>Ga0209512_1004369_pt1 | contig 12419 bp, 10 predicted proteins | sample frozenSSSSmetaG_FD_184142 | JGI IMG/M metagenome (GOLD analysis project Ga0209512, IMG submission 184142) | Glacier valley bacterial and archeal communities from Borup Fiord, Nunavut, Canada, to study Microbial Dark Matter (Phase II) -... | ecosystem: Environmental > Aquatic > Freshwater > Ice >... | reverse complement strand
GGCAGGGTATTATCCGGCATGGGGCGAAAATGATTGCGGCGGTGTCGGAGGCGACTGTGCCAAAAATCTGTGTGGTAGTGCGGAAGTGCTACGGGGCGGGTTTATACGCAATGGCTGGCCCCGCCTTCGAGCCAGATTGTACCCTCGCCCTGCCTACTGCCCAGATTGCCGTGATGGGACCGGAAGCGGCTATCAACGCCGTATTCTATAATCAGATTATGGAGCAACCAGAGGATAAACGGGAGGCTTTTGTGCAGGCCAAGCGCGACGAGTATCGCAAGGATATTGATATTTACCACCTCGCCAGCGAATTAGTGATTGATGCCGTTATCTCCGGCGAAGATTTGCGGGCCGAACTCATCAACCGCTACGACCTCTATCGCACCAAAGACCGCGCCTTCAGCCGCCGCCACAACCCCGTCACCCCGGTGTAATATATATTTGTAGGGGCGAACCTTGTGTTCGCCCTCCTTCCAAATTTCTTGAAAAACACAATGATGTTTGCTTCACCAATAAAAACAAACTAGAATATCCTTTATAACCTTAATACTATACAACAGGAGCTTAATTTATGATTCCATATACCCCTCCAAAGTTTGATGCAAAAGCCTTTAACTGCCCACATTGCAACGCTTATGCTAATCAGGACTGGCAAGAAATATTTTTTAATTCTAAAATTAAAGGAGGAAATAACCATTTTGGCACATTAAAACGGGCAGAATGTCCAAATTGTAACGAGTATTCTATTTGGCATTCGGAAAAAATAATTTACCCGGAAAGTACAGGTGTACCTTTGCCAAATCCAGATTTGCAGGATGATATTAAAGAGGATTATCTTGAAGCTGCTAGTATTCTAAATAAATCCCCAAGAGGTACAACTGCATTGCTACGATTGTGTATTCAGAAGTTATGCCAGCAGCTAGGAGAAAAAGGGGAAAATATAAACAATGACATTCGTTCTCTTGTAAAAAAGGGCTTACCACCTTTGGTGCAGCAGTCTCTTGATTATGTCAGGGTAATTGGTAATAATGCAGTGCATCCGGGGCAGATTGATTTGAAGGATGATCGCGAAACAGCACTGAAATTATTTGAATGCATAAATTTGGTAGCCCAGATAATGATTACTCAACCAAAAGACGTTCAAAAACTTTACGCATCCTTACCCCAATCCACTATAGAAGCTATAAATAAGCGGGATACACCATAAGGTAGGAGCGTCTTATGCAAGTAAAAAATGAAAAACTCGAAACTGCTTTTACTGAATTTTCTCGTTTACCATTTCCGAAGGACAGCGATAATGAAGAATTAAGCGAATTGCATGCAGAGCTGGTTATGTACGACAGCTTTATTGCGGGGAATATATCCGCCATTTTGGATAATAAGCAAGTAACTCTGGCTACCTTGAAATCTAACCACAAATTGAAAATTCATCTAACCAAATTAGCCAATGATGGCTCTCTTGAGGCGAAAAATTATCTTAAATATCTTAACGAACTTGATAAACTCATAAATTTAGCTCTTGATCATGCTTCGTCAGTTACTAACTAAACTTTAAGGCTATTTTGCTTACTACTCGAACCAATACTTCTTTTTAGTATTCCATGCCTCTAAATAGCCCAACCTGTAGGCTTCGGCTAAATGCCTTGCCGCCTCATCATGTTTCCTCAGTCGCTCGTAGGCTAACCCCCGCCGGAAGTAATACTCCCCCTTATTAGGATTAAGCCTAATCGCCTGGTCATAATCGGCAATCGCCAATATATTATCCTTTGCGGTGGGAAAGTAAGGAATCACTAATTTGCTCAAAAAATTTTTGCGCTCGTGTAACTCGGCCCGTTTCAGAAAATAATATTCCAGGCTGGGATTGCGCTCGGCCTCGGTTAAATTTGAGGCATAGTTCAAAAGCTCAATAACCTTGGTATAGCCGCCAAGCGCAAAGGTAAAAGCCCGTTCCGCCAATGCAATCCTGGAAGCCAAAATATCTCCAGCATTCCTATAAGAATATGCTGTCGGGTTATTGTACATCCAATAAAAATATTCCTGTTCATAAAGAGTAGCCTGTCGGGAATAAAAAAGGATTTTGGTAGGGTCAAGCACTATCGCCATATTACATTCATGCACTGTATCCAGAAATTTCTCAATTTTGCCGGGATTAAGCATAAACCCTCGCCGGAAATCATCATAGGCTTTTTCCTGATTTTCCAGACGCGAATTGACCCTGCCCCGCCAGTAATAATATTCGGCCTCGCTCGGTGCTAATTGAATCGCCTGGCTGAAATCGTCTAGCAACTTTAGATACCAGCCCGGATTTACATATTTTGTCCTGACCACCCGCTCGAATAAATCCGCTGCCCGCACCTTATAAGCATTAGCCGTCTCCAAGAGAGCCTCTGGCTGGCTGGCATCAAATTGCAAAATACCTTCGCCGATTTTAATCATATTGTCCCAATCCGTCAGCAATTTGGCCTGGAAAAGCTGGTTCAACAAATGCTCGATTTGGGCTTCAAAGCTACTCCTTATCGGACGCTTTTCCGAGTGCAAAGGAAGACTTGACCCAGGCATTGGCATCGGTGGCGGAAAAGAATTATTGCCCCAGGCCGCTTTTAACCACTGGAAAAATATACCAGCCGTTGTCGGACGTTGTTGGGGTTCTTTGGCTAAAGCCCTGGCGATAACTTTATCCAGAGCCGGAGGGTATTGCAGGCCCTGAGTTTTTTCCGCCAACATAGGGATTTCCGCCTGTAGATGCTGTTGCTCTAGCGAATAATTATCGCCCTGATAGGGAGTCTGACCCGTAATCATTTGAAAAAGCACAATCCCTAGCGCATAAATATCACTTGATATGCCCACCTTCCCGCCCCAGGCTTCCGGCGCAACATATTCGGGCGTGCCGAAAACCTCCTGAATTGGTTTAAGTAACCTGGATTTGCTACTGGTAACAGTTAGACCAAAATCCGAGAGCAGGATATTATTAGCCCGACCCAGCAAAATATTCAGAGGTTTAATATCGCGATGAATTAGTCCTTCGACGTGAATATAATCCAGGGCACTGGCAAGCTGCTCGAAATAAATCAAAATCTGTTGCATTGGCAACGGGGCATCCAGTTTCTGAGCCAACGAGCCGCCCTCGGCCAATTCCATCACAATGTAGGGGGAATTAATATCAAAATCGAAACCTAACACTCGCAAAATATGGGGATGGTTCAGGCTGGTTTGCCGCCCAACCTCAATCTTGAAGTTTTGTAGAGCAATCTGGTCTAACTCAAATTCTGGCAGGAGGACTTTAATCGCCACCGGGTTGGGGTTAAGGCTATCCTGCGCCTTAAAAACCTCGCCAAACCCACCCTTGCCCAGCGACTCTATCAAAGTATAGCGGTTTGCAATTACTCGACCCAACATTTAACTAATCCTCAGTATTGCAATAAACGCGACATATCCCGCCATCTGCATTTGTAGGAGTAGGCTCTGTCCTGCGAGACCCATCGTTTAGCGGAGCATCGGGCGACAGAGCGTCCTCCCACGGGTTCATTTAAAATCGGCTGGCGAAGCAGCCTCCTACATATTATCATCGGTTTACAGAGCCCTACTTCTATTATATTATTTCGTCCCTACCGCCACTACCACCTTGCTGTTAATAGTATACATATCCCCTACCTTATAACTTTCAAGGTTAGTATCACTAATCAGCTTCTCCATAACCTCCGGCGGCTGTTTCGCCAGCGCAACCGTAGTAATCCCCGCCACATCCAGAAAGCGCGTCCAGTATTCCCGCGCATCCGCCACCGTCAGGCTGACTTGCACCTTCTGGCTACTGGTCTGGCTAAAACCGCTATCTTCCAGCAGCTTTTCCAGCACTCCCGATCCACCAAAACGAAACATCGAAGGCCGCTCGATTTTTGGTGGCGGGAAGTTGCGGGTAATCGCTTCCAGAGCCAGTTGCAGGGTTGGCACTTCCTCCGCCTCCGCCCAGACCGCCACTGCCACTATTCCACCCGGCCTCAACACTCGCCAGACCTCCGCCAGAGCCTTCGCACTATCGGGAAAGTGCATCAGGCCAAAGCTGATAATCACCCTGTCAAAGCTGCTATCGGCAAAGAGCAGGTTTTCTGCGTCCATCGTCTCAAAGGTAACATTATCCAGGCCATCTTCGTTAGCGCGCTCCCGTGCTACGTACACGGCTTCCTCGGCAATATCCACCCCGACCACCGCCCCGGACTCTCCCACCAGTGTCGCCGCCCGCCGCGCTACCATCCCCGGCCCAGTGGCAATATCCAGCACCTTTAGCCCTGATTTGTGTAGCTTTGCCAGTTCTAACAACCTCTCCACCACCGGGCGAGCTTGTTCCATTCCCTGCTCGTAACGCTCTGCCACCAGATTAAAGCCGTTGCGTTCCTGCTCCTTAAAGCGGGTCGGGTCAAAAGTTGGTTTATTTTCGCTCATTTTATTCTCCTTTATTTGTTTTTATTGTATTATACTGGATACATTAGCAAATTGCCCAGCTAGAAGGTCGCCTGTACCTCAAATTACTCTGCCCCACAATTCACTCCTCAATTTCTTAATATTCACTTTGATTAGGCTCAAAATGCACGTTCCTCAGATGGTATATAATAGGGCTTAGTCTAAATTTATTTCTGCCCCTAGAACTGATAGATTATGAATAGCGCAACTCTCTCAAATCTGAATATTGATAAATTAAACCAATTTGAGCTGAACACCCAGACTTTGGTAGGACGCAGTATTGCCATTTTGGGTATCACTGGCTCTGGTAAAACCAACACCACCGCCGTTTTAGTGGAGGAATTGCTTTCAAATGGCTTTCCGCTCACCATTGTTGATATTGAAGGTGAGTATTGGGGGCTGAAGGAAAAATTTGAAATCCTGGTGGCGGGCCGTTCTGATAATGTTGATATTGAGGTTGGGATAGCGCATGCTGAACATCTGGCTCAACTTTCAGTAGATAAGGATATTTCGATTGTTCTTGACCTGAGTGATTTTGGTCAGGATGAGATGTTTGAATTTCTACTTCTTTATTTCAAGACCTTGTGGGTGGCCTGTAGTGCCAGTCGCCAACCTTACCAGATTGTTTTGGAAGAAGCTCATGAGTTTGTACCCCAGAGCGTGCGTACCCCGCTAAAAGAGATTTTAACCCGGATAGCTTTGCGGGGCAGGAAGCGCGGTCTGGGGATTATTATGGTCAGCCAGCGTTCAGCAAAGGTAGAAAAAGACCTTCTAACCCAAACATCCCTGCTTTTCCTGCATCGGGTGGTTCATCCGGTAGATTTGAAGGTCTACGCCGATTTAATCCCTTTGCCAAACCGTCAGGTTGACGAGATGGTGGGTAGGTTGCATTCGGGGGAAGCGATTGTTTTGTATAACCACGAGGTAACAGTGGTGCAAATTAGGCTGCGGGAAACCTTTAACGCTGGTGCAACCCCTTCGCTTACTACCTCCGCTTTGCCAAAGTTGCGGAGGATTGATAAGGCCGTTCTTGAAGAACTAAAAAAGATTACTGCCAAAAGTGGTCTACCCGAAACGGATGAAAAGGCTAAACTTTCAAAGCGTATAAAAGAACTCAAAGATTTGGCACTACAAAAGGATGAAGAAATCCGACGTTTGCAAGCTCAGGTGGTCTTGCTGAGTAATTTGAAATTGTCCTTAGATACCTTGCCACTCAATTCAAATCCCCAAAAACTTGAGATTGACGAAGCCTATATCAATCGGTTTATTACCTCAGAAAAAACCGAAAAGCTGAATGGTGGGTATTCCGCTCCTGTGAGTGCCCCGCCTGTTCAGAAGGAAATCCCTACAACTTCAGTTGAGCAACGGAGGGTAGAAGCGATTGTCCGCCGCGTACAGAAATTACCCAGGCTGGAACGCTCTATTTTGCGGGTTCTGGTTGAGCATGAGGGTATTTCAATGACGGTGGCGACCCTGGCGACCTGGCTCAACCTGAAGGAAAGCACCATCCGCAACCGCCCACCCCTCGACCTCATCAAGCTGGGTTTGATAAAGCGTACCAGTCCGGTATCAAAATTCGCTGTCGGCACTATCTCTCATTGTCATGGCGTTGTGGCAAGCCTGAAAATCACTGTCATTCCGCAATAGATTTTAGCCAATCCTCAGTAGTGAGAACTTTGCTGAAGCGCATAGCCTGTGTGACCAGAATGGCGCGGTGCAACTCCTCGTCCGTAACCGACCCCGCCGTGTTTTTAATAGCCAGTGTCCCGGTAGCATCGGAGAGAAATTCTACCCCCAACCCCATATGACATGCCTGACGGGCAGTGGTGTCGCAACACATCTGGGTCATGTAGCCGCTAATCACCAGGGTATCAATGTCGTGTTCGCGCACCCAGGCTTCCAGATTTGTATCAGTAAAGCTACCGGGCCAACTCTTTTCCAGTAACAGGTCAGGTTTAATTTCGGCTAAAGCTGGGTGTAACTCCCATTCGGGCGTACCTTTGCGGAAGGTGCTGGCGTTCTCCTGGGGCGAGGTGTGCTGCACAAAAACTACTGCTATATGCTGTTCCCGTGCGGCCTCTATAACCTGCAAAATTCTGTCCAGACTCCCCGCCGGGTAGGTGACGGGCAGTTTCCCACTAAAATATTCGTTTTGCACATCTATTACTAACAAGGCTCGTTTCATGTTTGGTCTGCTTTCTATATATAAGAGGGTCAAGAATTGAATGTAGGAGGCTGCTCCGTCAGCCGATGATTATCGCAGGACAGTGCCTACTCCTACGAATTCCCCAATTTTAGATATTCGATTTTAGATTTCCCCAACCCCCACCATTATACCTATTTTCGCCACCTGACATACGCGCATGCTCAAAAGGAGATTTATTGGAAATAAGGCTCTAAGAATGGTAAACTGAGCTTACGTTTTTTACCACAACCGCTCGACAACAGTTAAGGAGTAACCCTTTGAATATCGAACAGAATATGGATCCCGAATTACTAACCCTTTTCCGCACTTTCCAGCCGGGAAACGGCTTTCCAGCCCTGGAAGATTTACCAAAAGCCCGCATATTGCAATCTGAAAGCCTGGGAAGACCACCCCAGGGCTATTTTGATAACGTCGTAATCAAAGAACAAAATATTCCAGGCTCGGATGGAGCACCAGAATTTATGGTGCGAATATATTGGCCTTCCACCAAAACCCCTGATGAGCTACTTCCCGGTTTATTGTGGATTCACGGGGGTGGCTTTGTGGTGGGAAGCCCCCGCGAAAATGACATATTCTGTATGAATTTTGCCGAAACTGCTCGCTGCGTAGTCGTTTCTCCCGATTATCGGCTGGCCCCGGAGAATCCCTTCCCCGCTGGAGTAGAGGATTGCTATACCGCCCTTAAATGGATGGCTACTGCCGAGGGCGGGGGAGCGGTTGGAATTGCTGCCCAACGCTTGGCGGTTGGCGGGTTTAGTGCCGGAGGAGGGTTAGCCGCCGCCGTAGCATTGTTGGCCCGTGACCGAGGTGGCCCTAAATTGGTATTACAGATGCCCCTGAGTGCCTGTATTGATAACCGTAACATCACTCAATCCAGCTATGCCATAACTGACCCGCGCACCTGGAACAGAACGATTTCCACTCAGGCCTGGGAACTTTATTTGAATGGAAATACTAACGTAGATGTTTCGCCCTATGCCGCCCCCGCCCGTGCTACCGACCTTTCCAATTTACCGCCAACTTATATGGGTGTGGGGGAATTAGATCTGATGCGCGACGAAAATGTAGAATATGCAATGCGGCTGATGCAGGCCGACGTTAGCACCGAACTGCACATTTTCCGGGGTGCTTATCATGGTTTTGAACTGGTAGCCCTGGATAGTGCCATCGCCAAGTTAGCCCTTAGCGAGTACGCCAGGGTCTTAATCGCCGCCTTCAGCCGTATTTAATATTTATATAAGCAGCAACTTTTGGGTAGACTACCCCTATAAAAATTCCCCCTTCCTTCCCAGGGAAGGGGAGCAGGGGGGGTAGGTTTGTTCCCCATCTATTTCCGCCAACTGGCATATGCCTGGAACCAGCGGCGGGGTTGCCCGTCCTTCTGGATGCCCACCGCCTCATCGAAACTGCCGCTAGAGCCAGCCAGCCAGATTGCCACACTATGGGCGGGGGCGGGATTATCGTAGGCCGCGCCGGAGCATTGCTCAATGAAGAAAAGAGCCTCATCCTCGAAACGTACGTTGTTAAGGGTCGAGTCCTGGTTGGGTTGCGGCACGGGGATAGGGCCGAGATAACTCCAGATTGGGCCACGCCACAGCGAATAAAGTTGCGCCTGTTCTTCGGTCAGGTCGGGGCGCATGCTGTCGGGAGTCCAGCCGCTTTCGGTGATGGCACTGCTGACCCGCCCACTGCTAATATTTTCCTTGAGCCAGTCAGGAAAGTGGACGATAACCCGGTCTTGCCAGGTGTGGCCTGGTCGCCAGTAATTGTGCCAGCTAAAACCGGGATAGAGACTGATAGCCTGACGCAGACGGTCATATTTATTCTCCACAGGTTGCCCGTTATCATAAAAATAAGCCCCACCAAAATAATCAGGGCTGCCGTCCTGAGCGATGGGCGGAAAATAAAGTTTTACATCCCGAAAGGCCGCCATGTCAGGTTGCTTCAGGCGCGTCTCCCAGTCGGTGTAAAGTTGGCGGAAGTAGCGATTGATGGCATCGTATTTGGTGGGGTCATCGTTGCTGCGCCAGGGCAAAATATTCTGGAGATAGTTGCTATTGGGCCATTCCAGGTTCGGCTCGTTGCCGGGAACTAGCCGGGTGAAGTGAGTTCCCAGCCGTTTTTGCTGCTCTTGCAGGAAGTTTACCAAATCGTTGACTAAATCTTCCGGCTCGCCCGAAACGGTGTTGAGGGTACTATTGTTGGCCTCGCTCAGGCCGCCGGGGAAACGCTGGGGATACATACGGATATAAACTTCCGCCCCTTCCCCCTGATAACGCAACATATCCCTCTCGATAGTTACCCCCGCGCTATTGTTAGCCGCACCCATATCGGCACTGAGGGCTACGATATTTCCCGGCCCGCGCTGGAAACCCTCTTTGTCCTGAAAAGTGTCCATAAGTTGGCGGTCAGCGTCCGTCCAGCGATACCCGATGGGGGCATGAATACCACGCAAGGGATTGAGTGGTGGGGTGGCAAGGACGGTGGCGGAGCGGGTGGGCGGCGATTTCGGTTGCAGCAGCAGGGCCGCTATCAGCCCTAGCCCCAACAGATTCAGGATAGTCAGGTAGATTATGCGGCTGTTAGAAGTTTTATTTTTTACCACAGAGGACACATAGGTTCACGGAGATTTTAAGGTTTTGATCAAGGGTAGATACGTTGGTCTACCCCTACGAAATTCTCTCAAGAAGGCGACCCACCAAGTAGCCCTACGAAATTTGATTTTAATATCCTGTCTATCCTGCCCATCCTTGTGAATATTTCTTCGCCTTACCTGGACACGTTGGTCTACCCCTACGAATTCCTAGTACCGGGCGGGTTGTCCCCCTGAGTACAGGAGGGACAAGGTAAACCCCGCCCCTACGAAATTCCCTCCGACAACCGCCTAGAGAGTTTCTGGGTCAATGCCCAATTCGCGGAGTTTAGCCCAGGCTTTTTCTTTGGCGGTTTCGGCACTTTTCCGGGCTGCCACTTCAGTTTTAGCCTGTCCCTCGGCTTTTCGGCGAGCCTGTTCCTCAGTTTTAGCCTGTTCTTCTACTTTTAGGCGGGCTTGGGCTTCCTGTTCGGCTCGTTGGTCGGAGGCTTCCTCGGCGGTTAAACACATCTGTCCTTGCTGGTTATATAGCCGTAGCAACATACCGTTCGGCTCTAGCCAACCTTCCAGCACCGCACTCCACATCTGCCCTTCCGAGTTGGCCTTGATTTCTTCCGCTTGCCCATGCTCGTTATACTTCCAACCTATTAATCGTCCGCCAATCCGTTTAGGCCAGAGTGGGGTCGGGTTGGGGTCGTAGGCAAAGTATTCCTGCACCCCTATAAGTCCATATAGTCGGGGCTTTTTGTCAGCCTCAATATCGCTTTGATAATCGCTAGGCGAACAGGCTTCGATTACCAGAGGCGGACAAGCTTTATCACCCTTCCGCATATCCCAACTGGTCAGGCTGGATTGCTCAGTCAGGGGAATATTTATGCCTTTGAAAACCGCAATATCCGGCACGATTAGCTTTTCAGAGTTATTCAGGGCTGGGTGATAAAGGTTGCGCTCTCCGGCAACCATCCAGCCTTCATAACGATATAAATGACGTAGCACGCTTTTGAAATAATCCAAAAATAGTTCTTGCGCGGCACTGTTGCCTATCTGGTCTTCCTCGACTAAATATTGGTCTGGATAGAATATAGAGTGCTGAGTGCTGAGTGCTGAGTGCTGAGTCAAAACATTGCTCCTTACTCCGTTATTTTCATCCTTACCGCTTCCCGCGCTGATAGCTATAGTAGGCTACCCCGATGATTATCAGACCAAAGAGGAAGAAAACTGGCACAACCCCATAGGTAGGGCCAAAAATAGAGCCGAAAATGTCACCCAAGGCCCCCGCGAACAAAATCGGGATAATCGAGACCCCGTTGGCGAAGGTAAAATAGGCCGCAAAGACCCGCCCGACCAGCACTTTGGGCGAACGCTCTTGCAGGATGGTCAGGGAGGGAATATTGAGTAAGCCGATAGCAAAACCAAAGGGCATTGACAACACAATTAACAAGAAAATCAGCCCCGGCCCACCGATTGGCACTCCCGGCGTGAAAATCACCACCCACAGGTCGGCAATCGGTTTAACCAGACCTACCGAGATCATCGCCAGACCCAATCCGGCACAAGCCCGCACTAACACTTTCATTCGCGTGGAGGGTTTTGACAGGACATTGACCAGCGCAACCGCAATCCCCAGGCCGATAGAGAGCGGAGCCAGCACAAAAATAATAGTATTGGGTGGCTGCCGCAAGCCCTTGTCACCCACGAACGGAATACCAATGGCGGTCATGGTGAACAGCACGGTCTGGACGGTGGATAGATAGATTATTGCCAACCAAATCTGGGTGTCGGTGCGGATGAACTTCCAGGCTACATACACATCCTTGAACAAATCCCGCGCGGTTTCCCAGACGGTTTGTTCTTTCTCGCGGGGAGCCAGCTGCTCGTTGTCGGGCAACCACCACACTAGCACCACACAGACGGCGTAGAGCGCACTCATCACCAGAAAGACGTTTTCCGCCCCAATAATACCGGGCAGCAATGGGCCGAGTAGCGAAGTCCCCAGAAACAGTGTGGCGAAAAGCGTTACCTGAAACAGCGAATTGGCGCGGGTTAACTGGTGCGGTTTGACTAGCAACGGGATAATAGCGGCCTCTGCCGGATTGAAAAACTGGCTGATAGTAGAGAAAAATAGCGTGATAATAAAAATTGTAGGCAGGGCGATAGGCAAGGGCAAACCTGACATAAAAAATAGCCAGGGCACAATCAGAGCGCGGGTCAGGTTCGTTATCAAGAGGGTGGTGCGTTTGCGGAAGCGGTCTACAAATACCCCGGCAATCGCGCTGAAAAACACCCCCGGCAACAGGAAGCAGACCGTCACAATTGAGGTTTGGGTGGGCGAGTCGTTGGTCAGCTTGCCTACATATAATACCAACGTAATATTCAGGGTTTGTTGGGCGGTCTGGGAAAGAGCCTGGGCAATCCACAACAGCATAAAATTGCGGTTGCGAAAGACTGAGACATGCTCCTCTTTGTCGTCAGGGTCGGGAGGTTTACCGCTATCCGCCCCTGCTCCCTCAATCATGGCGTAGTCGTAGGCTGGCTCAAACTCATCTTTAACCGAGATACGAGGTTTAGGAGGAGGCTGCCCGTTAGCGGAAGGAGCAGGGGTAGGTTTAGTATCTGGCGACCCACCTGGGTTTGGATTTAATTCTTCATCTTGCGGACTTAATGACATTTCACCTCATAAAAAGAATAAAGAAATCAGGATTTTGTAGGAGCAGGCTCAGTCCTGCGATAGCTATCGGCTGACGGAGCAGCCTCCTACAAATTCTTGCTTTTTCCGACAACCGACGACTGACAACCGTTCAGGCCCGTTCTATATAAGCCTTGAAGCGGCGTTCAAATTCGGCTCTGGGCAGGTTTACCCTTCTATCGCAGGTCAGGCAGCGCATCCCAATGTCCGCCCCAATCCTCACAATCCGCCAATCGTAGCCGCCACAGGGGTGAGACTTTCGCAGACGCACGCTATCCCCTACCGCTACGTCGCTGCCGGGGTGAATTTTAGGGGATTTGGGAGTGTCTGTCTCCACCTGCTAACTACCTTGAAACAAGCCTATAACACTAAAAACCGCCACTTTTCGCGCCATTATAACATAGTTAGCCCGGAATCAAGCATTTGGCGGTATGTTAAAATGGTTGTCAGTTGTCGGAGGAAAATTCGTAGGGGCGTGG
>Ga0209512_1004368_pt1 | contig 12420 bp, 9 predicted proteins | sample frozenSSSSmetaG_FD_184142 | JGI IMG/M metagenome (GOLD analysis project Ga0209512, IMG submission 184142) | Glacier valley bacterial and archeal communities from Borup Fiord, Nunavut, Canada, to study Microbial Dark Matter (Phase II) -... | ecosystem: Environmental > Aquatic > Freshwater > Ice >... | reverse complement strand
GTCCGCCAACCGGTTTCAAGCTGGCCAAGATTGATAATAGCAGAATCGAACGAAGGCGAGTATGAATTTGAGATCGTTACCCTTCCCTAAAGGCATTGCACTTAGGCGGAAGCTGCGAAGGGCCTTTGAGACTTGGCCACCAAGGGTTTTCGTTAGATCAATGACGGTGTGGCGGTCTTTTGGATCGGCTGAGAAACGGACGATTGGAGCGCGGCCTTCGCTCTGATGGAGCTGGCCATCGACGGTTAGAGTGTTGTGGCTGAATGGCGAGCATTCCCAGACCTTCCAACGGTCCGAGGTTTGCTCCCTGCCCCAATAGTCCACGTCGGCGGCTTCCAACTCCTGATACTCCCGGTAATGAGGATCGGCGGCCCAGCGCAGGCCTTGGGCATCGATCACGAATGAACCATTGTCCATGTGGCCGTGACTCTGTCCCGCCATGCCTGCTTTGATCGCCAGATAGACGGCTTGGTCGGAGTTCCATGAGGTGCGGTGAAATGCGACAGGGTTATCTCCTCCGCCGGTCCAGCTCAGGGGCTGGTGATTTTCTACTTCGAGGGGGGATTGCTGGTGCCAGATGATGATGAAGGGATCGAAACGACCAAAGCGGAGTGAGGTGCCAGCCGATTTGGCCTTACTCAGATTTTTCCGTAGCAGATGATTTTCGAACGCCGCCAGCTCCGGTTTCCCGAAAGCATTCGCAAGCCAAAACATGGGAGCCCGCACCTCGCGCACGTCCGAGCTATCGCTGAAATTAAACGATAGCCCGCTGGGTCCGGTATTTTGAATCATAAACGCTCCGGTTTCCCTAAAACCCCTGCGATCCGAAAGCCCGAAATCGGAACCCAGTGAGGATTGCAAGGCGGCGATGAGCATGACGTTGTATGAAATGCCGTAGTTCCAATAGCCTGGTCCCTCGGGATAAACGCCGTCCGGCTCGTGAATGTCCATTGCTTGTGGCAGTTTCGCGATGGCCCGATGAATGATCTTTGCCGCGATTTCGGGAGCCGCTTCTGCAACGGCAAGAGAGCCGATGACGGTGCCGCCGTTGCAGACGGGGTTCCAGTTGTTCGTCTTGTCCGTGGCGAGAATACCGTATGGTTCCAATGCCGGCTGGAGTCCCTTCGCGATGATGGCGATCCGGATCTTTTCTCGTGATTCCGGCGGCATCGCATCATACAACCAATCGTAGCCGATCGCCATGGCGGTGGTCATTTCCGCAACATCGAGAAAATGCGACGGATTCCAGTCCGTGAAACCGGCGATGGCGAGCATCTCTCTTTCGGCACGGTCCCGGTAATCCTTCTCGCCGGATTCTCGATAGAGGAAGGAAAGAAGGACGATGCGCTCCACAGCCTGACGTGAGACGGAAAGCAAGCGCCGCCCAGTCTGCTCGCGGACCAGGACTGGCGTGTTCAATAGCGCCCGGCCGCGGGCATGGAAATGGGTGGCTAATTCCGCGAGTTCGGGCGATTTCGCAATCCGTTCGCGCACGAGTTCATCACCGGGCCAGAACAGGCGCGGGTGGGCGGGCAGCCCACCCATGCGGTCGCCAAGCGTTGCTTCCGCTTTCACAGAAGATGTGCAGATGAGGGCGGACAAAGAGAGTAGGACGAGGTTTTTCATGGGATTACATATTGTTAGTTCAGTATGCCGTTCATCTGAGGACGGAGCTCTTTACATTCCGTGGAAATTCATCCCGGCAACTTTCCATCCGATGCGAGAACACTCTTGAAATACGCGACGGACTCATCCAATCCCGGAGTGACAGGAGAACCGGGCAACCCGAAATACTCACCCCGATAAAGCGACGGGCACAATGAATTGGATGCAAGTGATCGGTATTCCCGCCAGCATTGCTCATAATTGGAAATCGCATCTGAAAGTTCCGTAGGGTCGAAACCACCCGAACCGTCCCGGCAGTGGCCGGCGATCAGCACCCGCCAACCTTGATGCACAACATTGAAGAGCAAGTGCCCATACTCGGCAGACACTTTCACAAAATCCCCAACAGAACCCGCTGGCCAGTGGATCTCCCCGGCCAGCCTGACAATTTCATTCCATAAATCCACCGCTTCCGCTTTTTCTGCTAGAGCCTTATCGAACTGGTCGTTTTCGGCCAGCCAATCCAGCACCGGCGCAAGCTGATCTCGCCCGCCAAGCCGGTCGTCACGCATCCAGGCGGCGGTCGGCAACACCGACTCCTTGAGCAGGCAGTCGAAGACAGCACAATGCCGGCCCTTGAGAATGGCCCGCGCCGAAAGCAGACAAAGTTGGCGGAAACGCTCCACGTCATCTCCGGCCAAACCGATGATCCATTGCGCATAATCCCGGAAAATTTCCTCCTCGCTGAGGTCAGGATTTCGGACGAACTGCGCCAACACGAAGGCGTTCAGGTCGGGCCAGAGTTCGTTGTTGATATACGGCCCGTACCAACCACCGCCGCGCGACCAAGAATACACACCGAGAACCAGCGGGTCATCCAACAGATCCTTCAGCCCGATTTTCTTTGCGTTTTCCTCGAAGCCGTTGATTACGCCATCCATGACGTAATTCGGATAAGCGCCCTTGCCCTCGTATTCACGTTGGCACTGCACTTCGATAATCTGCGGATGTTTGCCCTTCATCAGGCACTCGTTCACTTTCACATGCCGCCAGAAATCCAGGGCAGTGTGTTTGATGGAGAATGCCAGTTTCAGATGCGGCTCGATCCGGTCGGTAACTTCCAGATAGTGGTCCGGGCACGCGTGGAGTTTGTCGGGAAAGATATCCCATGTGCGGAAAAAAAGCTGCCTGCCGTGTTTCACACACAGTTCCTCGCGCAGAAAACCGACCAGGCTCACATACGCTTCGACTTGTGCGGGCGTCCAGCGGGGATCCACGGGCTCGCTGCCGGCGAGCGTTTCAGCATAGAGATAGTCTGGAGTCCATGCTGGGCCGACACGTGGGATCGGGCCGTTGCCGGTGTGATAAGGCGTATCAAACAGATAGGTCTCTCCGACACGGATGATGTAGCCATCCACCTCGGGGAAGCGCTCGGTGAGTTCATCGAACAAAATGCGGTGCAACTCCAATGTTCTGGGACGGTCCAGAAGAATGCGCCCGGACTCCGGATCACAAATCTCGTCACGATAATGCTCCACCAATCGCTTTGGCAGCACGAACAGGTCTACGTGATAGAACACCTGCAATCCCCGCGCCTTCGCCGCTGCAATTTCACGCTCGATTCCGGGCGTGAAGCCATCCAGCCACTCACGATCCGGGGAGCCGGCCGGAAAACAATCCACACCGGACGCGGCAAACGTGGCGACACAGTTGATGTGTTTGAACACCTGACCATTAAATCCGTATTCCGCGAGATGGTCCGGATTCAGGAATGCGGTGCTAAATGGCGGTTCACCCGGGTTATGGTGAACCATGTCGAGCATGTATTTCATGGATTTGGGGAAGCTTCTGAGGAGTTGTTAAAAGTCTTCTAAGTTGAGGCAGAACCTGATTTCAGATATGTAACTTCAATGGAATCACCGGGCATGATTACCACAATTGGGCAATCGAGAAGGTGATTTTCCGGCAGCGCTATCATCGCCTCGCTGACAGTCTCCGAAAACACTCGAACTGACGCAGTCATCAGCGTTGGATTGACCAATCGCACGATGATTTCGCTGTCGTTGTCGGCTACAATTTCCGCAGTGACGTGGTCGAACGCCACGACGAGGCCCCTGTCCGGCTGGATGTACACACCGGGGATCTCAATGGTTGTTAGCATCAGCGAAGTCTCCGCCCAAGTCGTCATAAGCAGCGTCTCGCCGATGCGCTCGGGGCCTTCCCAGTCGGTCATGTTGACGCGTTCGCACATTTGGCCGATGACTGCATCGCCCAGCGGCTTCAGTGGATGCGGCAGATACTGCGGCAGTCCGTGTGCGATGTCCCGCAGGAGTTCGAGCGGAAATAGATCGCCGGTGGCACGGAAAAGTTTCAGCAAGCCCACGCCGGATAAAGTGCATAGCCCTGGCGCGGAGTGCTTGTTCTGCGTGTTCGCAACCACCGAACCGGTGGTGCGGATATCCGCCTTGCCAAACATCGACTCCGGTGGAAACTCGAAATCATAGGAAACCACCCACGTCGAAAATTGCCGGGTCACCTCCCCTGCCCGCTCGATCCATTTTGTGTCACCTGTCGCATCATAAAGTGCGACGTAGGATTCGATCAATGCCGACCACGATTCCGAATCAGGGTTCTGCAAGGCGTCGCCCGGTCCGCCGCAACTGAGGCCGGCGCGGGTGTAAGTTTCATAAAAGTATTCCGCGGATTCAACCGCCACTTCGCGATAGTCTGGCTCGTCGAAAAATTCCGCCGCCAGCACGAGTGCCGCCGGCGCGATGGCGGCGCTTGTCGAGCCACCGACACGGATGACTCCAGTTAGGGAATCGACAAACTGGCCGAACTGACGGTTTTCCTTCCATAACTTCACGAGAGCATCACAAACGCCGCGCGTGCCGTCGCGCCATGACGGCTTCACCGCGATGCCGAGATTCTCCATCAGCAGGAACTGTTTGATGATGAAAAAGACCGCATCGGCGCTCTTGCGGATGAGATGCCAGTTCGCGGTGTGCGGCTTGCGGATATCGCCGCCATACCACTCGGTGCCCTTCGAGCCGCTGTCCCAGAAAAAGCCGCTCGGACTGATGCCGTTTGGAAACAACCAGTCAAAATTGCGCAGCACATTCTCACACGTCTGTTTGTTACCCGCGAAGAGAAGCGGATAAGTGCTGATCATGCCGCCGGTCCAGCCGATCTGCCAGTCCTGCAGGAAATTCTGACGCGGCCCCACCGAGTAATAGCCGTGATCCGGCACGAAGTTGTCTCGATTGAATTTCTCTTCCTGCAGCGCGAAACATGCGGAATACGGCAGCAGGTTGATCGGTGGAACGGTGACGGGTTTGCGAATCTCCGCATACTTGTCGAACAGGGATTGGACATCCGGCGCGGCGAAGGCATACAGCCGAAATGAAATCCTAACCACATCGCCCGCCTTGAAATCCTTCGGCACATCCACTGAAGGCGCACGCATATCGCACATCCGATAGCTGTAAGATTCGCGCACCAATGGAGCGGTGATCGAAAGCGTCGCCCGGCTACGATCTCGGTTTTCCTCGATACTGATGCCGTAGTCGCCCAATGAATTGCCCTGATCCGTCACCAGCCACACGCCGCGTTCGCTCACGGTCGAACGGAAGCCGATTGATGGCAGAGACATGCTTCCGCTGCGTTCCTGAATGCGCGATGGACCGTCCTGTTCGTTCAGCTTTGGAATGTCCGTCACGATGATCGGCTTGTCCGGGCCGATGTCATCCGCGAACCACAATTTTGGCGAGTAAGGAATTCTGCGGGATAGAAAACGATTGCCGTCATACGCCGCCGCTGGCATCAGCACATAGTTCTTCTCGGACCATTCGGAGAACCCGATGTCCACCGAGACGCTTGCCTCTGGCAGGCAGCCCGATGCGCAATTGAATACAACCTCAAAATCGACAGCTCCGTCATCGCCAGAAACACGCTCGGATTTCATCGAGACGATCCAACGCGAACCGGACAACTCCATTTCCAACCGCTTTTCCGGTAGATCGCCGCAGGCTTGGTTTACCAGCAGGTTGAATCGTTCTGGAGCGTATTGACTGAGCCGCGCGACGAGAGTTCCATGTTGGCGGGAAAACCAGTCATTAGATTTATTTGGGGACGATGAACTCATGTGGAAAAACTACGATTGATCGGCTGCGGGAGTTTTCGGAGTGAACACCGTGAGGCCTAGCAGATCTTTCTTTTGCGGAGAGAACAGGCTGAAAAAATAACCCGTCACCATGCAGGAGAGGATTGCGATGGGTATCAGTGTCTGCCAATGGAGCGGTGTGTAGAACTTCACGCATGCCGTAACCACGATGCTGATGATTGCCCCTGCCACTGCTCCGAAGCCGTTAGCCCGCCGGGTGAACATGCCGAGCGAGAAGACGCCGACAATTCCGCCGCCTAGCAGCGCGCTGATGATGGACCACGTCACCATGAGCGATTTGAGGTTGAGCGTAGCGAGCAAGAGCGCGATCCCCAGTGCCACAAGTCCGACAATTGTAGAACTAATCCGAAGAACCAGCACACGTCTTTTGTCGGTCGCGTTCGGTCTGAAGCGCATGTAAAAATCCTCGGTGAAGACCGTGGCCGAACTGTTCATGCTGCTGGCGACGGTAGTCATCGCAGACGCGAAAATCGCAGCGATCACCATGCCGACAAACCCGTGCGGCAGAGCCTGAATAACGAACAACGGAACGATTTTGTCATTTTGTGCGAGTGGATCGAGCTTGGCGGGATTCGCATGGAAATAGGAAAAAATCGCGATGCCAAGCACGTTGGTCACGATGGAGATGAGGATGCCGCACGCGGCGCTCATCGCAGCCACGCGGCGCACTTCTTTCACAGGCGATGAGAACACGCGCTGAATCGTAGGCTGGTCGCCCGCCTGCATGATCGTTCCTGCCATGAAGGTGGCGATGAACAAAATCCACACCGCCGGCAGGGTCGCATCCCACGTCATCAGCGCGAAATCGAATTTATGATAAGTCATGCCGACGTGTAGAAATTCCTTCGGCCCGCCGGGGATCGAGAAAATACAAAGTCCTATCATGCAAAGCGGTGCGACGAATTTTAGAATTCCTTGGAAAACGTCGGTATAAACCACCGCACTGAAGCCACCGACCGCCGTGTAAACCGTGGTGATCGCCCACATTAAAACCACGCTCACGTAAACACTGATTCCAGTGGTCGCCGAGATGGCGAGCGACGGAAGAACCAGCACCACACTGGCACGACCAAAAGTCTGGAACACGATACACTGTGCGCTGGCGATCAGCCGGAGCGTGCGGTTGAACCGACGCTCGAGGTATTCATAGGTCGAGGTGATTTCCATCCGCCGAAGCAGCGGAAAGATCAACCGCGACTGCACGAAGTAGGCCATGACAAAGATGATGATAGGGAACAGGAAAACCAGATTGGTGGAGAACGCGAGAGCCGGCACCGCCATGAAGCTGATGGCACTCGCACCCGTGGCGAACATGCTGATCCCAGCGACCCACCACGGCACGTTGCGGCCCGCAAGTGAGAAGTCCGCGCTCGATTTCTGCCGCCTGGAAGCAATCATCCCGATTGTCGCGATGAACAGGAAGTAGCAGGCGATGACCAGATAATCGACCCACGACAGGCTGCGCACGGTGCGGACAATTTTGAATTCGTTGAGATGGATTTCGTCGCCACCCGGAACCGTGCCGAGCAGCAGAAATTTGGTTTCGAGCTTCGAAATTTCCTGAGCCGCTAGAACTGAATTCATGTCAAGCGGCTGGTTGAAATCACACCATGCGTCGGTGATCGTGTGGAAAAGTGTCGGCACTCGGGTGACCTGCACCTCAGAATTTGTCGGAAATAGTGCCGCCGGTGGCACCTCACTGCCACCCACAATTGCAACTGCCGATTGCCCGACAGGAAATGCAACGGAGCCGACCGAGGGGCGAGGAACGTCCGCCGCACGATCCCAACCAGACCGCAGCGAGGCTTCTGGCGGAGTGAGCCGGAACATCCAACTTTCGTTAGAGGCGGCGGGCGTGTCATTCTCTCGCGCGACAAGGCCACCGAATACACACAGTGCGTCATATTGTGCAGTGACCGCCGCGAACGCGCGACCGGCCCCCCGGCAGCGGACTGGCGGAGCTCCATTGCGCGTCGGCCTTTTCCAGATCGAGAGTCCACAGCGCGTTTTCAAAAACCGGCGGCTGGACGGACGAGAGGCCACCGAAAACCAGCAACTTTTTACCGATCACCGCAGCTCCGGCGCCTGCCAATGGCTTGGGTAGTTTCGGAAGATCGCTTACATTCACCCTCCCATCTGACACGACGAGTTTCAGCACCCGATCCGTCGGCATATCTGCCACAATGCCGCCAATGCCAAATGTCATCGCCCGATCCAGCAGAAGCGCTCCAGACGGGAACACCAGCTTTCGTTTCGATCCAAGCGGATTTGCCACCATTACCAAGCGGCAGCGACCAGACGGAAGCCACTGTTTCCTCGGGTGCCGCCCGTCCTCCGACAACCAAAAATCCTTTGGTCGCAACAGCGAATCCACCCGTCAGATCAGCCCTCATGGGTGCCACATCGCGCTGTATGATTTCAAAATTTTTGCACCTCGGGTGCGTCTCCAGCGATCGCAATCTCAGAAGCCGCTGTCACCAAAATGCCCAAAGTCAACGCAGTGAGCGCACAGGAGATCCTGCCGAATGGATGAGGGATTTTTTTTGCCCTGGTCATGGACCTCTACGCGTTTGTTCATGAATATGTAACGATTCGATATCAGGATATGGGATCTGGTTGTTCATCTAAAACAGGAAGATCTAAACCGCTAAACTGCCCGAGAGAACGGCACTTTCCGCTTCTCGTTCGAGCAAGCTTTTGAAGTCTGGTTCACTCTTGTCAAGAGTTCTCCCCTCTCCGATCAGGTCAATTGGGTCATCCGGTTGCAATTGTGCGGCCGTGATTCACGGCCGCAGGGCTGTTCCGTGTATCATCCATCCGAGAGCCCGATGCGGTGGCCCTTTAAGCCGTAAAAGACCAGATAGAGGTAGCCGATCAAAACGATACCGAGTGAAGTCCGGACGCCGAATGAATCCATCAGCGCGCCTTGAATGAGCGGCATAATCGCACCACCGACGATCATCATGACCAGCAGCGAGCTGCCTTGGCTGGTGTCCTTGCCGAGGCCACGAATGGAGAGGCTGAAAATGTTGGACCACATGATCGAGTTGAACAGGCCGATACCGATGATCGACCACAGGGCCCACTCGCCTTTCGAGCCCATCGAAAAGCAAGTGAGAGCCACCGCCACGAGGGCAAAGAGGCCGACCATTTTCCCGGGATTCGAGCGGCCGAGCACGAAGAAAATGAAACTAACGACTACCATGCCGATGTAGGGAAGAATCGTTTGCGGGTCGATATAATGGCCGTGCGTCAGGTTTTCCTTAAAGGTGGCGTTGGCGAAAATCACTGCGGTGGCACCGACGGCTGCGAGCGCCATGAAGAAATATTTCCGCGACTGTTGGATGTTGCTGAGAGAGATGGCCCCCATCAGGCGGCCAATCATGGTACCGCCCCAGTAGAATGAGAGGTATTTCGCGGAGGTTTCCTCGGCCATTCCCATGACACTCGGGTCCTTTAGGTAATTGATGAGAATGCTGCCGATGGTGACTTCACTGCCGACGTAAAAGAAGATGGCGAGCCAGCCCCAGATAAAATGCTTGTGGCGGAAGACCTTGACTCCGGCCTCGACCTTGCCTTCGTGAGTGAAAGTCGGCAGCGAGATGGCTTTGAAAATTCCCGCCAGCACGATGAACGCGATGCCGAGGCCAACGTAAGGCACTTTCACCGCATCCACGCCGCCGGTGCTGGTGTAGATTTCTTTCGAGCCAAAGAGTAAGATGCCACCGATGAGCGGTGTGATCACGTAGCCCAGCGAGTTGAGGCCTTGTGATAAATTCAGCCGGGATGGCCCGGTTTCCTCGGGGCCGAGGATGGTCACGTAAGGATTGGCGGCGATCTGGATGATGGTGATGCCGGAGCCAAGCACGATCAACGCGCCGAGAAATAGCGCGTATTGTTTCGTTTCCGCCGCCGGATAGAAAAGCAGGCAGCCGATTCCAGCGATCAGCAGGCCGAGCACGAGACCGTTTTTATAGCCGATCCTGTTGATCGGATCGCCCTTGGCCGCGGAGATCAGAAAGTAGGCGAGGGAGACCAGGAAGTAGGCTCCGAAAAACGCGAACTGCACAAGATTCGCCTGGAACTGATTCAAATTGAAGTCCGCCTTGAACTTGGGAATCAGCAGATCGTTCATGCAGGAAATGAATCCCCACATGAAAAACAGGGCGGTGACGATCATGAATGCGAAACGGTTGTCGTTTCGTGCGGGTTGCGTGGTCATGGGCTGGCGGGGATGTTAGTGGGGTTTACCGGACACTTTTTTAGGGTCGAAGGTGTGCGGCTCGCCGGAAGAGTAATCCGCTTGTGATCAGGAGCGAAAGCCATTTCGAAGATCGGTTTTTACGCCAATGAAATCGATGCTCCAGATCAACCGAGATGCTTGACGGCAAACGCATGAGCGCCTTCACCCGCGTGAATCCCTCGATGAGATTGGCTAGGCACTGGGGTAAATCGCTGCCGTTTGAAGGCAACGCCACCATTTCGGCCACCGGCTTTCCGCCGCGCATGGCGGAGAAGCGGACGTTGGTACCGCCAGCATCGAACGTCATGACAATGCGGGAATCGGAATCGAGGTGCATGGTTTCACGGCAGTTGTGAAATTGAAACAAATCGGTGTCGACCCGAAAATTTCGCGCAGCCAGGGCTAACGCATTTTGGGGTATTGAGGATTTTCCCGCAGAACCCGTTGGCAGCGGACAAGAGTGCCTAGCAGCTCTGGAGGAACTCCTCCGGCACAAACTTCACGGCGGGTCTTCTTGCCGTGTTTCTCGTGGGATTGTCTTGCCAAGGACTTATGCCTGTACTGCAATCCGCCGCTGAACGGCAGGCTGTTTGTTCCCCGTCGCCCGGCAACAGAGGGGCCATGGTTGCCGTCGTTACCCAACCGAAAGGCAATGATGGACCCTAAGCTGCACGGAGCGGTCTCGGAAACTAACAATCTCACCTCGAAAAATGAGTGTGCCCGATTCCCTCCGGCGTTGCCTTATTTCGTCTGTTCAAGAAATGGTGGATCAAACTTCCACGATGGTGAAAATCATTGATACGGGCCTGCGTAAGGAGGCAGTCCGAGCATTAATGGTGGTGAGAACGATGCTACGATTCCCCCGCCTCAGGGGTTACAAATCCGCCAACACTGCTAGATCCGCACCCAACGGCCCTCATTGGAAATTTAACACACTCAATCATGATGATCACACGACGCGTTTTTCTCAGGGACAGCACGGCGGCGATCGCCACGACTTCATCCGGATTGACGCTATGCCGGACCTTGGCGCAGACGCTTCCTTCAGAGGGAGTTCCCCTGTTTTCTCAGGATGTCCTGGCACGCTTCAAACTCGCCGGACCTCAGGCGGACAAGGCTGAAATCGTCCTGGCCGACGCTCAGTTACTCCCGGAAGGCATGCCAAGGGGCAGCATCCTGCGGGCTCGCACACTCGACTCTACCCGCGACGGCGAGAGCGTGTTCATCTTCACTCCCACCACGGCGGCGGTGGAAAAAGGCGACATCCTGCTTGCCATATTTTGGGTGCGTTGCGTCGAGTCCTAGGCCGAAACGACTGAAGCAACGATGCATTTCGTATTTCAGGAAACCTCCTCGGCCACGACAGGTGAGAAACCTCACATCAATTCGGTGGGCGCGGTCCCGACCGGTGGATCCCCTGCCATGCTGAGTATCGGCCCGATCTGGACCCAAGTGCAACTGCCTTTTGTTTCCCTTGGAACCTATGCTGCTGGCGAGGCTCGCGCCCGTTTCAATCTCGGATTCGGACGACAGGTGTTGGAGATTGCAGGGTTGAGCGTGATCAATTACGCTAAACGAGTCCGCGTCTCGGATTTGCCCACCACGACCCGCACCGGTTATGACGGACGTGAAGTTGACGCCCCATGGAGATTAGAGGCCGCAAAACGAATTGAGAAATTTCGCAAGGGGGACCTGCGGGTGGAAGTGAAAGACCTGTCAGGACGTGCACTGCCCGGCGCTTCAATCCATGTGCGTTTGCGCCGCCACGCTTTCGGGTTCGGTTCGGCAATGTCAGCCCAGATGCTCACCTCGGAGTCACCTGACGCGGTGAAACATCGCACCAGTGTGACCGAACTTTTCAACAAAGCCGTGCTCGCCAACGACCTAAAGTGGGCCTTTTGGGAGAAAACCGAGACCCGCCGCGTCACCATGAAGGCCCTTGAGTGGCTGGACAGCCAGGGCATCGAAGTCCGCGGTCATGTGCTGCTATGGCCGAGCTGGCAGAAGTGCCCAGCCGACATCCAACCACTGGCGAACGATCCTGCCTAGCTGCGCCGCCGCATTCTAACCGCCGTCGGCGAGCGCACTCGCGCCTTGCAGGGCCGCCTCGTAGAATGGGACGTGATCAACGAGCCCTACACGCATCACACCGTTCTTGATGCTGCGGGCGAGGACATTATGATCGAGTGCTTTAAAGAAGCGCGTGAGAACGACGCGCGGCCCCGATTGTTTATCAACGATTTTGGCATTCTTTCCGGCCTAGGAGTTTGTCGGACTTACAATTCCATCCAAAATCAACATGTAGAATCTTCAGCCCTTGCCAACACTGTATACGGTAGTCGATTTTCACGAATTCCTGAAAGCAATGGGTTCGGCGCAATCTATCTGT
>Ga0209512_1004366_pt1 | contig 12427 bp, 8 predicted proteins | sample frozenSSSSmetaG_FD_184142 | JGI IMG/M metagenome (GOLD analysis project Ga0209512, IMG submission 184142) | Glacier valley bacterial and archeal communities from Borup Fiord, Nunavut, Canada, to study Microbial Dark Matter (Phase II) -... | ecosystem: Environmental > Aquatic > Freshwater > Ice >... | reverse complement strand
TTTTCAAAATATACCCTTTGAGAATAGTTTTGCGCTGCAATTTCTTTGATACTTGTTGTTAATTCTTTTATTGGATTGGCAATATTTCCGGGTAAATTAAAAAGCATTGTTAATGCAATTATGAAACAAATAGTCCCTGTAAGTGTAACCCACAAAATAGATGAATCGGCGGTGCTTTGTGCCACGTCGCTTTTTCGCTGTATCGCCTGCATGTTCAACAACATAATGTCAGTAATGTCTTTGTGCAGGGCTCGTAAAAAAATGGTATCTTCAATTGATTGTTTTAAATCTTTAAAGTCAGTTGTCAATTTATCCGTTAATTCTTTTTCGCCTTCTTCTGTTATATTGTTTTGCTGCTTATGGAGGTTTTCTTCAAAGAGCTTTGATTGCTCTTGATTAAAAACCCCGTTATTCAATGCCATAAGCATTTTACGGGAGTAGTCCAATGTATTGTAATTGGCAACCAATATATTCTTTGTATCACCTGACAGCTTATTAATAAAAATATTGCTCAGGGCGGTAAGTAGGGCAATCATGGCAAACAAAAGACCGATGCCCAATAACAATTTTGATTTTATTTTCATCAGCTTAAAATTACAAGGTCAATATTGTTAGAGGATAATTTTTTTAGCAGCTCATTAAATACATTGGAAGCTAAAATTACTTTTATTAAACTTAAATGCGGCTTTCCAATGCAAATAGTGGTTATGTTTCTTTCTTCACATTGTTCAATAATGGCTTTGGCGATATGCCTGTTTTCCACTTTAATAATTTCTGCACCTAACTCGGTAGCCAGTTTAAAATTATTGATCAGGTACCTTTGCTTGTCTAATGGAATTTTATCTACACTTTCGGCAGGTGTTTGCACATACAGCACATACCAGTTGCTGTGGTAATAATTAGCGAGTCTTGCTGTTTTCCTGATAACTGTTTTAGCCGTGTCTTCGTTACTGCTGATACAGGCTAAGAAGCGCTCATGCTTTTTTGCATATTCTTTTGTTACTTCTGTTTCTACTTTTCTTTCTACCTGTGATGCAACTTCTTTTAAAGCGAGTTCTCTTAGCTGAAGTATATGGTCACTCTTGAAAAAATTCCTTAATGCTGTTTCTATTTTTTCTGCTTTGTAAATTTTCCCTTCTTTCAGCCGGACAATTAATTCATCTGCTGTTAAATCGATATTCACCACTTCATCGGCCAATGCCAGCACACTGTCCGGTATTCTTTCTTTTACTTCTACTCCGGTAATGTTTTTCACTTCTTCGTTCAGACTTTCTATATGCTGGATATTTACCGCACTGATAACATTAATACCTGCTTCTAAAATTTCCATTACATCCTGCCAGCGTTTTTCATTTTTGCTTCCTTCAATATTGGTGTGTGCCAATTCATCCACCACCACCACTTCTGGCCGCAAGCTAATTACAGCCTGCACATCCAGTTCCTCCAGTTCTTTTCCTTTGTAAAAAAGTTTTCTTCTTGGCACTACCGGTAAGCCTTCCAGAAGGTCGTGTGTTTCTTTACGAAAGTGTGTTTCTATGTATCCAATCTTTACATCAATGCCATTTTTCAATAGGGCATGTGCTTCCTGCAACATGCGGTAAGTTTTGCCTACACCGGCACTCATACCAATGTAAACTTTAAACTTTCCACGCCTTGATTTTTTAATCAAGTCAAGAAAATGCTGTACTGTTTGATCTTTATCCGGCATCAGAACTAAATTGCTAACGGGGTTGTTAAATAAAATTAATATTCACAGACTTAGTTTTCTTCAAAGGTCTTGTATTTTCTTTTTGATAAACTGCTTTTATACATCCTGCATTCAAGATGGCTTAACTGTATGTGTTGTGAGTATAAACAAATGGTGGATGGTTATGGTGTAATGGGTTGCTGAAATAATACGTGCAGTATGTTTCCATACAATTGCCAGGGGTTAAAGGTGATACACTGCTGCCTGTTTGAGCAAAGCCCTTTACGGCGATAAATAATAAGACTATTGTTATAGAACGTTTCATTTTTCTACTTTAAATTATCCAACGCAATATTCAATTTCAGCACATTAATTCTTTCTGTCCCTAATAAACCCAGCAATGGTTTTTCTGTATTTGAAATAATTAATTGCTGTAAATTTCCTTCTGCAATGTCTCTTATTTTTCCAATTCTTTTTACCTGCACATTTGCAGCCTGCACTGAAATATGTGGATCTAAACCGGCGCCACTTGCAGTAACTATATCAGAGGGGATTTCTGATTTTTTTACACCAAGATTGTGTACTAAGAAAGTATCAATTCTTGCCTGCACTTCTGCAAGGTAATCAGGATTGGATGGGCCTTTGTTGCTGCCGCCTGCCCCGGCTGCATTATACCCCACAGCAGACGGGCGGGAATAGAAATACTTATCGTTTGTAAATTTTTGCCCGATATTACTGTAATAAGTTTTGCCATTTGCTGTAACAATTTCACCCTTTCCTTTATTGGGTGCTAATTGGGCAACACCCAAAACGATGAGGGTATAAATGCCTGAAAAGAATAACAAACAAATCACGGTGAGCCTGATGGCTGGGAAAATATTTTCTTTCATTTCTTAATTTTTTTTAAATGAATACTGTAACTAAAAGGTCAATGAGTTTAATTCCTATAAACGGTACAATTACGCCACCTAAACCGTAAATCAGCAGGTTACGACGTAACAATGCACTTGCACCAATGGGTTTGTAAGCAACACCCCTTAATGCCAGTGGAATTAAAAACGGAATGATGATGGCATTAAAAATTACTGCTGATAGAATGGCACTTTCAGGTGAGTGTAATTTCATAATATTCAAACCTTGCAAGGCAGGTATTGAAGCAATGAACAACGCCGGAACAATGGCAAAATATTTTGCCACATCATTTGCTATACTGAAAGTGGTAAGTGTGCCCCTTGTCATTAAAAGTTGCTTACCTATTTCAACTATCTCAATTAGTTTGGTAGGGTCATTATCCAAATCCACCATATTGCCTGCTTCTTTTGCGGCCTGTGTGCCGCTATTCATCGCCACACCTACATCTGCCTGTGCCAATGCCGGTGCATCGTTGGTGCCGTCACCCATCATGGCAACAAGCCTTCCTTCGCTTTGCTCTTTCTTAATGTAATTCATTTTATCTTCTGGCTTAGCTTCGGCAATAAAATCATCCACACCTGCTTTCTCGGCAATATATTTTGCCGTTAATGGATTGTCGCCAGTTACCATTACGGTTTTAATGCCCATTTTACGAAGTCTTTCAAAACGTTCACTGATGCCGGGCTTGATGATGTCCTGTAATTCTATAACACCCATTACTTGTTCATTTTCTGCCACAACCAAAGGTGTACCACCATTGCTTGAAATGATTTTTACTTGTTCGGCTGTTTCGGTTGGAAAAGTATTGCCAGCTTTCTCACACAGTTTCCTGATTGCATCAGATGCTCCTTTTCTAATTCTTGTGTTTTGAAATTCAACACCGGAGCTTCTTGTTTCAGCAGTAAATTTTATAAACCGTGGATTTTCCATTTTATAACTCAATGGATTTATCCCTGCCAGTTCAATAATAGATTTTCCTTCGGGGGTTTCATCAGCCATTGAACTTAATACGGTGGCTTTAATAAAATCCTTTTCATCAATTCCATTTGCCGGGTAAAATTTTGTTGCTTTTCTATTGCCTATAGTTATGGTTCCTGTCTTATCCAGCAACAATACATCAATGTCGCCTGCGGTTTCTACTGCTTTGCCACTTTTGGTAATTACGTTTGCCCGTAATGCCCTGTCCATACCTGCAATACCAATGGCAGATAACAAGCCGCCGATTGTTGTAGGTATCAGGCAAACAAACAAAGCTATAAATGCTGAAATAGTAATAGGCGTTTGGGCATAATCACCAAACGGTTTTAGCGTTATTGTTACAATAATAAAAACCAATGTAAAACCTGCCAGCAAAATAGTTAATGCAATTTCATTGGGTGTTTTTTGCCTTGATGCACCTTCTACCAGGGCAATCATTTTGTCCAGAAAGCTTTCGCCTGCCTCTGTAGTTACTTTTACTTTTATTTTATCACTCAATACTTTTGTACCGCCTGTTACACTGCTTTTGTCTCCTCCTGCCTCACGGATAACGGGAGCACTTTCACCTGTAATAGCACTTTCATCAATAGTGGCTAAGCCTTCTACAATTTCTCCGTCAGATGGTATAGTGTCCCCGGTTTCGCATAAAAAAATATCTCCTTTTTTTAATTGGGAAGATGGAACAATCTTTATTTCATTCACATACATTTCCCCAACGGTTTGAATCCATTTGGCCGGTGTTTCTTCCCGTGTTTTGCGAAGGCTGTTAGCCTGTGCTTTACCTCTTGCTTCTGCAAGGGCTTCTGCAAAATTTGCAAACAATAATGTGATAAACAGAATGGCCGTTACTATGATATTGTAGGTAATGCTGCCCTGATGGGTTTCGCCAGTTGCTATCCATACACAAACGCTAGCCATTACCAACGTGCCAACCCAAACAGTAAACATTACAGGGTTGCGGAACATTTTTACTGGACTAAGTTTTATGAAAGATTGTTTCAATGCTTCTTTTACCAATGTGGATTGAAACAATTTATTAGTGCTGCTTCGTTTCATAATTAATCTGATTAATAAATTGAGAAATATTCTGCAATTGGGCCCAATGCCAGTGCAGGGAAAAATGACAGTGCTGCTATGATGGCAATTACTGCAAACACCATCAGTCCGAATGTTGCCGTATCAGTTTTTAGCGTGCCTGCACTTTCGGGAATAAATTTTTTATTGGCGAGGATGCCCGCAATAGCTACCGGGCCAATGATGGGTAAATATCTTGCCAATAGCATAACGATACCACAGGATATGTTCCAGAATGGGGTATTATCGCCAACAGATGAATTAGCACCATAGCCTAAGCCTTCAAAGCCACTACCATTATTCGCCGATGATGAGGTAAACTCATATAGCATTTCACTAAAGCCATGGTGTCCCGGATTGCCTAACCACGCTGCATATTCGGCAGGGTTATGTGCATATAAATGGCTTGCAATAGCAGTACCTACCAAAATTAAAAACGGGTGCAGCAATGCAATAATCATAGCAATTTTCATTTCTCTTGCTTCAATTTTTTTACCTAAAAATTCCGGAGTTCTTCCCACCATCAGACCACTAATGAATACAGCGAGGATAATGAAGATGTAAAAATTAAGAAAACCTACTCCCACACCGCCGTAAAAAGCATTTACCATCATGCCCAGCATAGCAAACATTCCAGACAATGGTGTTAGGCTGTCATGCATGGCATTAACTGAACCGTTACTTGTTACTGTTGTATTGATTGCCCAATAAGCAGAGGCTGCTGAACCAAATCTTACTTCTTTGCCTTCCATGCTGCCCATTGGCTGGGCAATACCCATTTTTGCAATGGCAGGGTTGCCATTCATTTCATTAATCACCGTAGGTATAACCAGCAACAGGAATCCAATAGTCATTACGCCAAAAATTGTCCAGGCTAGTTTCTTTCTTTTCAACACATACCCCAATGCAAAAATCATCGCAATCGGAATTAAGAAAATAGAAATGGTTTCAATAATATTGGTGAAGTAGCTGGGGTTTTCAAAAGGATGTGCTGAATTGGGGCCAAAGAAACCACCACCATTGGTCCCTATTTGTTTTATGGCAACAAATGCCGCAACGGGGCCACGGCTCACTTGCACCGTATCGCCCTGTAAATTGGTGATGCTGTCTTTACCTTCAAAAGTCATGGGTGTGCTGTTAAATACTAACAGCACAGCTATTATTAAAGCTATAGGAAATAAAATTCTTGTACAACTCCTTAGAAACAAAAAATAAAAATTTCCCAACTTATCTGTTGCTCTTTCTTTCATTGAAAAAAATACAACTGCTGCAATGGCCATACCGCAGCCTGCGCTGATAAACTGAAAGAGCATTACTATCAACTGCCCTAAATAAGACATACCCGTTTCGCCAGAATAGTGTTGCAAATTAGTATTGCTTATAAAACTGATGGCGGTATTAAAGGCAAGGTCAGCACTCATGGATGGGTTAGCATCGGGATTGAGCGGCAGCCAACCCATGTTCATCAATACAAACATGCACAACAAAAACCAAAACAGGTTGATGGTGAGTAAAGCAACGAGGTGTTGCTTCCAGTTCATTTCCCTGCTTGTATTGATGCCGCTTAGTTTGTAAAATATTTTATCTAAAGGGTTGAAGATTTTATCCAGCCATGTTTTTTCATTGTTGAAAACTTTGCCAATATACCTGCCCAATGGGATCGCCATTGCAACCACAGCCGCATACATTAAAATGATTCCTGAAATTTCTGTGTTCATGATTTAAAATTTTTCTGGTTTTACCAATACATAACACATATAAGCAAATACGCCAATGGCTATGATAAATAATATTGTCATAAGGGTTAAATTTTTTCGAAATAATTGATTGCTAAAAAGAAGATGGAAAAGAGTACAATGCCTGCTATTATCAGAAGTATAGTCATATAAGAAAATTTGTTGTGAAAGCTTTAAAGCAATCCCTGATCCAAACTATTTATAAAAATACAAAAGGCACACCTGTATTGAGTTTCAGGAATTTTTAAGAAATGTGACAAAAAGAAAACCCTTTCATTTTGAAAGGGTGAATACTATCGTTTTGAAAGGGTTAGCTGAGTTGGTAATCTTCTATTTTTCGGTAAAGAGTGGTAAGAGCAATGTTAAGTAATTCTGCGGTTTTGGTTTTGTTACCATTGGTATAGTTCAGCACTTTTTGAATGTGTAATTTTTCTGCACTGGCAAGGTCAAAAGCAGAAAGTATTTTTTCTTTAGCGCCATTAGAACTGAATTTTTGTAATTCAATTGGCAAGCTATCATTAATTAACACTGTATCATCTGTAAGTATCACACTTCGTTCAATAACATTTTTTAGTTCACGGATATTCCCCTTCCACGAATGTTGCTTTAATGCTTCAAGATAGGGTTTGGGAACAGCTGCAATTTTTTTGTTGGTTTTATTGGCAAAGAATTGCAGAAAATAATTTGCTAACTCTTCAATATCAATTACTCTTTCTCTTAATGCAGGCAAAGCAATTTGAAAAACTGCAATGCGATAAAATAAATCTTCACGAAAATTAGCTGCTTCAATTTCTTTTTGCAAATCCCTGTTGGTAGCTGCAATGATACGTACATTTATTTTTGTTGTTTTGCTATCGCCCACTTTTAAAAACTCACCTGTTTCCAAAACCCTTAATAGTTTGGCTTGTAGTTCCAATGGCATTTCGCCAATCTCATCTAAAAAAACAGTGCCGTTATTTGCTTCTTCAAAAATACCTTTCGTATCTTTTATTGCTCCGGTAAATGCTCCTTCTTTGTGTCCAAACAATTCGTTGTCCAATAACTCTTTGCTAAATGCAGAACAGTTGACAGCAATGAAATTTTGCTTACTTCTGTTGCTGTTATTATGAATGGCTTGTGCAAACACTTCTTTACCTGTGCCTGTTTCGCCTGTAAGCAATACTGTTGCTTCGGTTGAAGCTACTTTTCTTGCAGCATCAATTGCTGCTTTTATAATTTTAGACTTGCCTATGATATTGTCAAAAGAATGTTTGTTGCCTAATTGTTTTTCTAACTGCAATACCCTTTTTGCTAACACTACTTTTTCGGTTGCTTTATAGAGCAGCGGAATTATTTTATTGTTGTCATCACCTTTAGTGATATAATCAAATGCACCGTTTTTTATAGCCTGTACACTATCGGGAATATTTCCATAAGCAGTTAATAAAATAATTTCTATCGCCGGGTATTTTTCTTTGATGGTTTTGGATAATTCAACACCACTGCAGTCAGGTAGTTTTACATCACATATTACTACATCCACATCTGCTGTTTCTAATTTTTTTAAGCCGCTTTTAGCATCGCCAGCCTGCAACACTTCAAAGCCCTCTAAAGTGATTATTTTCGAAAGAAGCGTTCTAAGTTTTTCTTCGTCGTCTATAATTAATACTTTGTTCAACATGTAAGTTTAGAGTGTAAAGATAAAAAGAATAATCTGCTGCGATATGTTTGTTATGAAGAATAACTTTTGTCCATCCGGGCTTTTCATCTTGTCCACTTTAAATTATATACAGTAATATTTGTGGCTTATTCAACAACCCGGCCAGGCCAATATTTTTAAAACGCTTGTTTCTTTTTTATAGAAGATAAATTTTATCCATTCAATAAGCATAGCATATTTATCCATTATTAGGGGCGCAAGAGCCTGCCTCGTCATTGCGACGAGGTTTAGCACTAAAGCTATTGACGCAATCCACGATTCGCTGGTTTCTTTAAGTTAGGCTTTGATGTTGTCCAATCCATAAGCAATTTTTGCTTGTCTAAACTTGCCTTCTATCGGGTTGCGCTAGCCAGGACTTAGGTATACTGCCACTGCCTTAGACGGCGGCCGTCCTTATGGTTTTGCAATTAGTTTTATTCCTTTTTCTTTGAGTTGTTTTCTGTTATCCCGGGTTTAATATATTTGGTTTGCTAATACCTCCGCCGGGTAAAACCGAAAACGTTCTTTGTATTTTTCTAAAGTGTGGGCTAAGTATTTACCTTCATTAAAAGCATCCCAGGATAGGTGATAAAATAGCACATGGGCATTATTCAAATAATTGTTTGGGGCAACACTAAATCATTTGTAACTGCATAGCATGCTTTATGAGAGAGGCTATATTTTTAGCCTCAAATTTAGCTAACAGGTTTTTTCTGTGTGTATCCACAGTGGTACAACTTAAAAAAAGTTGTTTTGCAATTTCGTTGTTGGTAAACCCATTCGCAATTAATTCCAGCACTTCTTTTTCACGACGGGTAATAACAGGCACATTACTACTTTTATCAATATGGCGCAATGCTATTGCAGCGTCAAAACTTAGGTATTCTTTACCTTGTACAATAGTAGTAATTCCTTCCATTAACTCCTGTCCGCTTGCATTTTTAAGTACGTAGCCAGATGCGCCATTACTCATCATTTTTTCAATAAAACTTTGTTGGTTAAAAGTGCTGAGGCCAAGTACTTTCACTGAGGGGTACAAACTTTTAAGTTCTTTACATAGTTCAATGCCACTTTTATCTGGCAGATTAATATCCATTAAAATTACATCGGGGAGTTGTTGTTGTAAAAAAGCCATACACGAAGCTGCATTCGTTGCATGACCGACCCAAATGATATCCTTTTCATTTTGCAAAAGCGTACGAATGCCTTCAATTACCATATAATGATCGTCAACAATAAATAATTTTATCGGCATGGCTGTAAATTTATTTTTTATACAAATACTACAATTTCAGTTCTATCAAAACAGATGTACCCTTTCCATTTTCAGTTTTAACATCTAAGGAGGCTTTTAAAAAATCAACCCTGTTTTGGATATTGCTCCAACCAATACCTTTTGCAGCGTTTAACAAATTTTTATTAAACCCTTTGCCATCATCTTCTACCGTTACAGACAGTATATCGTTTGATTTGGTTAACTGCACAATTGCATTGGCCGCTCCGGCATGTTTAATGGTATTGTTGATAAGCTCCTGCACAATTCTGTAAACAGTTATGGCCGTTGTTTGGTCTATCATTACATTTTCTACATTGATAGAAATGTAAGAGATACGAAGCACACCGGTTAAATTAATGTCATTACAAAAATCTTTTAGTGCGGTATCCAATCCAAATTTTACCAATGCTTCCGGCATCATGTTGTGGGCAACACGCCGCATTTCTTTTATCGAACTATCCAGCATATCCATGCTGCGTTCAAATGCCAACGCATTTTCCTGCGTCATTATTAAATTTCCTTTCATAGTATTAAATGAATATTTTATTCCTGATAACATTCCACCCAACCCATCGTGTAAATCTTTTGCAAGCCGGGTACGTTCCTGTTCTTCGCCTTTTAAAACTGCTTCTGTTGCAGTTAGCTGCTGTTGAGTTTCTAATTCACTGATGCGTTGCTGCTGAAATTTTTGCTTTTGCTGGTATGATGTATAGCCTAATATCGAAATAATTAAAAGAATAGCAACCGAACCAATTAAAACAACATTTAAAATTTTTGTTTTTTCCAACTGAGCCTGCTGAAGTATTATTTGTCCATTTTTTTTCTCCAATTCATATTTTTTTTCAAGTTCAGTTGTAGATTTTATAACCTGCTCGTTCAATAATAATTGCTGTATGGAATCACCTTTTTGTTTAGCCTGGTAAGAAGCTTTAAAATCTCCGTCTCTTGCAGCAATAAAAGAAAGAACAGTGTAAATATTTTTCAATTCATCTTTCAAAGAATCTTTTTCCGCTATACCAAGTGCATCATTTATATATTTTTTGGCAGCAATATTATCACCGTTAAAATAACTGGCATTCGCCATGTTATATAATGAGCTGGCAAGTATTTGCCTGCTTTGCAATTCTTTTGATAAAGTCAAAGATTTTTCAGCAACTTTAAACATTGCTTTATAATCACTCCTATCGGCATAGGTATTTGCCATGTACCCATAAATACTGGCTGCTGCATAATTATCTTCAAGTTTTATTGATTCAATTAAACCCTTGTTGTAAAAATACAATGCACTATCTGTATTTTTCAGCATTGCAAAATTTTGCCCCAACGTAGCATACAACCTATTAGTATATGAATTATTGCCTGTTTCTTTGTAAAGTTTTATGGATAACATACAATACTCAACTGACTGTTGGTAATTGTTAAGATTAAAATATGCGTTAGCAACATTTTGATACATGCTGCTGAGTTTTTCTTTATGATTCCTTTTTTCAATAAGCGCTAAAGCCTGTAAGGAGTATTCAAGTTGTTTATCATATTGCCCGGTGTATTGATAAACAATTCCTGTATTGGCAAGTATATTGATGATAAGGTTCGAATCATTTAACTCCCTTGCAACAGACAAAGCTTCTTCGCTTTGCTGCATAGCAATATCATAGTTACCCTTTGTAAAAGAAACAATGGCACTATGTTCATAATAAAGATAAAGCCCCCTTGTAAATTTCAACGATTGAGATAATTGTTTTAATTTTTCCAAATAAAAAATGGAGGAATCCTGGTTATTAGATTCATAGGCATTTGCAATATTCAGCAATAATCTTACCTTATTGGTATCTTCCTTTGCAGGAGCAAGCTGCCTCAGTAAAATATACCGTTTTTCAATTTGTGCTGTTGCAACAACAATTAAAAAAAGAGCTGCAACGGTGTAGAATATTTTATTCATAATTTAAAATAGTCCTTTACTGCCATTCTACAAATAAACAACACAACACAGCTTAAGTCTCTCCCTTTTTTCCATGATTTTTAAAATTTATTTTTTTAAGGATATTTTATCCAACCAACCTATTTGCAAAGTACCAACTATTGGAAACTTTGTTTTTACTTGTTAACCTTGTATCATATTAACAGACTGCAGGCATCACACAACCAACAGTTCAATTTATAAATTTTGTTCCACCAATTTTCGACAAAATTTTCTTGTAAAGCAACAGCATTCATTAGCAAGGCATTGCCAGCACATGTTAGCTATTGCACACCCAGCATTGGCAATTTCACCTGAGATTCTGTGGCAAAAAGAACCCAATAATGTATAAATACAGACTAGTTTGTTTTATAATTTATTGTCATCCCATTGAATAAGCGCTTTATACCACAGCAGTAACAAGCACTTGAACGCATCACCTATTTTGCGCCTTTTTAAAGAAGATAGTTTATTAAAATATCCTGTTTTTAAGGGAGATTATTTGTAAGTACTACGTTGCAACTTTACAATAAAAGTTGTTTATATGAAAATGGTATTTTTCCTCTTTTTTATTTGCTGCCAGATACTTTGCGGTTTTTCGCAAACCGGTAATGTAGGCATTGGCACTAAAACGCCCAAAGCCCGGTTACACGTTACCAATAGCAACGTAGTATTTAGTGCTGCAGATCAGTTATTGGCTGTTCCGGGAAACACACCGGTTAGTGGTGCCGGTGCCCGTATGATGTGGTATCCCGGTAAAGTTGCTTTTCGCACAGGTTTCATTGATGGCGTTCAATGGGATAAAAACAATCTTGGCTTTTATTCTTTTGCATCCGGCAATAATACCATTGCCAATAATTTATACAACACAGCATTAGGACGCAATACCCTTGCATCGGGCACTTAAGCGCTGCCAGGCAAAATTGATGAAATAAAATATAAATATCTGATGCAGCAAAATGAGTATTCTGACATTATAACAACAGGAATGAGCGGCGATGATAAAAACGTTTTCGTACGGCAAATTTTTTTCAAATCAGATAGCACAACATCATTGTTGCAAAAGATTATAACACAGGTAGCTAATGTTACAAATATTACGGCAGGAGAGTTGAGTAAAAGAGCTGAA
>Ga0209512_1004365_pt1 | contig 12428 bp, 12 predicted proteins | sample frozenSSSSmetaG_FD_184142 | JGI IMG/M metagenome (GOLD analysis project Ga0209512, IMG submission 184142) | Glacier valley bacterial and archeal communities from Borup Fiord, Nunavut, Canada, to study Microbial Dark Matter (Phase II) -... | ecosystem: Environmental > Aquatic > Freshwater > Ice >... | reverse complement strand
GTCGGCCACCGTGACCGGCCCCGTGACTTCGGTCGTGTAGCAGTCGGCGAACGCGCCGGCCAGACGGACCCGTTGCAGGAGCGCGGACGGCGGCAGTTCGCAAGGCGCGACGACTTTCATGAGAAAGGTTCCATGGCTTAGCGGTTCGCCGGACCAGCACCACAAGATTTGTCTCGTTTGTCCATTATTGTTGACAACAGGATCTGTCTCGTCATACTGACAGTCAACAACGTCATGCACGCGTCCGTGTGCAGCAGCAAGCCCGCGTGCGGGTCCAGCACGAGACAGCTATCGCACTCTTCTCAGGGGGACGATTCATGGCAGACGATCTCAACCGGGTCTGGCCCACAGGCCTGACCATCCCGGAATCCGAGGAACTGCACAAGCACGTCATCGACGGCGCGCGTGTGTTCTTCGCGATTTCACTGTTCGCGCATTTACTGGCGTACATCTACACACCGTGGCTCCACTGAAAAAGGAGGAACGAACATGAACCAAGGAAGAATCTGGTGCGTGGTCAATCCCACGGTGGGCTTGCCCCTGTTCCTCGGCAGCGTCGCAGTCACCTCCCTCATCGTGCACTTCGCGGTGCTGGGCAACACCGCGTGGTTCGGCGCCTACTTGAATGGCCACGCGAAAGTGAAGGCCGCGTCGGTCGAGGGCGCCGCCAAACCGCTGGCGCTCAATCCGTCGCCCGGCGTGACGATCAGCGTGGCCCCGGTCGCAGGCAACTCGGCAACCGCCGAGACTTCGTTCGTGCTCACGGTGTCGCCCAGCACCGGTGCGAGAGCCGTGGCCGACGACGGCACGACACGACCTCCGGAGGCGCTGGCACTGGCAGCGCCGGGAGCCAGGTAGGACTGCTTCGGGTCGCTACGACACGGGCTCGGCCGGGGTCTGCGGATCCCGGCCGTTTTCTTGTGCGGCCGACGAATACGCGTGCGACACCGCAAGGCGTCGCCGTGCCTGCGCGCTGACGGGCCATCGATCCCAAGGCGCTGGCCCCCACGGGAACGATCGCAAGCCCCATGAACCGCGCCAGCCGGACCTTGATGAGAACGTGGCTCCGCCTGGGGACACGCTTCCTGCCGTTCGCCGACGCCGCCACGCCCGACCTGCCGCTCACGCGCCTGCTGCGGCTGTCGCTGTTCCAGGTCTCGGTGGGCATGTCTCTGGTCCTGCTGGTGGGCACCCTCAACCGCGTCATGATCGTCGAGCTGGCGGTGCCGGCATCGCTGGTCGGCGTGATGATCTCGCTGCCGCTGCTCTTCGCGCCGTTCCGGGCCGTGATCGGCTTTCGATCCGACACGCACCGGTCGGAGCTCGGCTGGCGCCGCGTGCCTTTCCTCTACCGGGGCACGATGGTGCAGTTCGGCGGCTTGGCGATCATGCCCTTCGCGCTGCTCGTGCTCTCGGGCGCCGGTGACGCTTCCCGGGCTCCGGCGTGGGTGGGTCAGGCCGCGGCCGGCATCGCGTTCCTGCTGGTGGGCATCGGCATGCACACGACCCAGACGGTGGGCCTGGCCCTGGCCACCGACCTCGCGCCCGCCGAATCGCGACCCAAGGTCGTCGGTCTGATGTACGTGATGCTGCTGTTCGGCACCATCGCGAGCGCGCTCCTGTTCGGCGCGCTGCTCGCCGACTTCACGCCGGGCAGGCTGATCCAGGTCGTCCAGGGTTCCGCGGTCGCCACGATCGTGCTGAACGGCGTGGCGCTCTGGAAACAGGAACCGCGCAACCGTGCGAGGGCGTCGGCTGCCCTGGAACGCCAGCCGACCTTCCAGGAGTCCTGGGCGAGTTTCATTCGTGGCGGACAGGCGCTGCGCCGCCTCGTGGCGGTCGGGCTGGGCACCATGGCGTTCAGCATGGAGGATGTGCTGCTCGAACCGTACGGCGGCGAGATCCTGCACCTCAGCGTGGGATCCACGACCAGGCTGACCGCGACGCTGGCCGTGGGGGGGCTGCTCGGGTTCGCGCTGGCGTCGCGGGTCCTGGCCCGGGGGGCCGATCCCTTCCGCATGGCCTGCCACGGCGCGCTGATCGGCGTGCCGGCGTTCGTCGCGGTGATCGCGGCCGCCCCGCTGGATTCGCCGCTGATGTTCGCGTTCGGCACGTTGCTGATCGGCTTCGGGGCCGGCCTCTTCGGCCACGGCACGCTGACCGCGACGATGAATGTCGCCCCTCCGGACCAGGCCGGCCTGGCACTTGGGACCTGGGGCGCGGTCCAGGCATCGGCCGCCGGCGTGGCGATCGCGCTCGGCGGCATCCTGCGCGACGTCATCACGTCGACGACGCATGGTTCGTACGGCCCCGCAGCGGGCTACAGTTCGGTCTACGCGATCGAGGTGCTGCTGCTGTTCGCCGCACTCGCCGCCATGGTTCCGCTTATCAGGCCGTCTTCTCGGCGTGCCGGCCAGGGCGGATTGATCTGGCCGCACGCGGCCGGCGTCGAAGGCAAGTCGGATCCCCTGGAGAAGTCATGAGCCAAACGATCAATCGGATGTACGGCAGTCTCGAGCGTGCGCAGCAGGCCGCCCATGAACTGAGGACGAATCGCTTCGACCGTTTCGACGAAGTGCACGTCGTATCCGACCGCGACGCCTCGGGGGCCGATGCGTCGGTCGACCACATCGTCGCGCAATTGCTGAAGGCCCTGGTCCTGAAAGCCCACGCCGAGGTGTTCGCCGAGGGCATCCGGCGTGGCGGCAGCCTGGTGACCGTTCACGCCCCCTTCGGTGCCGCCGTGGCCGCCATCGCCATCCTCGACGGCCACGGCCCGATACCGTCGGGCGTCGCGGACCCCACCGACCCTCCGACGCCGTGGGATGACGCGGCCCCCTTGTCGAGCGCGCTGAACCTGCGCGTGCTCCTGGACGACAACGACACCTTCTCGCGCTTCTGGAACCTGCCGGTGCTCGTCGCGGGGGGCACGACCACGTCGTCCGCGCTCGGCCTGCCCGAGATCAGTCGGTCGAACGGACCGTTTGCCGGGACGTTCGGCATTCGCCTGTTGTCGAACAACGCGACGATCCTGTCGTCGTTGCTGGGATTGCCGGTGTTGTTGCATCCGAGCGGCGGCAAGCACCGGGCGTGAACGCGGCGAGGCCGGATCCGTCGAAGGCCGGTTCGCTCGTCCCCCCGATCCCTCGTGTCAACGCGTCGGTGGCCTGCGTCCGGCGATCTGCCGCGCATGAACGGCACCACGCTTTGCGGTTCTGACCTGCCCCGATCTTTTCGGACCAACTGAAACTTGAGAGGATGGCTCCCACCGACCAAGGAGGGAGCTGTGAGGAAGAGCCGATACAGTGAAGAGAAGATGGTTGCGATCCTTCGGGAAGCCGATCGAAGTCCGGTGGCCGAGGTGGCCAAGAAGCATGCGGTCAGTGAGCAGACGATCTACAACTGGCGCCAGCACTTCGGGACGATGGAAAGCGCCGATGTGAGGCGGTTGCGGCAGCTCGAGCAGGAGAACGGGCGGCTGAAGAAGATGGTCGCCGATCGCGATCTCGAGATCGACGTGATGAAGGAGATCGCAGCAAAAAAATGGTGAGCGCGCAGGCTCGTCGGGAACAGGTTCGCTACGCGATTGCGCGGGGCCTGTCGACACGACGAGCTTGTGCGCTGCTGTCGGTGGCACGATCGACACTGGGCTATACGTCGCGGATGTTCGGCAAGGATGTGGCGGCGCTGGCGGCGATGAGCATGCTGTCGGCCCAGTATCCGCGCTTCGGTTACCGGCGCATTCACGTCTTCATGGAACGTCAGGGATTCCTGATGGGCCACGGCCGGGTATGGCGACTGTGGTGCAAGGCCAAGCTGCAGGTCCCGCAGAAACGGCCTCGCAAGCGGGCGGCCGGTCATCGGCCGCGGCCACAGCCGGCGCTGGGACCGGGTCACGTCTGGGCGTATGACTTCGTTCACGATGCGTGCGCCAATGGACAGAAACTAAAGTGCTTGACGGTGATCGATGAGTTCACGAAGGTGAGTCTGGCCATCGACGTAGCCGGGTCGATTCGGTCCGGCAGGGTGATCGAGGTGCTCTCGCAACTGGTCAGCGTACATGGCGCGCCGAAACACGTTCGATCTGACAACGGTCCGGAATTCGTGTCGCGGGCGATCCTGCGTTGGGCCAGCAACGAGAAGATCGAACTGGCACTGATCGATCCCGGAAAGCCTTGGCAGAACGGTGTCGACGAGAGCTTCAACGGAAAGTTCAGAGACGAATGCCTGAGTCTGGAGTGGTTCCGCAACAGGACCGAGGCGAAGGTGGTCATCGAGCAGTGGCGACGGCATTACAACGAGGTTCGGCCCCATAGCAGCCTGGCGTATCGGACCCCGAACGAGTTCATGCAGCAAGGGTGTTCATTCGTGAAATCGGGGGTCGTTCTCCAAGAATGATTGGTCCGAAGAAACGTGGCAGGTCACACCGGCATGCGCCTGCTCGAAGGGCTGCGCCTGCGGGCGAAGGACGTCGACTTTGAACGCCGCACGATCGTGGTCCGCGAAGGCAAGGGGAACAAGGACCGCGTCACGATGCTGCCGGAACACCTCGTCCTGCCGCTGCGCGATCAGTGGTCGAAGGCGAGGCGCCTGCACGACAGCGACCTGACGGAAGGCTACGGCGAGGTCGAGATGCCCTTCGCGCTGGACGTCAAGTATCCGAAGGCCGGACGGCAGTGGGCGTGGCAGTCCGTGTTCCCGAGTCCTTCACGCTCGGCTGATCCGCGCACGGGCGTCATCCGCCGACACCACCTCTATCCGCAGACGGCGCAGCGCGCGGTCCACGACGCGGCCCGACGCGCCGGCATCCCCAAGCCGATGTCCCCGCACGTGCTGCGCCACTCGTTCGCCACCCACCGGCTGCAGTCCGGCCACGACATCCGCACGGTCCAGGAACTGCTCGGTCACGCGAGCGTGGAGACGACGATGATCTACACCCACGTCCTGACGCTCGGCGGCCGCGGCGTGCGCAGTCCGCTCTATGCGCTCTGACCGCCTTCCGGATACGTCAGGCGTCGCATCTTGCCTTGCCGAGGCTCCGCGTCCCGGCGGCCCCGCCAAGGCATAGAATCGTGCCTCGCCGCATTGACGAAAGCCCCCCATGAACGCTCCCGACCTCAAAGACCGCCTCAAGGCCCGATTCCATTGGGACGACCCCCTGCTGCTCGACGCGCAGCTGTCCGACGAGGAACGGATGGTCAAGGATGCCGCGCGCCGCTACTGCGAGGACAAGCTCGCGCCCCGCGTGGTCGACGCCTTCCGCAACGAGACCACCGATCCGTCGATCTTCCGCGAGATGGGCGAGCTCGGCCTGCTCGGCCCCACCATCCCGGAGGAATACGGCGGCCCGGGCCTGAACTACGTCGCCTACGGCTTGATCGCCCGCGAGGTCGAACGCGTCGACTCCGGCTATCGCTCGATGATGAGCGTGCAGTCGTCGCTGGTGATGGTCCCGATCTTCGAGTTCGGCACCGAGGCGCAGAAGCAGAAGTACCTGCCCAAGCTCGCGACCGGCGAGTTCATCGGCTGCTTCGGCCTGACCGAGCCCGACCACGGCTCCGATCCCGGCTCGATGGTCACCCGCGCGAAGAAGGTCGCCGGCGGCTATTCGCTGTCGGGCGCCAAGATGTGGATCTCCAACTCGCCGATCGCCGACGTCTTCGTCGTGTGGGCCAAGGACGACGAAGGCGCGATCCGCGGCTTCATCCTCGACAAGGGCATGAAGGGACTGAGCGCGCCGAAGATCCACGGCAAGGTCGGCCTCAAGGCGTCGATCACCGGCGAGATCGTGATGGACGAGGTCTTCTGTCCGGAAGAGAACGCGTTCCCCGAGATCCGCGGTCTCAAGGGCCCGTTCACCTGCCTCAACTCCGCGCGCTACGGCATCGCCTGGGGCGCGCTCGGTGCCGCCGAGGACTGCTGGTTCCGTGCGCGGCAGTACGTGCTGGACCGCAAGCAGTTCGGCCGGCCGCTCGCCGCGAACCAGCTGATCCAGAAGAAGCTCGCCGACATGCAGACGGAGATCACGCTCGGGCTTCAGGGCTGCCTGCGTCTGGGCCGCATGAAGGACGAGGGCACGGCGTCGGTCGAGATCACGTCGATCATGAAGCGCAACTCGTGCGGCAAGTCGCTCGACATCGCGCGCCTGGCCCGCGACATGATGGGCGGCAACGGCATCTCCGACGAGTACGGCGTGGCACGGCATCTGGTCAATCTCGAGGTGGTCAACACCTACGAGGGCACGCACGACATCCATGCGCTGATCCTGGGTCGCGCGATCACGGGGATCCAGGCGTTTCAGTAGCGATTTCACGTGATCCCCGCAAGGCGGGGATCACGCTGATCGTGTCATCCCGGCGAAGGCCGGGACCCAATCGACGACACGGGTAGCGATCACCTTGGGCCCCGGCCTTCGCCGGGGTGACACGTACCGTGGGAACGACGATCGCCTTGCTCCCACCTGCGATGCGCGACGCCCTCGCCGGGGTCTTCGGCGTAGCCCCCGAGGTGATCGACGGCGTCCGCCTCGTCGAGCAATCCCGCTTCGCGCGGCTGCACGGTCGGCGCGTCACCGCCACAACCCGTCGCGGCACCATCTACCTCGCGGGGTCGGTAAGGCGCTTCGTCGCCGACCCGGAACTCGTGATGCACGAGTACTTCCACGTCCTGCGCCAGTGGGACACCGGCGCGCTGACGACCTGGCGCTACGTGCGCGAGACGCTGCGGCGCGGCTACCGGAACAACCGTTACGAAGTCGAGGCGCGCGCGTTCACGCGCCAGCACGTCCTCGCGTTCGCGAAGCGGCTGCGGTCGACGGACGATGCGGTCGCCTGACCGCGTGAGGCCGCGCCGACCGTTCGCCGACCGGCGCTCGCTCGGCCGCTCCTTGGCGGTAACTGCGGCGATGCTGCTCGCGGTCCACGCTCCGCTCGACGCCGCCGACGACACGCACGCATCGGCCGCCCACACGCGAACCGCAGACGCCGCACCGCGCGACACGCGCTGCTCGGGCACCGCCGTCGCCGGCAGCGGACGCGGCGAAGTCATCGACGGACCGGAGATCGCGACCGGCTTCGCGAGCAAGCCGGTCGTGTTCGCGCGCTCGATCATGGCCGTCACGGCGCATCCGCTCGCGTCGCGCGCCGCCTGCGACGTCCTCGCCGCCGGCGGCAGCGCGGTCGACGCGGCCGTCGCCGCGCAGATGGTCCTCAACCTCGTCGAGCCGCAGTCGTCGGGCATCGGCGGCGGCGCGTTCCTGCTGTACTACGACGCGACGACGAAACAGGTGCTGAGCTACGACGGCCGCGAGACCGCGCCGGCCGCGGCCACCGCCAACGACCTGCGCTGGATCGACGACGCGACCGATCGCACCACGCCCCGTCCCAACGCGCGCGCCAGCGGCCGGTCGATCGGCGTGCCGGGCGTGCTGCGCATGCTGGAACTCGCGCATCGCGAGCACGGCCGGCGACCGTGGCGCACGCTGTTCGATCCGGCGATCGCGATCGCGACCCGCGGCTTTCGCATCGGCCCGCGCATGGCCGCATCGATCGACGAAGCACGACGCGGCCTCGCGCGCGAACCCGAGGCCGCCGCGTATTTCCTCGACCCTGCGACCGGTCGCGGCAAGGCCGCCGGCACGCTGCTCAGGAGCCCCGCCCTCGCCCGCACCTTCGCGACGATCGCGACGCACGGGGCGTCCGCGCTCTACGAAGGCGACCTCGCGCGCGCCATCGTCGACAAGGTCGCCGACACGCGCGACGGCATGACCGCCGGCCGCATGACGCTGGCCGACCTCGCGGCCTACCGCGCGAAGCGCCGCGAGCCGGTCTGCACGACCTATCGCGCGTACGAGATCTGCGGCATGGGACCGCCGTCGTCGGGCGGCATCGCGGTGGCGTCGACGCTCGGCATCCTCGAGCACTTCGACCTCGCCGCGCATGCGCCGGCCCCGCTCGACCGCGACGGCGGCCGGCCGGACGTGCTCGGCGTACACCTGGTCGCCGAGGCGGAGCGCCTCGCCTACGCCGATCGCGACAAGTACGTCGCCGACACCGACTTCGTGCCGCTGCCCGGCGGCTCGCCCGCCGCGCTGCTCGACCGCGACTACCTGCGTTCGCGCGCGCAACGCATCGCCGTCGACCGCAGCATGGGCAGCGCCCCGGCCGGCGACCTCGGCCCCGTGCCGCTCGGCGTCGCACCGACCGAGGAGCACGGCACGTCGCACATGACGATCGGCGACCGCGACGGCAACGTGGTGACGATGACCACCACCGTGGAGGCGGGCTTCGGCTCGCTGCACTTCGTGCGCGGCTTCCTGCTCAACAACCAGCTCACCGACTTCTCGCCCGTGCCGGTCGACACGCAGGGCCGGCCGATCGCCAACCGGGTCGCGGGCGGCAAGCGGCCGCGCAGCGCGATGGCGCCGACGCTGGTGTTCCATCGCAACGCGGACGGACGCCGCGGCGACTTCGTCCTCGCGACCGGCTCGGCCGGTGGCTTCGTGATCATCCAGTTCGTCGTCAAGACGCTGGTCGGCGCGCTAGACTGGGGGCTCGACGCGCAGCAGGCCGCCTCGCTGATCGACTTCGGCGCGGCCAACAGCCCCACCACCTACGTCGGCGGCGAGCATCCGGACGTCGACACACGAGACGACGGCGCACACGACCCGCTCGTGAGCGGTCTGCGCCGGCTCGGCCACACGGTGTCGCTGGTGCCGATGTCGAGCGGCACCGCGGTGCTCGGGCGGCACCTCGTCGACGGCCGCCCGGGCTGGTCCGGCGGTGCGGAGCCACGCCGCGAGTACACGGCGGCCGGAGACACGGTCGTGCCCTGACGCGCGCGCTCGGTGTTGGCTGAAACGGACGAGTCGACCGATTTGGGCGATCGTCCGATAGGGCGCGGGGCCGCGCTATCGCTAAGGTCCGTGTTCGATCGAACGCACGTCCGCGCGCGATCCGGCCCAAGGAACCTCATGAAGCTCCCCGCATTCGGTCGCCTGCTGCGCGTCCCCACGGCCTTCGGCCTGCTGCTGCTCGGCGGCTGCAACGACGACGGCGCGCCATCGCCACCCCCGGTCGCCCTGCAGTGCTCGGGCACCGCGGTCACCGGCAGCGGCACGGGCACCGGCACCGGCGGCCCCGAGATCGCGACCGGCTTCGCGAGCAAGGACCCGGCGTACACGCGCACCGTGATGGCCGTGACTGCCAATCCGATCGCGTCGCGCGTCGCGTGCGACGTGCTCGTCAAGGGCGGCACCGCGGTCGACGCGGCGATCGCGGCGCAGATGGCGCTCAACCTCGTCGAGCCGCAGTCGTCGGGCATCGGCGGCGGCGCCTTCATGCTGTACTACGACGCGGCGACCAAGCAGGTCCAGAGCTACGACGGCCGCGAGACCGCGCCGGCCGCCGCGACGGTCAACTACCTGCGCTGGATCGACGACGCGACCAACCAGACCACGCCGCGGCCCACCGCGCGCCTGAGCGGCCGGTCGATCGGCACGCCCGGCGTGCTGCGGCTGCTGGAGGCGGCCTACCAGGACCACGGTCGCCTGCCGTGGCGCGACCTGTTCCAGCCGGGCATCGAGATCGCGACGAAGGGCTTCAACATCAGCCCGCGCATGGCCGCGTCGATCGCGGCCGACGTGACCAACCTGTCGCGCGACCCGGACGCCAAGGCCTACTTCCTCAACGCCGACGGCACGCCGAAGGCCGCGGGCACGCTGCTGCAGAATCCCGCGCTCGCGTCGACCTTCACCACCATCGCGAACGGCGGGGCATCGGCCTTCTACACCGGCGACATCGCGCAGGCGATCATCGACAAGGTCAACGACACGACCGGCGGCATCACGACCGGCAAGACCACGCTCGCCGACCTCGCCGCGTACCAGGCGAAGCGCCGCGATCCGATCTGCACGACCTACCGGGCCTACTACGTGTGCGGCATGGGCCCGCCGTCGTCGGGCGGCATCACGGTCGCGTCGGCGCTCGGCGTGCTGGAGAACTTCCAGATCGCGCAATACGCGCCGACGGCGCTCGACCGCGACGGCGGCAAGCCGACCGTGCTCGGCGTCCATCTGGTCTCGGAAGCCGAACGCCTCGCCTACGCCGACCGCGACAAGTACATCGCCGACACGGACTTCGTGCCGCTGCCCGGCAACAGCGCGAACACGCTGCTCAACAAGCCCTACCTGGCGACGCGCTCGCAGCTCGTCAGCACCACGCGCAGCATCGGCACCGCGCTGCCGGGCGACCTGGGCTCGGTGCCGCTCGGCGTCACGTCGGTCGAGGAACACGGCACCACCCACCTCGTGATCGTCGACCAGTACGGCAACGCGGTCTCGATGACGACCACGGTCGAGAGCAGCTTCGGCTCGTACCACTTCGCGCGCGGCTTCATCCTCAACAACCAGCTCACTGACTTCTCGGCCACGCCGACCGATGCCAACGGCGTGCCGGTCGCCAACCGCGTCGCGGCCAACAAGCGGCCACGCAGCTCGATGGCACCGACGCTGGTGTTCTCCACCGCGGCCAACGGCACGCGCGGCGACTTCCTGCTGGCGACCGGGTCGCCGGGCGGCAGCGCGATCATCTGGTACGTCGTCAAGACGCTGGTCGGCGCGCTCGACTGGGGTCTCAACCCGCAACAGGCGGTGGCGATGGTGGACTTCGGCGCGGCCAACAGCCCGACCACCAATGTGGGCGGCGAGCATCCCAATGTCAACGCGGCCAACAACGGTGCCGCCGATCCGCTGGTGATCGGGTTGCGGGCGCTCGGCCATACCGTCTCGGTGGGCGCGCAGTCGAGCGGCCTGTCGATGATCCGTCGCGCGCCGGTCGCCGGGCTGCCGGGCTACGTCGGTGGCGCCGATCCGCGGCGCGAGGGCGTGGCGATCGGCGACGTGGTCGCCGGACCCTGAGCGCTGCCGCGGGAAGGCGCTTCGAACGCGTGCCGCCGGGACGGCCGCAGCGCGCTAGCATGCGGGTCCGTCCATCGTTCATCGCCGCATGCCTCTCCTGTCGACCTCGCTCATCCGCGACTGGCACGCCCACGTCTACTTCGACGCGACCACGCGCGACGCGGCCCGAACGCTGCGCGAGACCATCGCGACCGCACTGGCCGATCGCGTCGCGGTCGGGCGCTTCCACGAGAAGCCCGTGGGTCCGCATCCGATGGGGAGTTTCCAGCTCGCGTTCGATGTCGGCGCTGTCGCCGAAGTCGTCGGCTGGCTCGCGCTGAACCGCGACGGGCTGGACGTGCTGGTCCATCCGAACACCGGCGATGCGCTGCGCGATCACCGCGATGCCGCGATGTGGGTGGGGCGGTCGCATCGGCTGGAGCTGTCGGGCCTTGACGACTGACGCTCGGTCGTCGCGGCCGCGAACGAGGCGGGCCGGCGGGCTGCGCCTCGGGTGACCATGCGCCTCGCCTTCGTCGACCTGGAGACCACCGGCGGCTCGCCGGTCGAGGACCGCATCACCGAGGTCGGCATCCTGGAGGTCGACTTCGACCCGGACAGGCCACCAGTCCCGGTGCGCGAGTGGTCGACGCTGGTCCGGCCCGACGCGGTCATTCCGCCGTTCATCGAGACGCTGACCGGCATCACCAACGCGATGGTGGCCGACGCGCCGCGTTTCGAGGACCTGGCCGACGACATTCTCGCGCGGCTGGACGGGCGGTTGTTCGTCGCGCACAACGCGCGCTTCGACCATGGCTTCCTGAAGAACGCGTTCCGCCGGATGGAGCGGGCGTTCCGGCCGCCGGTGCTGTGCACGGTGCGGCTGTCGCGCAAGCTCTATCCCGGCTATGCGCGGCACAACCTCGACGCGCTGATCGAGCGGCATCGCCTGGTCGTCGAGCGACGTCACCGCGCGCTCGACGACGCGCGACTGCTGTGGCAGTTGTGGCAACGGCTGCACGACGCGCTCCCGCCCGGGCAGGTGGCGGCGGCGGTCGACCAGCTCACCGCCCGCCCGAGCCTGCCGCGCCACCTCGACCCCGACGTACTCGATGCGTTACCGAAGACCGCAGGGGTCTATCTCTTCCACGGCGAGCCGACGGACGACGAGAAGGCGGAGGTCGCGGGCGGCCGCATCGACGAGCCTCGTCCGCTCTACATCGGCAAGGCCCGGAACCTGCGGCAACGCGTCATGGCGCACTGGACCGGCGACCATTTGTCCGCGCGCGAGATGGAGATCTCGCAGCAGATGACGCGGCTCGAATGGATCGAGACCGGCGGCGGGACGCAGCACGACCTGGGCGCGCTGCTGACCGAGGCCGTGCTGATCAAGCGGCGCATGCCGGCCTACAACCGGGCGCTGCGCAAGAGCGACGACGTGTGCGCGTGGCGGCTCGTGATCGCCAAGGGACCTGTGCGGCCGTCGCGCCCGCGCTGGCGGCTCGCGATCGCGCAGCCCGACGATCTCTTCTTC
>Ga0209512_1004364_pt1 | contig 12429 bp, 4 predicted proteins | sample frozenSSSSmetaG_FD_184142 | JGI IMG/M metagenome (GOLD analysis project Ga0209512, IMG submission 184142) | Glacier valley bacterial and archeal communities from Borup Fiord, Nunavut, Canada, to study Microbial Dark Matter (Phase II) -... | ecosystem: Environmental > Aquatic > Freshwater > Ice >... | reverse complement strand
AACAAGGAAAATTTAGGAAGAAGTTTATCTAACAACACCTAATATCTCATAAAGAAGTTGGGACTAGGTCGTTTCTAGCGCAAGACAAAGGTGAAGCCGTCGTGAGGTTGACTAACAACAACAAAGAGCCTCGATCTACTACCATGTAAGCAGCTAATAAAGAAAGACGGAAGTCGCCTAGTACAAAACACCCACACCCACAACTTAAATTTAGCAAACAAACAAACTAACCTACTTTCTTCCTTTTCCATTACAATCCTACCACCTTCTTCTTTCCTCTATCCCTAACACTACTACACTGATCTCAGCACTAGCGCCCTTGAATTACATGAATAACGACGATATAGAGCTAGCTCGACTAGGAACACACACCGCCCTGCTCGCTAAGTGCCCGCTAGGCACCACCCTAGCGACCGCCATCTAGACTAGAGCCATCACTAGCTTAGACATAATTGAGTATCTCGACAACCTACCTACTAAAGAACGGTGGGCTGCAGAGGCTAATATCTTAAACACCATCGAGTTAGCCGACAATAGAAACGGAGCAGTAATCCACTCTCTCGCCAACCACATTAAAGAATCTAAGGCATACGAGGGACACCTATTAAAGGAGTAGGTGGAGGACCACTACAGAGACATATTCAAGAGAGCCGACTAGTACGGCAAGAAGCGTAACAAGAAAGATGAGCGAAAAAGGCGAATTATATAGCGCTAGAAGGAAGAATGGGTCCTAGAATGGCTCGATAGCTACGGGAACACTAGATCGAAACAGGAGTCAATCGCAAGAGTGGCAACAGAGTGCGATTTTGGCACCGCCGTGCTGCTCGTTAATTAGGCCGCCCTCGCCCGCATACACAAGGCGAGAACAAACCCTAGCAGAGGAAAGAGAACGAAGATCGAAGTCCGCATAGAAGACTAGGACACAGTGGCTAAAAACATTAAGGAAGGCTCTGCTAAGCTAGGTGTAACGGAGGAAGCAGCACTAGCCGCTTAGGGCGCACACCTTAGACAGTACTACCTCATCGAGCTAGACGAGGGCGCACCCCCCTAACGCTACGACGACGCCTAGGAAGCAGCATTCACAGCAAGTCTCAAAAAGGATGAGGGCTAGCTCACACTAGAGGAAATCGTCATGCGGGACATGGGACTCAAATACGCAACTCATTTGCTAGGCCTAGCCCGCTAAATAGAAGAGGTCGTCAACACTAACATGGAAAACCTAGACCTTCCTAACCACGACGGTTAGGAAAGAGATTTACTAGGCCCGCCCCTACAAATCTAAGACGCTAAGCAAGATACAGACGCCCCTACAAACCGCGACAACAATGGAGCAGACCTGCTAGACCCAGCCTAAGGAGTGAGCGAAGACATAGAGATGCTAGACCGTGACAACTTAGACTAAGACAATTTGCTAGGCCCACCCCACCAAATTAACGAATCACCTTAAAGCGGCGCCTCGCTTCTAAAAACTAGCGGGGAGGGATCACCTAGGACCTTAAAGCAGAAAGAACAAACTAAAGAAAATCCACTAGCAAAAGAAGAGAGCCTGCAAGAGGAGGAGGAAGAAGAAGAAGAAGATGACGAAGGAGAGGACGAGCGATTAGAGGATTAGCCTCGTAAGAGGACAGACCCACTTAGGCTATATGCGTTCGCACCAAACCTAGAATTCACTTATCGGAAGATCGTAGTAGACGACGCTACCATCCTAGCACAATTTCGACTTAACATCTAGGACAATTTTAAACAAGACGGCACTGTAAAAGTCAACTTGTTTAGATGGATGTTTAGAGATGTAGAACTAGCAGAGATGATATACTCTAAGTTTGACTGCTATTGGTAGCACTAATGCAAGATAGACCACACTAACAACAATGGCTAGAATCAAACCATGGTACACTCTCTTGTCTAACAGCTAGTCCGACAAGACCTAGCACAATACGCCCTATACGTAGCGCTAAGGCTAGACCACCACATCGAATTAATATCGTATCCATGCTGCACGAAATACGCGTCACCTAGAGCGCTACTTGTCGACACAAGCGATATGGGCTTAGAACGGATGATAAAGACTAGCTAGGAAGAAAACATGATATAGGGATTAGTGGCAATGGACAACGAGGACGAGGATAACTGCAGCAGCATCGCAGTCGGGTTCCACTAACACTAAGAAGAATGGCAACAGAGAGCGTTCGCCTAAGAACCTACCCTCGTTAACGAAGAGGGCCTGCTCCTAACCCCTAAATACACATGGGAGGACGCAATCGCACTAGGTTTAGATCACTACGTCCCCTCACCTTGCTAACGTGGAGACGCCTACTTTATGAAGCCCCACCTACCACATAGGCAGTCTAGAATAGCCACATAGAACCGCCGCGTCATCTATCCTTAGTTCGTCGCTACACTACGCGATGGATCCCTTAAAAGTAAGCAGCTTAGAAGCTATGCAAGGATCTCTAGAGCGCACCGCCTCCTTAAACACCTGCGAATGTCCCCCCTACGCGCCTTCCAACTAGGAAGCCACATCCTAGGCAGGTTCACACCATCCGTTAAACTCTAAGGTTTAGGACCCCTGTTAGACGCTCTAGTGGGACAACGCGACTAGTCTAGCCCTACCGTCCGAGCTGAGGCGGCCTTGTTTCTAGAAGGCACGGCGCTAGTAGAGGAAGTTAAGACAAGGATGATGGCTTAGAGAGCGAACGCTATTAAACAATACAAGGAAGCATTCCGCATATTCTAGGAAACAGAACGCGAACACTACGGTCTCAACTCCTTCTATAGACACATGGACGGTCATGATGAGCCAAACTTCCGCTAGAGACTAGCCATCGACCATAGTAGGACAGACGAAGGAGGACTAGAGTGAGTTGGTACGACTAGGGCGTAAGAGAGGGATTTAGTGGGCCCAGCCTAGCAAAATCAGCGAAGAACAATATGACGGTAGGCGGAAAGGACGGGAGCTAGGATTATGGAAGGGCTTAAGACACGAGGGCGTGTCTGTTATGGGGCGGGGAGGCATGTAGTAGAGCAGGATCGTACGAGGTTAGGTGATTAGGACGGAAGAAGGTTTCTCTAGGCTTATAGGCCCGTGATGTGTATATAGTTAGCGTACAGAGCAGGCAAGCAGAGAGGGACACGTATGGAGAAGCAAGCGACCTGCTAGCTCGAAGAGCTGGATAAAACCTTAAATACGATAAGCTCTTACCCCTAGTGATGCCTCCATTAGTGCCTATGCTCTCGGCTCCTAGTTTCTAGGTGTCCTTTGTGATACCATCCCACCCTACGACACTACCTTTGCTATTATAAAGTTGCCCATCGCTCTAGAGTCTAACATGCTTTAGAGGTGTCGTCCTTATATCTTAACGACTAGGTACAGCTGTCTATCACCTACTATTGCGCATAACTGTTGTTTCTGTTTTCTAGGCTCTTTTTTATCACTCGTTAATGGCCTATTAATGACGAGGACACCTAGTTTTTTAACTATAGCTGTCTAGTAGACCTCTGTCTTTAGATGATGTCCATCATTTCGTTCTAGTCGTAATACATAGGTATCTATGCTTAAGGAAAATGGTTGTTCTTGTCCTTTTCTAACTAATGCATCATGCAGTTGTGTTAGTAGCAGTTCTTCTAGGGTAGATATACATGCTAAGGGTGATTAATCTCCGTCACATCTCTTTTTGCGTTGTCCTAGCTAACTTCCTTCACTCTTTCCTCTAAGTGCTCTACCTCTGCTTAGGTAGGCTCGTAGTTCATTAAGTACTAATCACCTACGTAGTCCTACGACTTAGGTTAGCGTGGAAACAATCCTTCTTGTCTTATTTGTTCTAGTGTCATCTGTGTTTATCTACGAAATTCCTTAAAAGAGATTTCTCCTTAGTTTCGCTTCTAGTACAGTTCTTAATGTCGTTCTACGTAGCTAGGGAGGCCCACTGCCTTCTCCTTAGCGTGTTAGTTCCTAGCCTAATCTACTAGTTCCTAGAAATAAGGGTCTTCCTTCATTTCTAACAACGTTAGCTCTATTAAGAGCTTAGGCGTAGGGTTAGCTTTTGTAATAGCCATAAGTTAGTTAAGCTCCTCCTACTCTAATTGCGTGAGCGGGGTGATTGCAAACGAGTCGTTAGCCTCATCGTTAACGTCCTCCCCTACTACTACTAAAAATGCTTTCATTTCCTAGCTAGTGATAACCTAGTCGTCATGTAGGCTTCCTCTAGTTGCATTTAGCTAACCTTAAAAGGTGGCGTTTACCTACCTTCCTTTCCCTTAGAACCTACGTTCCTAATTCTTCTTAGGTTGTCTACAGTCTTAGGCCATATGCCCTAGCTTGTTACAATTAAAACATAGGCGTTCTTTAAACTAACGATCCTTAGTGGCATTCTAAGGTCGTTCGCCTTGTTTAAATGTAACATTAAGCTCTATAGGATCTAACTAACAGTTGTCCCATAGGTGGTTGTCCCTCTTTCGTCCCTCATTTCCTTTGTACTAGTAGCTCTTCCTAGGGCCGTCGTAGGTTCGTCGCTCCTTCTAGAATTCGTACAGCTAATTGTTAATTCAAACTGTATGTTTAATTAATGAGACTATATCTTTTAGTTAACGTTCCATTTATGCAAGTTCTATACAGACGTGGCTCTTTAGCCTACAGTGATAGTGGCTAATTAGCGCGCTAGTGTCCTAACTTATCTAGTTAGCGTATCTCTAGAATTCTGTAGCATAGGTAAGAGCGCTGCTAATCTATCTTAGTCTATATAGGTGGTCTTCTGCGGTCTTAACCTCGTTAATGTTGCTAAACATGTAGTGGATTTCCTTCTTAAATCCTCTCTAGGTGCTAAACATGGATTGCGTGGTAGCCATGACTCCGCAAGTGCTTTCATGTTAGAAATAGTCCTTAAGGAAGGGCTTAACCTAACAAAGGGCTTCCCCCCTTAGGTAAGACGCTGTCCATAAGCTATAGCTTTTGTTAGTAGGAAACTTGTCGTCGTTAAAGTGCGTGTAGAGTTCAACTTAGAGTAGGAATACTTTAAGTTCCTTTTAGTTGCTAGAGTAAGTGTTAGGCAACTTAACGCGTAGCGTTTCCTTAAGTTCTAAGATGATGGGTGCGTTAGGCATATCTTCATCCTTAGTCTTAGTTCTCTAAGATGATGTTAGCGTACATGAGATGCTAACGACGCTTCCCTTTAAGCTAAGCATAGTAGTGGCTTTCCTAACAGTAGACATGTTGCTTTATGTATAAGCTAGTACCTTATAGAAGTGGTGCTTAAAGTGTAACGCTAGGTCTTAAACGTACAAGACTCATAGAGGTTTCTTATGTAAGGTTTTAACTTAATAGAGGAGGTAGGGGATTAGACACAAAGGCTTTAAGTAACACGTTACTAGTATGTATAAGATACTGTATTAAGTTGAGCACGAAGCTCCTATCTAAGAAAATACTATTAACTTATATAGAACCTTCGTGATCCTTAATCACTCTAGAGCCCCTAGATCACCTCATGATCTAAGTGATCTAAGTGATCCATCACGTAACCCTATTAGTCATACTAACTATAGGTGTGCTATAACACTACCTATGAAAATGCAAGACTTTTAGGAATTCCTATAGGACTAGCTTACCCTCTCCTAAACACGTATAGAAGAATTTGCAAATCGTAAGTGACAGCCACTACTATGATATAGAGTAGGAGACAAAGTCTAGCTCTCTACTAGGAATATTCGTACGCAAAGACCTTCTAGGAAGCTTAATCATAAGCAGATTAACCCATTCACTATACTTAAATGAATAGGGACTACATCCTATAAGCTTAATTTACCTTAGAGCATGAAAATCCACCCTGTCTTCTATAGCAACCTACCTTGTATTATGTTGCATTTTTTGCTTAGTATTAAGTTAATACTAACTTTTAAGCACAGACTACTTTTGTGCAAAAAGGTGCTATAATTAGTACTAACTCCTAACTTTAGAACTAGAACTCTAGAAAATAAGTTTATATAAGGAAAGTTATGTATAGGAAGGTTACCTAGTCTATAAAACAAAAAGTAAATTAATAGCTCTTTTAAGTAAAAAGTTATAGGTGTTTAACGTTAGGTAAATTTTCATAGGGTTTACTTATTTCTCTATACAAATTTCTAAAAATTAGTACTAACTCTTAACTCCTTTAACTTAAGAGATTTAAAAAATATATATATATATAAAATGTAGCTTAGAAGCTAAGGTAGCTTCTTACGTTATGTAAGTAAATGTAGAGGCATTCGTTATAAAGTTATAGAGTTTTAAGAGGTTTCCTTATATAAAAGTTGTGTTGTAGTCTTATCTCTTATTATAGAGACACTATAGTAAGTAAGAGAAGACGTAGGAAGTAGGAGAAGACGTAGATATAAGGAGGACGTGTGCCCTAACTTTTATACTTTCTTCCTTACATACACATGTACCTACACACATACACATACACACATACCTACACCTACACCTACACTTAAACCTACACCTTCATCTCTACACACCTATACCTACACACACTTATACCTACGCATATACACATATACACATACTACCTACTACTCCTATATACACCTACTACTCCTACTCCTACTCCTACTTATATCTACTACTCCTTTACTTTTTTCTACCTTACCTACCTACTTACCTACACTACTCTTTTCTTATAAGGTTATAAGTGTATACATTGTTTCCCTTTAGTTATATTACTATTTTATCTATTATCTATTGTTTTATAGTCTAGCATTGTTCTATCATTATACGTTTTATATACTCTATTGCTTTATCATTCTATTATCTTATACTTTATCCTATATACTATATTCTACTCTACTACTCTTATTTCATTCATTATAGCATACTGTAACACCCGACTAGTCTAACACTAGTGTTCAAGGTACGTTCTCACAATGGCGATACTAAGTCTAGTCTTCTTCTAGTGACAGTCTAGATAGGCGTCTCATACATTAACTAACGACTAGAGATCTCATCTCTAGTCCCTATGGATATATATATTCCTACATGATGCCCTCTAGTCCTTTGCCGGTCCCTTTGTCCTTAGCCTAAGACCTCCAGTCCTACACTAGTGTTCTAGTCGCCTACCGACCCTCCGGACATTGTTGCTAATACGTGACTGGAGATACGTTAGGCTAGATCACGTGACTAGAGTTCTACTAGTGACGTGAGTCACCGCCTTACAATTATCTCCCTCCTTGCGGGGTCGGCCGCGACCCTAACAGTCTAGTATATAGTTCTTCTAGTTAACACAGTCCATTGACGTCGCTAGTGCTCGTCGTCGCTAGCGGCGCTAGTGATGCTGTCGTCACTCTTAGGACGGCGTCGCCTTTCTTTATGATTTAATTAGGGAATCGTCGCTTAGGCGTAGGCCTAGTGGCGCTAAGCGCACTTATTCCTTTGTTTACTTACCTAGTTTTCCTTTGTTTCCTACAACACTAATATTCCTCAATCCTCATTCTTCCGCCTAGTTGTCCCACATCCAGTGGGTATTCGTAAGTGGTCTCTAGCTTCTTGTTGGATTTCTTTGTTATCTTGGCTTAGTACTAACTAGTATGCAGTCTTTGTTAATCTCGTTACGATCTTAGTTCTGCTTTGTCCAACGTCTCGATATTAAGCTAGGGCCGCACCGTCCCTCTCGAATCTCCAATTTATACCCTCTCGATTTGTAGGTGGCCTTCCGCTTAACACTAGACTTACGGCTAATGTCCTTTCTCAATAGTTTTTTCTTCTCCACACGTCGATTTCGTTAAGAGAACGCGTCTAGTATGCCACTAGCTCTTCCGTGTTTTGTTTGTGTGCTAACAGCCTTGCAGCTTTAAACGCCATGGCACGCCTAAAGAAAGCCGTCAATCCGCTAGTGTCGACCCCACAGTCGACTGCTAAGAATACGAGGAGCAGATCGTCCTTGTTAAAGACGGCAGAGAACTCGACTCTAGTGGCGACCCTAAAGAAAGTCGCCTAAACCCCTAAGAAGGTCGGCTAGACCCCTAAGTCCTCGGTGCCGTCGACCCTAAAGACTTCAATCTCCGTTCCTGCGCATTCTTCGTTAAATCGCAAGCGTAATGTAGATGGCTCACTAGACTACGCCCCGCTTCCTTAACGCCCTCGTTTCAGTCGTCTTCTAGACATCGATGAGGAGGACTTAGAGCCTAATCCTTTCGCCCTAAACCCTAGAAATCCCCACGTCCTAAAGAACGCCTAGCGCAAGGGCACTCGTCGCCGCGAGGATACCCTAGGGGCGGACGAGCAGTCTGCTAAGCCGTTGTCTAGTCCGGATTCTAAGGGTGCTTAGATTGCTGCTACCCTTAAGGAGCATAACCAGAAGCGCGCTGCTAAGAAGAAGGAGGCTAAGCGCAAGGCTCGCGAAGCTAAGGAAGCTGCCCGCGTGGCTCTAGAGCAGGAGCAGGATAGACAGCCGGACTCTAAGGTGGAGTTCAACAAGGGTGGTAAGGGGGAGCAGGCTCCGGTGCCCTCTAGTGGCCGTGTTGCTACGCGCGAGCGTGTGCCTATGCTAGCCTCCGCCGCTTAGGAACCCTACAGTCGTCTAGAGAAGATGTGTTTGCGTTGCGTAAAGGAGATTAGTCAATTTCTAGATCTAGTCTATCACCGTTTTAATCTAGCGTCTCTAGTCTGCGCCGACTGTGATTAGAAAGGCAAATCCTATGAGCTAGTAGGTTTGCTACTAGTCCTTCCAGTGGTCGTTCGTGCTAACAGGTATTAGGTCCCTGCCTACTTCGGAAGCCTAGTCGACCGCCTTTAGCGTGCCGCTAATTCCTTCGTGTCTGCGGAGAATGCTAGTGTTGACGTAGCCACCCTTGCCGCTAGACGAGTGGTTCTAAACTAGGTCTAGAGATAGGTGACTCATGCCGTTAAGCGTCGCGCCCCCAATCCTTCTACTGCTAACGTCCGTTTCCTAAAAGACCACGGCACTAGCGCGACCCTAGCGATCGCGAACGACATGATGCACGACGGGCTTGCTAGGCTCAAGTCCATCATTTCCTAGTCCATTGCGGGTGCAGTTGCTAACATCCGGGGCGAGCTTCGTCGCGGCTTCTAGGAGCTTCGCGTAAGTTTTGCTTAGCACTAGTCTAACGTTTTACTAACGCCTAGTGCAGAACACTCTAAGACTAGAGGACCCTAAGGACCTAGAGTAGACGGGCCGTTCGTGCCTAATGTTAGCGGCGTTAGTAGCGTGGGTGCTGGTGGCGTTCTAGTTAATGCTAGTGCGATGCTTTCTAAAGTTTATGGTTTTGTGGGAATGCTAGATTTTAAGGCGGCCGTGGCTGCAATGTCTCCAGCTGATCTCGATGCTGTTCTTGCTAGCGCTAAGCAATATGACGAGGCGACTAAGGAGGCTATGCCTAGTGTTAAGCTAGAGGAGGTATCTAAGGGTTCTAGCGATCGTCTTCTAGACTTAATTGCTTAGGCTGCTGTCGCTAGAGTTTTGTCTAAATAGGTCCTTTTCTTAGTTTAGCTTAATGGACGCTTCTTACTTAATGTCCGCCTGCGTTTCGCTAGTGTAGGGCTAGGATGGTTTATGTAGTATTTAGCGATGATCTCTTGTGAGTCTCCGAAATCTGCTTCTGCGACCCACTAGTCTTCTGCTAGTGAATATCCTGCCTAACGGACTAGGTACTCATTCCTTAGCTTTTTGCCTCGCTAGGTGACTCTATGGTCTAAGATTTATTCTACTTCCCATTCTTTAGTACCGTCTATTAGTTCTAGTCCTAGTTCCGCCAGCTTTTCGCTAGGTCCCTTGTGGTGTCTCTCTAGTAGGGAGACATGGAACACATTGTGGATTAACTAGTATCGCTAGGGTAGCTTGAGTTTATATGCTTGTTTTCCTATTCTCTCGAGTATGGGGAAAGGTCCTAGCTAGCAGTGTGCTAGCTTCTTGCTCGGCTAGATGGTTTTGATGTTTTTTGCTAATAGCCATACCATTTCTCTAGTGGCGTACTAGTTTAGCAGGTATCTTTTGTTATAGTATTTTGCTTGCATTGTTTTTGTCTGTTTCTAGTTTTCTTCTAGCTCTTTTCTTAGCTAGATGATTTGTTCCGCTCTGTCTTTAGCAGCCAGTATCTCCCCTCTTAAGGGATCGTCCTCAATTCCCTAGCGTGTCTCTAGATTCATACCGTAGCGTGCCTAGTTAGGGGACATCTTAATCGATTCGTGGTAGGAGTTGTTATATGTGAATTCTGCAAAATGCAGTAGACCAGCCTAATCGTCTTAGTGCTAGTTGCAATAGATTCGTAAGAAACCCTTAATCCCTTAGTTTTGCCTTTCTATCTACCCGTTAGTCTAGGGGTGGAAAGCTGTGGATAGCTTCCTCTAGACTTTAAGGTAGAAACAGAAAGCAGACTAGAACTTGCTAGTGAAGACACTTCCCTAGTCTAACACTATGTCACGGGGAATTCCTTAGTCCTTAACCTAATTCTTAAAGAAGACTTTTGCTAGCTCTAGTGCGTTAATGGTCTTTCTGCATAGGATGTATTTCACCACTTTAGTGTATCTATCCACTATTACTAGTATAGAGTTAGATGCCTAGTCTTAACCTAGTTCTATGCTAGGGGGAAGGTCTATGATAAAATCCATGCTTATAGATTCGAACGGCTTTTCTAGTAGGGGCAGCACTTGCATCTCCCCATAGGGCTTGTGCTAGACCGTCTTAGTGCGTTAGCACATATCGCAGCCTTTAACATAGTCATTTATGTCACCAGTTATCCTTTCCTAGTAGTATTTGCGCTAGACTAGCTCTAGCGTCTTCTTAGCACTAAAATGCCCCACTAGGGGGTCGTCATGGCAAATCCTAAGGATTTCCATGCGTACTGCCTAGTCTAGTAGGACGTATGCCGCCCCGTGGTAGCGTAATAGATCCTTGTGGTCTATGCTCCAACTAGTAGGACCCTTAGTATCCTAAGAGTTGACCCCCTTGCGGATCCTCGCCGCCGTCTCGTTAGATAGCTAGAGGCCGTGTATCAATTAGGCTAAGCTCTCCGCTAGAGTCCCGTAGGCGTCCTCCCCCGTTGCCGCGCTTACCGCCGCTATGCGTAGGGTTCCCTAGGTGCGGCCCTATGGGCTGCACCCGCCCTTAGCCACGTCTGCTACGTGCTTTAGGCCTTCACTGTGGGCCTCTAGCACCACCCTAGTGGGGTGGAGCGGACCATCCTACCCTATCTCTACGAGCCTAGGGGGTTCAGCCTTCCTCTAGTGGTGCTCTAGCATCCCACTAAGTCTTCTAATTAAGGGTGTATTTCCTCCTACTATTGCCTACCTAAGCTTATTCTAGAGCGTAGGCAACATGATGTTCTGTTCGTCTTTGTCTAGCTCGTAGTCTAGTCGCCTTAACGGCGCGTCTACAGGGTTGGCTTTTCCTAGTTAGTAGGATATAGTAAAGTCGTAAGCTAACAGCGTTTAGGCCCATCTAGCCTGCCGCCGGCTTAGGACCGTAGTATCCATGAAATACTTCAAGTTGTTGTAGTCCGTTAACACTTAGATAGGGTGTTAGCTGCCTTCTAAGTAGTGGCGCTAGTGTTTAAAAGCTTTAACGATTGCAAGTAGCTCCCCGTCGTGTGTTTCATAGTTTCGTTCCGCTAGTTCCATCTTCTTGCTATAGAACGCAACTGGCCTCCACTCGTCTTTGCCTATTGTAGCGCTAGTGGGAACTAATTAGGATATGATTGCGGAAATGGCGAAGCTAGATGCATTAGTTTCTAGCTAGATCGGTCTCTCTAGGTCGAAGTGGACTAAGACTAGTGCGGTCGTGAACGCTGTCTTCAGCTTGTTAAAAGCTTCTTGCTGTTCTTCTCCCTATATGAACGGACCTGTTTGCTTTCCCTTCACGCTGCGCTTCATGAGTCTAGTGAGGGGCTAAACGATCTTCGAGTACTTGTCTACGAACCTTTAGTAGAAGTTAGCGAACCTAAGGAAAACTTGGACCTCCTAGAACGTTGCTAGCGTAGGCCATTTAGAGATCGCCTTTATGCGGTCTTGTTCCATGGACACCCCCTTTCCGGATATAGAGTATCTAAGGAAGTCCACACGTTCTATGTCAAACTCGCATTTTGAAAGTTTTGCGTATAGGTTAGCCGCTCAAAGCCAGTCTAGCACTAGCTTAACATAGGCATGGTGCTCCTTAGCAGTACTAGAGTATATGAGGATGTCATTGAGGTATACGACGCAAATGACATCCACGAGGCCTGCTAGAGTTTCGTTCATGTAAGCCTAGAACGTCGCTAGTGCATTGGCTAGCCTAAACGGCATCACTAGGTATTCCTAGTGACCATATCTCGTGCGGAACGCCGTCTTCCATTCGTCGCTAGGCCTAATCTAGAGGCGATGATACGCATTCCTTAGGTCTAGTTTCGTGAAAACGACGGCGCTCCCTAGTCTCTCTAGTGTCTCGCTAATGAGGGGGAGGGGCGTCCGAT
>Ga0209512_1004362_pt1 | contig 12436 bp, 6 predicted proteins | sample frozenSSSSmetaG_FD_184142 | JGI IMG/M metagenome (GOLD analysis project Ga0209512, IMG submission 184142) | Glacier valley bacterial and archeal communities from Borup Fiord, Nunavut, Canada, to study Microbial Dark Matter (Phase II) -... | ecosystem: Environmental > Aquatic > Freshwater > Ice >... | reverse complement strand
AAAATAATATATTCTAGCATGTTCTAAAAGATCTCCAACTATTGACCGAATTGCTATATTTTCACTTAATCCTAACCGATGAGGACGAATACAACAAATACCACGAACAATTAACTTTATTGTTACCCCATCCTGAGAGGCCTGATATAAGGCATCTATTACTTCTTTATCTTCTAAAGAATTTATTTTTATTACTATTCCACTCGTTAATCCATTTTTAGCGTTAATGGCCTCTTGCTGTATTAGTTTTATTAATTGAATACGCATGTCACGTGGTGCAGTAAGCAAATTACAATATTCATTCGGCATTGAATGGCCGGTTATAACATTAAAAAAATCGGCGACGTCATGAGCATACACCTCATTGGTTGTTAACAAACCCATATCAGTATATAGTTTGGAAGTGTCTTCGTTATAATTACCACTGGAAAGATGAACATAACGAGTTACCCTATCTAAATCTTTGCGAACTATCAATAAAAGTTTGGTATGAGTTTTATATCTACTGATTCCATAAATAACAAAACAACCAGCTTTTAATAAACGCTCAGCTTCCCTAATATTTCTTTCTTCATCAAAACGGGCTTTTACTTCAAATAAAACAGAAACGTGTTTCCCATTTTCAGCAGCTCTTAATAAAGAATTGGTAATTCTGGAGTCTTTTGCGATTCTATATAAAGTCATTTTAATGGCTAATACATTAGGATCTTCTGCTGCTTGTTCTAATAATTGTAAAACAGGTTCAAAGTTATTATAAGGGTGATGCAGTAAAATATCTTCTTTTTTAAGAATGTCAAGAATATTTTTATCTTTAATACTATGCGTATTAAATAAAGGCGCAACAGGAGATGGTGGATATGGAATTTTAGTTTTAAATTCCGTATGGTTAACAATTTGCCATAGGCCAGTAAAATCAATTAAAGTATCATTAATAAAAACATTGTCATCTTCAATTTCCCACCTTGCCTTAAGGGTTTTCATTAAATAATAGGAATAATTGGTTTCAATTTCCATCCTTAAAACACGTCCGGTTCTTCTTGTTTTAAGTTTTTCCTTTATTTCATCAATAAAATCTGCATCCAATTCATCAGGTTCCTCTAAATCAAAATCTCCATTTCTGGTAATACGAAATAGTGATGTTGAAATTATAGTAACATTTCGATAAAGTTTATTTATTTCAGCACGAATTATATCTTCAATTGGTAAAAAGAAAATATTTTCATCGCGGTGTATTTCAAAAAAACGTGGAAGATTAGTTGGAATTTGAACAAAAGATAACCGTTGAGTTTCTTTATCATTTGGATTTGCAGTAACAACTCCAAAAATAAGTACCTTATTCATTAAAATAGGAAATGTATGGTAACTATCAAAAACCATAGGCGTAAGCATTGGAAAGATAGTTCGCATAAAATAAGCTTCTGCATCCGATCTTTCATCAACTTCAAGTTGTTCCCATCTTAAAATTTGGAATCCATTTTTTTCAAAAATAGGTTGCAAAACATTTTTATATTCGTGTTGTTCATCTTTATAAAACAGTTGAGCTGTTTGAAATAAAAGTTTTTTAAATGGAATTTCACGTAATCCTGAATAATCTATTCGCTCCTTATTATAATCTAAGTAATTATATAAACTTCCAACTCGAATCATAAAAAATTCATCAAGATTTGAAGAAGTGATAGCTAAAAATTTTAATCTCTCAAAAACTGTTCTTTCAGAATTCCTTACTTGGTCTAAAACTCTTTGATTGAACTCCAGCCAACTTAAATCACGACTGATATAATTACTCTTTTCGATTACGTTGATAATCTTTTCCTTAGTTTTAACAAGCATTGTCATCTTTTGGAGTTTGTTAAATGGCTTTAAAATTAAGTTTTTTACAAATGCAAAAGGGTTCAACTTTGTGAACCCTTTTGCATTATTATGTTTATCTCTTTCTGGCACTATACGTCAATTTTAGCATATTTAGCATTTTTTTCAATAAACTCTCTACGTGGGGCTACATCATCTCCCATCAACATAGAAAATAAGTGATCGGATTCAGCGGCTGATTCAATTGAAACTTGTTTTAAGCTTCTTTTATCAGGGTTCATTGTTGTCTCCCAAAGTTGTTCAGGGTTCATTTCACCCAAACCTTTATATCTTTGAACGTGCACAGAATCTTCTTTTCCTTCACCAGCAATTTCTCTAACAAATATCTCTCTCTGTTCTTCGTTCCAACAATATCGTTCCTCTTTTCCTTTTTTCACCAAATATAATGGAGGCAAAGCAATATACAAATACCCTTGTTCGATTAATTCTTTCATATATCTATAAAAGAATGTTAATAAAAGAGTGCGTATATGGCTTCCATCCACATCAGCATCTGTCATTATTATTAATTTATGATAACGGAGTTTTTCCAAATTTAGTGCTTTTGAATCTTCAACGGTTCCAAATCTAACACCAAGTGCAGTTATAATATTTCGAATTTCTTCATTATCATATATTCTATGTAATTGAGCTTTTTCAACATTTAATATTTTACCCCTTAAAGGTAAAATGGCTTGAAAAGCACGATTCCTTCCTTGTTTCGCAGAACCACCAGCAGAATCACCTTCTACTAAATACAATTCACAATTTTCAGGATCATTATCAGAACAATCAGCCAACTTACCAGGCAAGCCCGAGCCTGACATTACGCTCTTGCGTTGAACCATTTCACGAGCTTTTCTAGCTGCTTCACGTGCCTGTGCAGCCAGTATAACTTTTTGAACAATTTGTTTTGCTTCTTTGGGATGTTCTTCAAGGTATCTTTCTAAGGCTTCGCTTACTGCCTGACTTACAGAAGCAGCTACATCAGAATTTCCTAATTTTGTTTTTGTTTGACCTTCAAATTGTGGTTCAGCAACTTTAACTGAAATTACTGCGGTTAATCCTTCACGAAAATCTTCACCATTAATTTCAATTTTGGTTTTATCTATCAGATTGTTTTTATCGGCATATCCTTTTAATGTACGAGTAAGTGCCATTCTAAAACCAGCAACGTGAGTCCCTCCTTCAATAGTATTAATATTATTAACATATGATACTACATTTTCGGTATAAGTAGTGTTATAACTCATTGCTACTTCTACTGGAGAACCCCCTTTATCACTTTCTATATAAATTGGATTTGGAATTATTTTCTCTCTACTTGAATCCAAATAAGCCACAAATTCACTTAAACCACCAATAGAAAAAAATTCATCGTAAAGAGGTTTGCCCTCTTCATCATTTTCTCTTTCGTCAGTAAGTGTTAATCTGATTCCTTTATTTAAGAAAGATAATTCCCTTAGCCTAGTAGCAACGGTTTCGTGTTTGTATTCTGTAGTAGTAAAAATAGTTTCATCAGGTTTAAACCTAACTTCAGTACCTGATCTATCGGTTTCACCAACTTTTTTAACAGGGTATAATGGATGACCTATTTGATATTCTTGTTGGTAAATTGATCCATTACGATAAACATTTACTTTCAAATCCGATGAAAGTGCATTAACACACGAAACCCCAACACCATGTAATCCTCCTGAAACTTTATAAGTATCTTTATCAAATTTACCTCCAGCATGTAAAACTGTCATAACTACTTCAAGAGCAGATCTTTTTTCCTTTTGATGCATATCAACTGGAATTCCTCTACCATTATCTGAAACAGTAACAGAATTATCTTTGTTAATAGTTACTTCAATTCGATCACAATAACCAGCTAATGCCTCATCGATGGAATTATCTACTACTTCCCATATTAAATGATGTAAACCTTTTATGCCAATATCGCCAATGTACATGGCTGGGCGCTTGCGGACAGCTTCTAAGCCTTCTAAAACCTGAATATTGTCTGCCGAATACGTACTTGTGTCTTTTTCTATGACGTCGTTCATAAAAAATTTTAAATGAAACTTATGAAGGAAAACATTTTATTGAGTAGATGTTTTTCCTTAAAATATGAAAAGATGTGAATAAAAAATATATGTAAAGGTACGAAAACTCTTCACATAAAAATAAAAAATCTGGGCATTTATATTATAAAAATTTAGGGGTAAAGAACAATTGCATTAAAGATTAAAATTAGATCCTAAATAAAAGATTAAACAATATCTTTATTAATTAAATTGGGTATTTTAATTGTAAAGTTAGTACCTTCACCATAAGTAGATTGAACCTCAATTTTTCCATTTAATGCCTCTATTACATCTTTTACAATATATAATCCTAAACCCGAACCAACATTTGTTTCAGAAGCCCTGTAAAACATTTCAAATATTCGATCTATACTTTCACTTTTAATACCTTGTCCATTATCTATAAAAGTTATTACTGCCTCTTGCATTGTAATTACGACATTTATATTTAAAAAGGCTTTTTCTCTCATTGATACACTGTACCTGAATGCATTTGAAATTATATTATTGAAAATTAATTTCATTCTAAATAAATCAGAATAAAACTCTCCTTCACTAATAACTATATCAGTTGTAACATTATGGCTGGACTGTAAATATTTCAAATCCTCCAATGTGTCGTTTATAATATTATTAAATTCTATTTTTTCTCCAATATATTCAACTCTTGAATTTCGTGAAAAATTAATAATGCTCTTAATAAATCCATCAAGTTTATTAATACTTTTCTCCATTAAATCATAATAGCTATCTTTCATGGTTTTATCAACTTCTATCTTAGCAATATTGATTAGACCAAGCACTGAAGCAAGAGGAGCTCGAAGATCATGAGAGGCCCTATAAACAAATTTATCAAGTTCTGCATTAATTTTTATTAATTCTGTATTTTGGTTTTCTAGCAGAACTTTGGCTTTTTTTCTTTCAGAAATATTACGAACGAATGATTGCAATATATTATTTTCGAGCATTTTTGCACTTATCTCACCAGTAAATACCGTTCCATCCTTTCTAATAAACTCTCTTTCACTTATAACTGTATCACCTCTAAATAATTCTTCAAACTTAATAGGTGTATTAGTCAATTCTTCCTTTGTTAATACATCCTTAAAATTTAATTTTAAAAGCTCTTCCTTCGAATACCTTAACATATTACAAGCTGTAGTATTTGCAGAAGTATAATTGCCAAGCCTATCACATAAAAAAATACCATCTGAAGCACTTTCCATTAATGTTCTATATTTCTTTTCACTTGCCAAAAGCTCATCTTCAGCTTTTTTTCTTTCCGAAATACTTCTATTGTTTACTACAATCGAATTAACTGCCTGTTCACTTAATAAATTGGTTTTTACAGAATCAATCCATACCCAATTGCCAGAAATATCTTTTAATCTTATTTCTACTCGTGAAGATTCATTTGGATTTAAAATAACTGCCTGAAGGGAATCCTTAGCTTTATTTAAATCATCTGGATGAACAAAATCCAAGAAATTACTGCTAATTAATTGCATTTTTTGATATCCAAGAATATTTTCTACAACTGGGCTTTCGTAAATAATTATTCCATTTTGATCAATTAACTGAACATAATCAGATGAATTTTGAATAAGTGCTTTAAATAATTCTTCACTTTGTTTAAGTGCGATTTCAGGGAACTTACGATCTGAAATATCTACATTTATACCTATCAATTTTATTATTTTACCATCCTCATTTTTAACAGCAATTCCCTTTCCCATAGTCCATATCAAGGATCCATCTGTTTTATACATCCTCATTTCAATAGAGTACTCAATGCCATCATTTATGGCATCGTATAATGCTTTATTAAAAATATCTCTGTCATCAGGATGGATCATATTAAAATAACTTTCAAAATCTGGGGTGCCAACCTCAGGTTTTATTCCCATGATATTAAATATTTCATCTGACCAATAGATTTTATAAGTAGTTAAATCATATTCCCACCTTCCTAACTTTGCAATTTTTTGTGCCTCATCGAGTTCAGATTCTTTAGCCTTTAAAATTTCATTTAACTTCAAACTAATTTCTAAAGATTCTCTCACTTGTTCTTCACTAACTACCAGTTCTTCATTGAGTGAATGAGCTTCATTTAATAAATTAACAATTGTAAGCTCAGTTAACTTTCTTTCGGTAATATTTAGTACCGTTCCTATCATTAATTCAGGCTCGCCATTTTTGTCATAAATAATCTCTGCCTGTTCATTAACATACTTTATTTCTCCTGTTGGTGTTACAATTTTTGTGATCAATATTGTATCTTGATTTGTTTTGAATTGCTTCACTTATTGCTATTGAAACCTTTTGACGATCATCTTCATGAATAAAACTAAAAAAATCATCGATATTAGCAGGCTCTGTAGTATATGGTAATCCAAAAATATTAAAATTCTCTTCAGATCCAATTATTTGACCTGTTTTGATATTAAATTGCCAACTACCCAATTGAGCAATTCGTTGAGATTCTTTTAAGCTTTTTTCACTTTTTAATAATAATTCTTCAATTGCTTTTTTTTCTGTTATATCTTGTACAGTTCCATATAAAAATTCTATTTCTCCATTATTATTAAATTGAATATTAACATTAGTATTGAATATTTTATTTGGTGAATTTTTAATTCGAAAATTCCAGGAATTACCTTTCTTATATAAAAGTATATCTGCAATCGCACCTTTTGTTAAATCAACATCTTCTGGATGAATTAATTGGATAAAATCATCAAAGCTTTCTTTTTGAATTTTAGGATCAATTTCATATAAATGATATAAATTTTCTGATCTGGTTATTGAGTTGTTCTTAATGTCCCAACTCCAACTACCCATCAGTGAAATTTTTTCGGCATTTAAAAGCAATTTTTGTTGCTCTAATAATTTATTCTCAGTTAGTATTTTTTCTGATATATCCTGGTTTGTTCCTATTACTTTTTTTGGCTCACCCTTTTTGTTAAAAAAAACTTCTTCATGAGCTTCAATAAATCTGATTTCACCATCAGGTTTAATGATTCTAAAAATAAAACTTTGTGGTTCTTTTGTTTTTAAGCCATTTTCAGATTTAGTTTTTATTAAATTTACATCATCAGGATGTACTATTTTTATAAAATTCTCAATTTTGGGTTCAGTGGTATTTTGCTTAAATCCATAAATTTTAAATAAATGATCAGACCAGATATTTTCATTAGTTTTTAAATTCCATTCCCAACTTCCAATATTTGTAACTCTTTGTGATTCATTTAAAAATTTTTCTATTTTAAAAAGATAATCTTCTATTCTTTTTTTTGAAGAAAAAATAATCATCATGCAGGTTTTACTATCACCAAGTGGTTGAAAAAAATATTGACGTAATTGACCCCTAAAATCTAAATCTTCTACAAAACTTTTATTTTTATCTATACATTTTTGTACCAACCTGTGTTTTAAATCCGCACTTTCTTTGCCTTGTAGATCCCACAAGGTCAATCCTTTTAAACTATCAGCATTAATTTTAATAGTTTTAGAAGCAATTGGGTTGGCCGAAAGATATTTTCCATTGTAGTCAATAATAATTATGGCATCAGTATTTTTTTCAAATAAGGTTTGGTACTTAATTTTAAGAATATTTTTTTTGTTGATAATAGATTTAGAAATAGTAAGAATATCTTCATAATGTTTATCTACTTCATTTTTTCCACTCTCAACATTATTAATAAAATTTGTTTGAAAATTTTTAATTTCCGTAATTTCATTTGAATCATTTTCCGCATCTAATTCTTTTTCTTGTTCAATAGAATTGATAAAAACCTTTAAGTTTTCAAAGTGGCCTTTATAAAAAGCTTCTAATTGAGAAATTTTAGTTTTAAGATGCTGAACTGAATCTGAATTATCAGATATTAATTGATCTGCCAAGGATTGGGATGTTTTGCATGAATACAAAAAAAATGTAAGTATTCTAAATTTTAGAGTACCTAAAAAAAAATTTATAACTAATAATTATTTCTATTCTTTCTCCAATTACAGTCTATGCTTTTTTCAATGTTTATTGATTGTGATGATACAGATGGTTTTTTTTCTAATAACATACCTGAAAGTAATGCCGCTATTTCTTTTTCATCATAGTTACTAACTTTATTTAATAAATTAGGTTCAAAATATTTATTTACAAAATTAGTATCAAAGCTTCCGTCAATAAAACTTTGATGGTTTAACACAAAATCACAAAATTGTAAGGTTGTTTCTATACCTGAAATTTCGTATTCTTTAATTGCTCTTTTCATTCTTTCAATTGCTTCATCTCGGTCTTTTCCAAAAGCAATAAGTTTGGCAATCATTGGATCGTAATAAATTTGTACATCCATCCCTTCTTCAAACCCATCATCTACTCTTATTCCAGGTCCTTGAGGGCGTATGTAACGATTTAACTTTCCAATATCAGGTAAGAAATTATTTTTAGGATCCTCGGCATAAACCCTTATTTCAATTGCATGTCCATTTATTTTTAACTCATCTTGAGTAAAAGAAAGTTTTTCACCGCAGGCAATTTTAATTTGTTCTTTAACCAAATCAATTCCGGTAATTAATTCAGTTACAGGATGTTCAACCTGTAATCGGGTATTCATTTCTAAAAAATAAAAATTTAAATCTTTATCTACAACAAATTCTACTGTACCTGCACTAAAATAATTACAAGATTTAGCAGCCAGCACTGCAGCCTCCCCCATTTTCTTTCTAATTTCGGGTGTTAGCACTGGAGATGGTGCCTCTTCAATAACTTTTTGATGACGGCGTTGAATAGAACATTCTCGTTCAAATAGATAAACCATATTTTCATATTGATCACCTAAAACCTGAATTTCAATATGTTTAGGGGAAAGAATATATTTTTCAATAAATACTGATCCATTTCCAAATGCTGAAGTAGCTTCGGAAATTGCTCTTTGCATTTGTTCTTCTAATTCCTCTTCTTTTTCAACCATTCTCATACCTTTCCCTCCCCCACCTGCACTCGCTTTTATCAAAACCGGATATCCAATTTTAAATGCTTGTTTTTTTGCAATTTCTACATCACTAACAGCCTCTGGTATACCAGGAACCATTGGAATATTATATTTAAGAACAGCATTTTTAGCTGCTAATTTACTACCCATTATTTCAATTGACTCTGCCGAAGGACCAATAAAAATTAAACCTGAATCAGTTACCAATTTAGCAAAAGAAGCATTTTCAGATAAAAACCCATAGCCAGGATGGATCGCATCTGATCCACTTTTTTTAGCGATCTCAATAATTTTATCCTGAACTAAATAAGATTGAGAGGATGGTGCCGGACCAACACAATATGCCTCATCAGCAGCTCTAACATGCAAGGCTTTTCTATCAGCTTCACTGAATATTGCCACAGTTCTTATACCCATTTCTTGAGCAGAGCGAATAATACGTAATGCAATTTCACCTCTATTGGCTATTAATATTTTTTTAATTTTCATAAAGTCAAACTCTTATCCTAAATCATAAAAAAAACCTTCGGATTTAATTAGACGGTTTTGACGTAAATTAAATATTAAAAAAACGATATCAATATATTGATATCGTTTTTTTAATATTTTTTTGAAAAAAAAAAATTTTTTTTTATTTTTTCAAGTAAGCGATTAATATTTTATACATTCTTGTCGTTTCCCTAATAATTATATAATTAAAAGATAAATTTATTTGTTAGCGGAGAGTTTTAATTAAAGTGTTCTCTTAAACTTTCAAAAATGAATTGATATCAATTTTAATGTTACATTTACTATTCTATTTGTTTTCAAGTCACCAGTCTATTCGACCTCAATCTATTTTCGTAAATTATCCTTTTAATAACTTTTTTGAAATTAATATGAAACATTCAAAAAAATCAAAAAAGTTGGTTGATTTAAATATTGAATCAGACTTAGAAAATATTAATAAAGAATTTATATCGACTGGGTTTATGAATCAAACTGAAAATAAACTTATTGAAATAAATAATGAAGAGCAATATATAAGTCATTTAGTTTCAATAATAGAATCATCCGACGACGCCATAATAAGTAAATCTTTAGATGGTATAATAAAAAGTTGGAATAAGGGTTGCGAAAAAATGTTTGGTTATACTTCTGAACAAGCAGTTGGAAAACATATTTCATTAATCATTCCATTCGAATACATCAATGAAGAAAAAATAATTTTAGAGAAGATCAGAAATAATGAAAAGATTGATAATTATGAAACAGTACGAAACAGATCAGATGGAAAACAGTTTTATGTATCACTAACCGTATCGCCATTAAAAGATAAATTGGGTAACATAGTTGGTATATCCAAAATTGCCCGTGATATTTCATTTCGAAAAAAAGCTGAGGCAGATTTTATCTTTGCCAATAAAGAACTTAATTTTAATAATATTGAAAAGGGAAAAAGAGCTTCAGAATTATTTTTAATTAATAAAGAACTCGTTTTTCAAAACCAAGAAAAAGAAAAACTTGCAACTGAATTAATAAAAGCAAATCAGGAACTGGCTTTTCAAAATCAAGAGAAAGAAAAAAGAGCAGCTGAGTTATTAATTGCTAATGAAGAATTGGTTTTTCAAAATCAGGAAAAAGAATATCGAGCTGCTGAGTTAATTATTGCAAACAAAGAACTTGCTTTTCAAAATCAAGAAAAAGAAAATCGAGCGGCTGAGTTGTTAATTGCTAATGAAGAATTGGTTTTTCAAAATCAAGAAAAAGAAAATAGAGCGGCTGAGTTGTTAATTGCTAATGAAGAATTGGTTTTTCAAAATCAGGAAAAAGAAAATCGAGCGGCTGAGTTAATTATAGCTAATAAAGAACTTGCTTTTCAAAATCAAGAGAAGGAAAAAAGAGCTGCTGAGCTATTATTAGCGAATGAAGAATTGGTTTTTCAAAATCAGGAAAAAGAAAAAAGAGCAGCTGAGTTACTTGTTGCAAATAAAGAACTTGATTCATTCACTTTTATTTCTAGTCATCATTTACAAGAACCCCTTCGAAAAATACAAACTTTTTGTTCTATTTTAATCGAAAAAGAACAAAATAACCTTTCAGAAAACGGAAAGTTTAATTTCCAGCGGATTGAAGCTTCAGCCAAAAGAATGCAACAGCTAATTAACGATTTATTATCTTTCTCAAGGATAAAAACAGATGAAAGAAAATACGAGAAAACAAATATTAAAAATGTTTTAGATAAAGTATTAATTGATTTAAACGATATAATTATTGAAAATCAAGCAACTATCAATGTAAATGAGATGTGCTCTGCAGAAATCATCGGATTTCAATTTAATCAATTATTATTTCACCTGATTAATAATGCTCTTAAGTTTTCACAAACTTCTATACACCCTATAATAACAATAAGCAGTAGGTTAATAAATGGTAAAAATTTAAAAAATGAAAAACTAAATCCTCAAAAAGACTATTGCCATATAATGATTAAAGATAACGGAATAGGTTTTGAATCACGTTATAATGAGCGCATTTTTGAGGTATTTCAAAAACTTCACAATAAAGAAACTTATTCTGGAACAGGAATAGGTTTAGCAATAGTAAAAAAAATAGTTGCAAATCATAATGGGATTATTATCGCCAGTGGAGAATTAAATAAGGGTGCATGTTTTGATATTTACATTCCTAACTGAATTTTTAAAATGCTATTCTAAATCGTAAATATAAAAAAAACGATATCAGTATACTGATATCGTTTTTTTTATAACTAGATGGAAATAAAAATTAATAATAAATATGTTCACCTTTATTTTTTTCCCATTCCTCTTTTAAATATTTAGCATCTTCTTCATTTTTTGGTTCAACGCCCATCACAATTCCACCTTCTTTAATACCCGATTCATAAAGTTTCGCTCGTTCTTCAGGAATTCCTGAACCTACTAAAGCGCCTACAACACCACCAGTTAATCCGCCAGCACCTGCTCCTGCCAATGCTGCAGCTAACGGCCCAGCAATTACAAGTCCTAAACCTGGCAAAGCTACTACTGTACCAATGGCTGCTATTGCTGCTATTACAGCACCAACAGTTCCACCAATTGCCGATCCAACACCTGCACCTTCAAGTGCTTTATTTCCTAAATCGGTTTGATGATCGCCATCATGCCCAAAATGTTTTTTACGAGTTTCGTCAGACATTAAAAGATTTACTTTATCTTTTTCATATCCTTTTGCATGTAGAGCGCCATATGCGCCTTCCGCACTTTCACGATCTTTAAACATACCTGTCATAATTCTATTACGACCTGTACTTTCTTCATTGTAAGTTGACATAATTTTAAAGTTTGAGTTTTTATAAAAGATAATTTTATCTTTCTATTTACTAAAATAATAAAGAAATTATGCCATACTTTTTATAAGTAGAAAAAAAATAAAAAAAGTTGGAATTATTAACTTTTTTTAGAACCTGATGTTATCTTATTATTAAAAAGAAAATAATGGTTATCGAACTTCTATTACTCATATTCTTATTTTTATACATTATTTTAA
>Ga0209512_1004360_pt1 | contig 12438 bp, 11 predicted proteins | sample frozenSSSSmetaG_FD_184142 | JGI IMG/M metagenome (GOLD analysis project Ga0209512, IMG submission 184142) | Glacier valley bacterial and archeal communities from Borup Fiord, Nunavut, Canada, to study Microbial Dark Matter (Phase II) -... | ecosystem: Environmental > Aquatic > Freshwater > Ice >... | reverse complement strand
GGCCATGATGATTTCTTCCTTGTCGTGCGAAGCTTGGGCCAGTATTTCTCCTTGCGGGCCTGCGATAAAAGAGGCACCCCAGAATTCGATTCCTGCAGATGATTCAACAGGCTTTTCGAAACCTACACGGTTGCAGGCAGCCACAAATATTCCATTGGCAATGGCATGTCCGCGCTGAACAGTAAGCCATGCATCGTATTGTTTTTCACCGTATTGTGCTTTTTCATGCGGATGCCAACCTATGGCAGTAGGGTAGAAGAGCACTTCCGCACCTTGCAAAGCGGTAATTCTTGCTCCTTCAGGATACCACTGGTCCCAACAAATAAGTGTGCCAATTTTACCTATCTTGGTATTGAAAGCTTTGAATCCGATATCTCCCGGAGTGAAATAAAATTTCTCATAATAACTTGGATCATCCGGGATGTGCATTTTGCGGTACAGTCCAGCTTCCGATCCATCAGTATCAATGATATAGGCGGAATTGTGATACAAACCAGCTGCACGTTTCTCGAAAAATGGAACGATCACCACGATACCCAATTCAGCAGCCAATGCACTGAAGGACTTATATGAATCATTGTGCAGTGGCTCGGCCAAATCAAAATAATCATGGTTTTCGCTCTGGCAAAAGTAGAACGAACTGTACAATTCAGGCAAACAAACCACATTGGCGCCTTGATGGGCAGCCTTACGTATCCATTCCAGACACTTTTCCAGGTTCACCCCAGGCGTTGCATCCAATGAAACCTGAATCAATGCGATATTGTAATTATTGCTCTTCATGGGCGTTGTATGATTTGAACATCAAAAATAATCAATTTTAGTAAACCATTAACCGAATGATCAATTAGACTTAACACCGACTTCCCACTTCCCTGCTTTCCCACTTCCAACCACTTCCTACACTTCCTGAAAGTACTCCTTCGCGGCATTGCAAATCGGGCATCTATAATCTTCTGGCAGGTTTTCGAAAGGTGTTCCAGGGGCAATGCCAATCGTTGGATCGCCTTCTTCGGGGTCATAGTTATATCCGCAGATGACACATACCCAGCATTTTCCGTCAAAAATAGGTTCATGTTCCGGTTCCTCTTTTACTTCATTTTTAGGTATAGCAGAAGTCTCAGCATCCAAAATCGATTTATCAATATAGGTAGGAGAATTCTTTGGCGATAACATTTTATATTTTTCACGATAATACTGATAAGTAAGAGGCTCTTCATCCGAAATTTCATCAGCATCAAGCACTTCTCCAATAATTAGGTAATGCGATCCAAGATCCATGGAATTCACTACCCGGCAATCGAACCAGGCCACAGAACTGTCGAGCACAATGGGGGCGCCTGTTTTGGAGGTGATCGTGGTAATGCCATTGAATTTATCAAGATCAGAGGAGGACATGAACCCAAAATCGCCGATCATTTTCATGTTCACCTCTTTCTTCAATACTGAGACAGAAAAAATACCAGAATCCAGAATTACCTGGGTTGTCATATTCTTTTTATGGCATGAAATAGCCAGTTGAGCCGGTTCTGAAGTTACCTGAAAAGTGGTATTGGCAATGTATCCAACCTTTTTACCCTTATATTCAGAAGCAATCAGATACAATCCGTAGCTTAATTTATGGAATGCTTTTAGTTTCATGGAAATGTAAATCTTCAGTTGATATATTTGTTGAACAAAATTACACCTTTGTTTTAAAGTAACTGCCTTATTAGGAAATTAATTCTCTAATGAGTAATAAATAAAGCTGTTTACCTATTATTTATCTGAGATTTTGAGAGATGAATTGATATCTGGAATTAAATCAGTGCAATTTATTTTATAATAAAGTGTTAAAGTTCAATTTGTATAAAATATTAAGTGCATTTATTAAAATATATTTGCCTGATTCTTTTCTCATAATATCCACTGTGTAGGTTGGTTCAATTTCCTGTAGCTGTCAAATTGCCTATCTTATTTCCCCCTTAACCCTTATTATCAAGTACTTGGGCTCATTTCCTGGAAAGCTCATATCCAATGCCCCAACACATAGGATTTCCCTTTTCTTTTATCCCCCTAAAATGCTTTTTACATTTCCCTCCCGCTACAAGAACACCAGTCAGCCTATCACATTACTGTTGCTTTAGTAAGTTTTCTGTAATATAGCTGTAATTTAACTGTAATGAATAATACAGTTGCGTTACGGATATGTTACAGAAGACTTACTAAAGCAACAGTAGTGTCAGAGGCTAAACCCATTTCGAGGGTTGGGAAAAAAGAAATAAAAGAGGTGGCTAAGCATTTTTAAGAAACGCCGTTCTCAAAAGGCAGAGTAAGAAAGAAGGATGTTTTGTTAGTTTTCTAAGTTCCGGCGGACTTTCTGGTTATTGTTCCAACCCATTTGATGCTACAAAATTTTACTTATTTAAACAAAAATCAGAGCACGGATATTTATAAAAACATCAACATTCAATTTGCGCAACAACTATATAACGAGGAGTTGGGGTGAACTTTAAGGATAAAATTATTTCCATTTTAATTATATTAATAGGTTAACCTATTAGAATTGAATAGCCCTGCTTCAGAGAGATATTTAAAACACGCTTAGGTATACAACTGAATATTTATTAAAATAAATTGCACTATATATTTGGTTGATACTTCTGAAAAGTATACCTTTCGCCTTGCCAAGATATTTACCTTAAACCATCATCTGCCATGAAAAAAAACCTACTTTTTATTTTGTCTTTATTCTATACAATTCAAATCTTTGCACAGCAAGATCGCCCAATTGAAACTGAAAAGCAGATTGTAATTGAGACCAAACATTCGACCTTGGTTTATTCAATCGGAAAAAATAAAAAGCTGTACCAAGCTTATCTGGGCGAGAAGCTAAACAATGTTTCGGATTATAAATTACTGAAAAACACCCACGAAGCCTATATTCCTTCAGGAACAGATAACCTGTTTGAACCTGCCATCAAGATGCTTCACAACGATGGAAACCCTTCGCTGGAACTGCTTTTTGTAGAAGAGAAAACAGTGCGCGATGGTAATCTCACTACCACTTCGATCGTTTTGAAAGATCCGGTATATCCTGTTACTGTGAAGCTTATTTTTGTTTCTTATTATGATGAAGACATTGTGAAAACATGGTCTGAAATCATTCATCAGGAAAAAAATCCTGTCATCATGAGCAATTTTGCTTCATCCATGATTCATCTCGATGCCAGCCATTACTGGTTAACACAGTTTCATGGCGACTGGGCAAAAGAAATGAAGATGGAAGAGAGTCAACTGACCAGTGGGATAAAAACCATCGACAGTAAACTGGGTACACGGGCAAATATATACCAGACACCTGTCTTTTTTCTGGCAAAAGATAAAGCGGCTGATGAAAATTCAGGAGAAGTGATTGCCGGAACGCTCGGCTGGACTGGCAGTTTCCAATTATCGTTCGAAATTGATAATTCAAATTCGTTGCGTATGATTGCGGGGATGAATCCGTTTGCTTCTGAATATCATCTGAAACCCAATGAAAACTTTGTAACTCCTGAATTTATTTTCACCTTCAGCACTCAGGGAAAAGGTTTGGCCAGCCGCAACTTACATCGTTGGGCGCGCAATTACGGGGTGATGGACGGACATGCGAATCGTATGACATTGCTGAACAACTGGGAAGCTACTTATTTTGATTTTGATGAAAAGAAGCTGACTGACTTGTTTGGTGGAGCCAAGCAATTGGGTGTCGATGTATTTTTACTGGATGATGGGTGGTTTGGAAATAAATATCCCCGCAACAACGATCAGGCTGGGTTGGGCGACTGGCAGGCCAATAAACAGAAATTACCGCATGGATTAGGTTATCTGGTAGAGCAGGCCGAAGCCAAAGGTGTGAAATTTGGTATTTGGATTGAACCTGAGATGGTGAACCCTAAAAGTGAATTGTATGAAAAGCATCCCGACTGGATTTTGAAATTACCCAATCGCGATGAACATTATTACCGCAATCAATTGGTGCTCGATTTGACCAATCCTGAAGTACAGGATTTTGTTTACAATGTAGTGGATGAAATGATGACCAAAAATCCAGGCATTGGTTTTATCAAATGGGATTGTAACCGCATGATGACCAATGCTTATTCACCTTACATGAAAGATAAACAATCGCATGTGCAGATTGAATATGTCCGTAGTTTTTATCATGTAATGGAACGTTTGCGTACAAAATATCCGCATTTGCCCATTATGCTTTGCTCGGGTGGCGGAGGCCGTACTGATTATGGTGCATTGAAATATTTTACCGAATTCTGGCCAAGCGACAATACGGATGCAGTCGAAAGGGTATTCATCCAATGGGGCTATTCCTATTTCTTCCCAAGCATTACTTCGTGCAACCACATAACCACCATGGGAAAACAAACGCTCAAGTACAAAACAGATGTAGCTATGATGGGCAAATTGGGTTATGATATACGTGTCAATGAAATGAGCGCAGAAGAATTGGAATTCAGCAAAATGGCCGTTCAAAATTACAATCGCCTGAAAGAACTAATTTGGAACGGAGATTTATACCGTTTGGTATCGCCTTACGAAGAAGAAAGGGCTGTGATGATGTACGTCAATCAGGATAAAACAAAGTCGTTGCTCTTCTCCTATTCCCTGCATCCACGGGCATTCAATCAATTTAGTCCGGTGAGGTTAACAGGATTAGATCCGAAGAAATCATATAAAGTGGAAGAAACCAATAAGATGCCGGGTTCACGTTCAGGGTTTTCTTCGGAAGGTAAAACCTTTTCAGGCGACTACCTCATAAAAGTTGGATTGTCATTGCCAAACAATAACGAACTAACAAGCGCAGTGATTGAAATTACGGAGGTTAAATAATTCATTAAGAATGTATTACTACTCAGCTGTGACTTGGAGTCACCAGCTGAGTATGGCAAATTTATTTCGATGAATTGCTTTTCATTTCTTGTAGCATTTGTATAATTTTATCTAATTTATCCACCTCAATTGATTTCAATTTTAAGGACAAAACTTCTATTTCATGCTTTGCATCTAAATTAGTTTTGTAATCTTCTTCTGCATGCATCCTGTCTCTTCCATTTTGCCTGTTTTGAGACATCATAATGATAGGCGCGGCATAAGCAGCCTGTGTTGAAAAAAGAAGATTGAGCAAAATGAAAGGATATACATCCCAATGGAACATGAAGCCAACAAGATTTAATCCCATCCAAAGTACAACTAAAATTGTTTGTAGGATAATGAATTTCCATGAACCCATACCATTCGCTACTGCATCGCCACCCGACCACCCAAACTCAATGATTGATGATGTTTTTCGTGCCATGTATTTTTAACTCCCATGTTTTGTGAATTAAGATTAATTTTAAATATATGATAATTAATTGACCAAATCACTATTCCCCAAATTATATTTGTTGGCATGTTTTTCTCAAAAATGTTTAAGGTGCCTAGCTTTCAACTTCTTAAGCCAGCCTTGCAATAAATGATGTCAACCCTGAATATTAATCTTCATTCAAGCTCACAAATGTACTCAATCTGCTCATACGACAATAGGTAATCACCCTGAAACCGTTGATCACAAATATATTGATAATCCTCTTAAGACAACTCAGGTTAATTGTGCTTGTTCCGGTTTTCAGACTCGTTGTTGTTAATATCTTGTCAGTTAATTGGGCATTTGTTGGATACTGAACACCATAAAAAACAGCATCAAAGCAAAAAACAACAGGATATAAAGGCTGATTTTATGAAAGCGAATTTTAAATAAGGTCAGTAGGAGGGTTACCACATTCAATCCCGAAAACCAGACCATTCCTTTAAAATAAGCAAGTACTTTTCCTTGTTTTGAGATGATTCCCTGACTATCAGGCACCTTTATCTGGTCAGTCAATAATATCCACAAAGTTAGAAAGCCAATCAGTAAAAATGCCAGCTGACCTGCCAATACAAATTTTTCACGCTTTTCTACAAACCCGAAAAGGATAAATACAATTCCTAAAAACAATCCCCACTGCGAAACACTGGTCAGACCAAGCAAAGAATTTGAAATCATGCTAATAAATTTTGGTTGCTCAAAAATGTTAATTTTCAGCCAAACAAAAAACTATTCAATTCAACTTTTGCTTAAAATGGCTATTTTTGCACTGAATAAGAAAAATAGACCATGATAAAAGCAGATTTGAAAGTTAATCCTAAAGCAAAAGCACTGATTTTTGATCTTGATGGAACTTTGGCAGACACGATGCCTATTCATTATATTGCATGGAAAAATGCAGCTGCCAAATACGGAATTGATTTTACCATCGAATTGTTTAATCAACTTGCGGGCATTCCGCTTTATGCAACTGTAGAAAAACTCAATCTGGTATTTGGTAGAAACATTGACCCCCGTGAGATGGGCGATATTAAGGAAGCAGAGTTTGAAAAGAACATGCACTTAACTCCTGAGATAAAGCCTGTAACCGAACTTGTTCGCAGATGGCACGGGAAATTGCCCATGGCCGTTGGCACAGGAGGATCAAGGAGATTGTCACTGAAGTCCTTGGAAATTATCGGGCTGCAAGGTTATTTTGATATTTTGGTAACTAGCGAAGATGTATCCAATTTTAAACCTCATCCCGATACGTTTGTTAGATGTGCAGAACTGATGGGCATAGATCCTGTTGACTGCGAAGTTTTTGAAGATGGAATCCTAGGCCTTGAGGCTGCAAAAACAGCGGGAATGATGGTGGTAGATGTGACACAATATTACGAAGTGATGATTGGAAAATAAGTTATGAGAAAGATGATCTGGTTGCTGGTTATTTGATGATAACGTAAACAATATAAGACGTTAAAGTGATTTTAATTGTCAGATCATCAAATTCATTAACTTTGAATAAAAAATAAACAGATGAATACAGTAGATCGAAAACTGAGATTTATTCAGGAATTTCTTCGTATAACGGACGAAGAAATAATCGGGAAACTTGAACAATTGTTGGGTTTAGAAAGGAAGAAAGAGATTTTCAAAGAATTTATTTAAATGACAATGGAAGAATTCAATAAAAGAATTGACCAATCGGAAGATGATTTTAAGAACGGCAGATTTACTGAAATAGACGATGTTCTTAAACGCATTGAAACATGGGAATGAAAATTCTTTTGTCGGATACCGCGTTAGCTGAGCTTGAAGAATTATTCGATTACTATCAAGCTAAAGCCAGTATCATCGTGGCACGTAATCTTGTAAATGCAATTCTCCAGAAAACGTTGATTCTTGAAACAAATTCCTTCGTTAAAGTTAAAGAACCTTTGTTATCCGATCGACCAGATGTATACCAATACCTAATATACAAAAATTATAAAATCATTTATCGTTGTAATGATAATCTTATAGTAATCATTACGGTTTTTGATTCTCGTCAAAATCCTAACAAGATCAAAGGATTGAAAAATTAACCAGCTCCCCTAAACCCAATTTATTCGCCTGCAAATTAGATAAGAGCGAAACTTTGAATTTGAAACTTGAAACTTTGAACATTGTGTATGAAGGATTTTAAAATAGTTTCTGAATATCAGCCAACAGGCGATCAGCCTGAAGCCATCCGGCAACTGAGCGAAGGGTTGCGAAATGGGTCCACCTATCAAACCCTTCTGGGCGTTACAGGGTCAGGGAAGACATTTACCATGGCCAATGTAATTGAGCAGGTGCAACGTCCTGCCCTGATATTAAGTCACAATAAAACGCTTGCTGCACAGCTGTACAGCGAGATGAAACAGTTTTTCCCTGACAATGCCGTTGAATATTTTGTTTCCTATTACGATTATTACCAGCCAGAAGCCTATCTTCCGGTAAGCAATACCTATATTGAAAAAGATCTTTCGATTAATAAGGATATTGAAAAACTGCGACTTAGTACTACTTCTTCTTTACTCTCCGGAAGGCGCGATGTGATTGTGGTTTCATCGGTTTCATGTTTATATGGAATTGGTAATCCAGCTGATTTTCATGCCAATGTGACCAACGTCACTAAAGGTGAAACCATTGGCCGCAATGTATTTCTCCGCAAGCTGGTCGATGCACTTTATTCACGCAACGAAGTAGAATTCAATCGTGGAAATTTTAGGGTGAAAGGTGATTCTGTCGATGTCTTTCCGGCTTATGCTGATATAGCTATCCGGATTGTTTTCTGGGGCGATGATGTTGAAGAAATATATTCCTTCGATCCAATTGGCGGGGGAACCATCGAATCAATGGAGATGGCTATAATTTATCCGGCCAACATGTTCGTCACTACCAAAGAACGAACGCAAGATGCCATTCATCAAATTCAAGATGATTTGGTGAAGCAAGTTGATTTTTTCCAGGAAATAGGAAAGCCCCTGGAGGCCAAACGTATTCTGGAACGGGTAGAATATGACCTTGAAATGATGCGTGAACTGGGCTATTGTCCTGGAATTGAGAATTATTCCAGGTATTTCGACGGTCGGATTGCAGGTTCAAGACCATTCTGCCTGCTCGATTATTTCCCAAAAGATTTTGTAACGATCATAGATGAAAGTCATGTTACTTTGCCCCAGATAAAAGCCATGTTCGGAGGGGATCGTTCACGTAAAATCAACCTGGTTGAATATGGCTGGAGGCTTCCGGCTGCCATCGACAACCGCCCTTTAACTTTCGATGAATTTGAAAGTGTGGTGGATCAAACTGTTTTTGTAAGCGCCACACCTGCTGACTATGAACTGGCCAAATCGGAAGGTGTTGTAGTCGAACAGGTCATCCGTCCAACCGGATTACTCGATCCTATTATTGAAGTTCGTCCAAGCATCAATCAAATTGATAATCTGATGCACGAAATTCATTTACGTATTGAACGAAATGAACGTGTGTTGGTAACTACCCTTACCAAGCGGATGGCAGAAGAATTAAGCGCCTATCTGGCCAACATGGGTGTCAAGACCCGGTACATTCACTCTGATGTTGACACGCTCGACCGTATTCAGATTTTGGAGGACCTGCGCAAAGGTGAATTTGATGTGTTGGTTGGAATCAACCTGCTGCGCGAAGGACTTGATTTGCCTGAAGTTTCACTGGTAGCCATTCTGGATGCCGACAAGGAAGGATTTTTGCGTTCAGAGCGTTCACTGACTCAAACAGCTGGCCGTGCTGCCCGTAACCTGAACGGAATGGTAATTATGTATGCCGATAAAATAACCAACTCCATGCAGCGCACCATCAATTCAACGAATCTACGGCGCGAGAAACAAATGAAATACAACATCGAAAACGATATTACACCAACACAAATCATCAAGGCAGCCCGCGAAATCGTTGGCTATGCCAGTATCGGGATGAAGGTAAAAGTGAATGGATACAGTGGCGATGAACCTACCAATCTGGCTGCTGATCCTGTTGTTCAATATATGACACCCGAAGCATTAGAAAAGGCCATTGTCAAAATTAAAAAGGAAATGGAATTCGCTGCCAAAGAACTCGACTTCTACGAAGCTGCCCGCCTTCGTGATGAAATGTTTAGATATCAGGAGATTTTGAAAGAAAAGATCAAAGAGGCTAACGTGTAAGGGCAGGGAGCAGGAAGGACTTGATGTTATTGCGGGTTTGACTTTTGTTGAAATTTATTTAAGAAAAAGTAAACCTTTTGCAGGACAAGAAATCTTAATATGGATCCGTATTGTAGTGTAAAAGCTATTGTTACACTTCTGGCATCCGCCAAAATGGAATCCATTACCACATTTTAGCTGTCATACAAAAGTGATGTCACGTTACAGATAATAGAGTTGTGAAGTGAATAAAATTCAATTCGCCGAAAGATGTTGGTTGTAGGTTGCACGGCTGTAACAATCAGAATGTGAATAGTTTATAGTGAAAATGGGTGCAATCAGAAACCTGAATAATTTTAAAATCTTTACTATCTCTGGTTGCACCCAAAAATGATTCAAGTTACAGTTGCTTAAAATATTACAAGGGTGCAACCTACAACCGGCATCTGTGTAGTTTATTTATTCTTGAATGTGCGTAATTTCGATTAAAAAAAAACGAAAATATATTAATTTATCCCGTTTGGTGTATAGCTATCCATAAGTATGTGGCAAAGACGGATCTGCTTGCAGAACCTTTCTGGCATTAAACAAGGAAACTCTGAATGAATAGATATCAAAGTCTTACAAATCAAGCCATTCTTTGAACTTCTGTACTTTGTCGCGGCTGACAATGATGCTTTCCTCATCTGGCTTTTTTAGTTTGATTTTCAAGCGGCTGTTTGAATAAACCACAATGTCGGTAATTGATTGATTGCTAAGTATATATTTACGGTTGATACGGAAAAATCGTTGTTCGTCAATCATTTCTGAAATATGGTCGAGCGAATAATCTACAAGGTAGGTTCTGAAATCAGCAGTACACAGGTAAGTTGCTTTTTCGAGGCTGTAAAAAAACAGGATATCTTCTACCGGAATGGATTTCAGATGTTCACCAACCTTGATCACAAACCGGTTTTTATACTGTTTGCGAAGCATTTTCTTTACGTTATTCAGAAGTTCAATTGTGACAGATGGAGTTGCAGTAAGGTTCTGTGTCTGGTTCCTGAATTTATGAAAAGCGGCTTCCAGTTCATTCCATGCAATGGGTTTTAGCAGATAATCAATACTGTTGACCTTGAAAGCTTTAACGGCATATTCTTCGTAAGCGGTGGTGAAAATTACAGGGCAAGGCACTTTTACCCGTTCAAAGATTTCGAAGCTAAGTCCATCCGCCAATTGAACGTCCATAAAAACCAGATCAGGAGCAGGATGCTGGCCAAACCATTCCACGGCCCCTCTCACTGAATCAATCACGGCAAGTATTGAAATCTGAGGATCAAATTTCAGTATCAGTTGCTGTAGCCATTCAGCAGCGGGTTTTTCGTCTTCAATCAAAAGTACTTTGTACATCTGTTCAATCAGTTAAAAGGGGAATACTTACCTTGAATTTCTCGGAATTAAATGAAATCAGCACCTTCTTGTCAGTAAAAAATCCATACCTGTCACTGATATTTTGAATTCCTGTTCCGCTTCCTTCCGATCCGGCTTTCTTATGAAGTCGGTTTTCAATGACCAAATATTGGTCGTCGGCAGAAAATATGTTGATGGACAAAGGATTGCGGTCTGATATTTCATTGTGTTTGATGGCATTTTCAACCAGCATCTGTACAGACAAAGGAATGACCTTGAAATGCTTATGGCTGATATTTATTTGCACATCCAGGTTGTTTCCAAATCTTATCTGCTGTAAATACACATAGGATTCCAGAAATTTAAGTTCTGTGTCCAACGTAACCAGTTCACAGTCTTTCTGATCGAGTACGTAGCGATAAACTTCCGACAGTTTTTTTACAAAATCAATTGCTTTCTCTGGATTGGAACTGATCAGCGAAGTGAGTGAATTTAAGTTGTTGAACAGGAAATGAGGGTTTACCTGACTTTTCAATGTTTCATATTGAAGTGCCAATTGTTCGCGTTTCAATTTTTCCTGCTGAACGGCAGCTTCTTTCCAGTTCTTGAAAAACATGATCGCATTGGTTATCATCGTACTGACAAACAAAAATGTGAAGGCTACCTTCATCATGAAAAATCCCTGGCTGATGAAGAAATCGGAGGTGATTTCCTTATGCCAGTAAACGGCGTTTAATAAAATTGCAAATACAATGATTATCATTGACAATCCGATGGTCCACAATACCTGAAATATCAATCGTTTGACTGGAAAATGCAACCACGGCAGTTTCCGGTCAAGGATTGAAACCAATGAATTTATCACGATAATGAAGGTGCCTCCAATGATTACTGAATTGGCGGAACCGTATAAAAACCATTGCCATGAATATTCCTCACCTTTAAGACTTAATAGTAAGATTAGGTTTCCAATGGTAATCAGGATTAGGATCATGAAAGGAACCTGCCAGTTAAGTTTTTTGATTTGAGTTTGTATCTTTGTCATTGGTCGGTATGAGAGTTAGATTTTTCCGAAAGTACAGAATAAATGAGTGCCAGATTACTCTTTTACTACTTCAAGCACTTTTTTTAATTCAGCATCATTAATTTCTTTTCCCCAGTTAGGAAAAAGATCTGTTTTGGGCTTGTAAACATTGAATTTGTCGTCTGCTGTCCTGTAAAATGGAAGCGCTTTGGCTGCTCCGCCACCATAAGCTTCGGGCATGTGAAAGGTCATTGTAGCGCGAAGAAAATAAACACGCGGATTGTCAGGATTCAATTCCAGTGCTTTGTCGAGCGATGCATTCATTTTACCCATGTAAACCATGCCACGGTTCATCGGGTCAATGTTAATGCGCGAAGGATACATAAAACCTTGCAGCATATACAGTTCAGACTCGTTGGGTTCAATAACAAACGCCTGATCAATATATTTCTGTGCCTGATCAAGATAAGTAT
>Ga0209512_1004351_pt1 | contig 12455 bp, 7 predicted proteins | sample frozenSSSSmetaG_FD_184142 | JGI IMG/M metagenome (GOLD analysis project Ga0209512, IMG submission 184142) | Glacier valley bacterial and archeal communities from Borup Fiord, Nunavut, Canada, to study Microbial Dark Matter (Phase II) -... | ecosystem: Environmental > Aquatic > Freshwater > Ice >... | reverse complement strand
TAGATGGTCAAGAAATTAGTTTTAGTACGGACGCTGGCAAAGATAGCAATCTTCTAGTATTAAATCTTGAAACTGGCAAACGTAAGGTAATAAACATTATAGATCTGCACGTTAACATCTAAATTTCTTGATTTGATTTTGAGGCTAAAAACCCTTCAAAATCTTTAGTTCTTTATACTCAGGTCTATAAGACACAACCAATATCTGAGGGGGTACACGTAATTGATTTTTTAATCTTTAAATATATCTATAATGAAAATCCCAGACTAACCACCCGCGCCTATATAGGCCAAGACCTCCCTTTTCAATCCTATACAGTCTTTGTAGCTAAAACAGGCCCCCTTCCAACAATTGAATTCATGGATTTAGGCGAGAAGCCTAGTAATTTACCAGGACTGCCGAATGGTTTCGATATAACCGAGCGTAATCCTGACCTGTCAGAAGGAATACCAATCTGGAATCCCCCCACCTTCCGACCTTTAGAAAAGATAAATTATACTATAACCCTAAACAACCCTGGTACAACAGACCGTGAATACTGCTTTATAGCTTTGCTAAATTATGAGCAAATACCCGTACAAAATGATAAAAAACTTGTTTGTGGAATTGTGAAGGGATGTTACTCTGGTAAGCTTGAAACTTCCTTTGTCGCCCCCTCAAACCCAGGTACTTACCAGTTTCAAGTTATACGTACTGAAAATCCTTTAATTAAAACCAGTTATAGCGAAGTACACCCAAATGAAAGGGTAAGAAATGTACAATCCTCTAGCCGTATTTTGATACAAGTTAAATAAAAGGAAAAATTAGCTCTAAGGTTATTCCTCAGAACCAACCGGAGTACGATAATTCGGGCTACTGGCGCGACCAATTCATCAAGTTCGCATTATCCAGTAGCATTGAAACCTACCCCCTTTTAGTCTACCTACCAGATTGCTTCCTTCTTCATTTTTACATAATAGCCTTGCCCCGTAGCTTTTGATAAAAAGCTCATATTAGCGTAAAATGCTGGAACACTTTACCAGATAATGCCCTAGCTCAAGACCAGGCTAAAAAAGCTGATAATCAGTATTCAAAAATTCATAAACGAGGAAAATTAATTGGCAAGCTCAAATAACAACGAACTCTTTCAAGGACACACCTGCGGTCATCGGCACGCCCTCTATTTTCAGGAACAGGCGGGACAGGCGCGGGCCAAATTTCGCCCCTTTCCGCTGCCGGGGGATAAACCCCACTATGCCCCTAACCGCGAATATGCCCTGGAACATATTTTTCTGGACATCAGTTTGGATTTTCAGGCCAAAACCGTGACAGGCATCGTCCACACCACCCTGCGCCCGGTTAACGACGGCCTGACCAGCATTACCTTCGACTCCGATGATACGGTAGTAGAAAGAATCACGATTGAGGGTGAGGATAAACCGCTCGAGTTCAGTCACGCGGGGGAGCGACTCAAGATTAACCTGGCAACGGCCCGCAACGCCGACGAAGAATTGACCCTGGCTATCGAATATACCGCCACTCCTCGGCGCGGCCTCTATTTCGTCGTGCCGGATGAGGCTTATCCTAACAAGAACTTGCAAGCCTGGAGTCAGGGGCAGGATACCGACAATCATTCCTGGTTTCCCTGTTTCGATGCCCCTAACCAGAAAGCTACTTCCGAGCTGCGGGTAACGGTGCCGGAAAGCTTTTTTGCCCTGTCTAACGGCGGTTTGCTGGAAACATATCACAATACCACCGCCAAAACCAAAACCTATCATTGGAAACAGGCCATCGCCCATAGCACCTACCTGATTACCCTGGCGGCGGGCGAATTTGTGGAAATTCTCGACCATTGGGAGGATATTCCCGTGCCCTATTACGTTTTCCCTGGGCAGGAGGAAAAGGCTCGGATTGCGTTGGGCAAAACGCCGGAGATGCTGAAATTCTTCTCAGAGAAAATCGGCGTGCGCTATCCCTATGAGAAGTATGCAACGGTGGTAGTGGGCGATTTTATCTTTGGTGGAATGGAAAACACCACCGCCACCACTCTGACCGATACCACCTTGCATGATGCCCGCGCTCACCAGGACTTCACCAGCGACCCGCTTGTCTCTCACGAATTGGCCCATCAATGGTTTGGCGATTGGCTGACCTGTCGGGATTGGAGTAACGGCTGGCTCAACGAAGGCTTTGCTACTTACTTTGAGGCTCTCTGGACAGAGTTTGATTTGGGTCGGGATGAATTTATATATGAGATGTATCAAAACGCCCAGACCTATATCTCGGAAGATAGCGGGCATTATCGCCGCCCTATCGTGGCCTACACTTTTAATCAGCCGATTGACCTGTTTGACCGCCACCTATACGAAAAAGGTTCGCTGGTGCTGAATATGATTCGCTTCCAGTTGGGTGACGACCTGTGGTGGAAAGCGATTAATCACTATGTTAACAAGCACAAGGGTCAGAATGTCATTACCGCCGACCTAGAACGGGCAATTGAGGAGGCCACCGGGTTAAATTTGCAACCCTTCTTTGAGCAATGGTTGTACAAGGCGGGTTATCCTCAGTTCAAAATAAGTTGGAGTTGGGACGACAAGAGCCAAACCGCCAAATTTACGCTGGCCCAGACTCAAGAAATCAACAACGACACTTTATTGTTTACCCTCCCGGTGGAAATTGCCTTTGTGGGTGATAGCGGCAAGCGCGAGACTTTCCGGGTAGAGCTGGAAGAAAAGGAGCAGAATTTTTACTTCCGTCTGACCGAAAAGCCAGTTTTTGCCAGCTTTGACCCTGCCAACTGGCTGCTCAAATCCGTTGAATGGTCGCGCCCCAAAGAGCAACTGATTGCCCAATTGCAGAAGGATACCGAGGCGTTTGGACGATTTACTGCCGCGCAGGCATTGGGTAAGTTGGGTAGTCTGGAAGCGGTAGAGGCTCTCGAAAAAGCTTTGCGAACCGATGCTTTCTGGGTGGTGCGGGCGGAGTCGGCCCGGTCATTAGGGGCAATTAAATCCCCGGCGGCGGAAAAGGCTTTGTTAGGAGCGTTGTCGGAAGAACAAAATGCCAGAGTGCGGCGGGCGATTGTGGGTAGTTTGGGCGAGTTCCGCAGCGAGGCCGTTGCTGCCTCTCTGACTAAAGTGCTGGCGGGCGATATTACCGATATTATCGAGGGGGCTGCCGCTACCGCGTTGGGCAAAACTCGTCAACCCGAAGCTTTTGATATTTTGAAAAAGGCTCTGGAGCGCGACTCTTTTAATCAAGTGGTGCGTAACGGGGCTTTCAGTGGGTTGGTTGCCCTGAAAAATACTGAGGCAATACCCCTGACTATCGAGTGGACGGCCTATGGCAAGCCTGATTTGGCGCGGTTGGGCGCAACTGCGGCACTTGGCAATCTGGGCAAACTGGTCAAGGACAAAGAAAAAGAGCAGGTGGTTGACCGCTTGCTGGAATTGCTGGATGATACCCAGTGGCGCGAACGCCTTGCGGCTATCAGGGCGGTACAGACTCTGGGCGAAACCAAACCGATTGCCAAACTGCAACGCATCGCCGAAACCTCTATCGAAGGCCGTGAAATCCGGGTCAGTCGCGAGGCTATCATGAGCCTGCGCGAAGGGGCGGCGAAGGACGAGGAAGTCAAGAAGTTGCGGGAGGATTTGGACAAGCTCCAGACCGAAAACCGCGACCTCCGCGAACGCCTCGAAACCATCGAACAAAAACTCAAGTAAAATATTTCGACATTTCAAAAAGGAAAGGGCAGACTCTGGAGTCCGCCCTTTTAGCTATATAATCGCAACTATTTAGGCTTGCCCGTCAAAAGCACAAGTTTCTACTTCTACAAAAGCATCTTTTAGCCTGCCCACCCTTCGCCTTAACTTGATGACTATGGGGCGCTGCGCCTGTCCCTCCTATACTCAGGGGAATGCCGCGCCCAATCTGACTATTTTAGAACTAAACGCATCAACCCTGTACCTAAGACCTATTGTGTTAGGTTGGTTATTTCGCGGCGGACGATATTAAGCACTATTTTGTCAAGAGTGCGCTCCTCCGTGACCACGTTGGTATTGCTGGCTGGGCCGCCACTGCCGGACTGATTTTCGTCGCCGCCCCGTGTGATAAAGAGGTATTGGGCCAGGGTTATTTGGGCAATCTGGCGAAAGACAAATTCCCCTTTGGGGTCAAGGCCACTGGCCCCGATAGCGTAGATTTTGATGCCGCGCCGCATCGCTTCCACCGACTCGTCAGTATAGCGAAAGTCGTTAGCATAATCTAGGTGGGGGGGCGCGTCGGCTACCAGAAAGACCAGTCGCACCGCCTCGCCACTATTCCAGTTCATATCGTTAACCGCCACGTGCAGCCCTTCGTTGAGCGATTCGGGGTAATCGCCACCACCGCCCGCCGAAATCGAGTTAAGGAAGTTGCTGAACTCGCCCAGGTTTTCGGTGAAGCCAAACTTGCGGGTAACATAGCTATCGCCCCGGTCACGGTAGGTCACGACCCCATAGCGCACGCGGGGATTGCCCGGCAGAGTACTAATCTGGTTAGCAATATCACTGATGGTCTGCTGGATTTTGCGGATTTCGCCGCCCATACTGCCCGTTGAGTCTATCAGGAAAAGCAAATCCAGGTTGGCGGGTGGGTCTAGCTGCGGACGCAACGAGCCACTAATATCCAGCGTCCAGGTTCCGCCGCCGTTGCGGTTCTGCTCCTGACCCTGCTCAACCCGTTTGAACTGTTTGCTAATACTGCGCCCGTTCTTTTCGGCGGTAACGGTAAATTCCTGTGCCTGTTTCGCATTAGGAATGGCGCGGGGGAAGAACATGGTCTGCCCATTAGAATAAGTTTTACCCTCGAACAACATATCCTGCCCAGCGTAAACCCTGACCAGACTATTAGCGACGGTGCGGGCGTTGCCGTCCAGCACGTTGATAATATAACGCTCGCTTACGTCAAAGTTGAGAATCTGCGAGCCTTTATAGTTCCGCAAATAGGTCATATATTCGTCAAATTTCAGGTTATCATCTACCGACCCGGCCTTGAGGGGGTCTTGATTCACAGGTTGCGGATTGGTATAGCTTCCGGGCAAGGGGGTAGCATAGGGTACGGGCAGGGGTGCTTTGGAGTCTCCCGAAGAATCGGAGCTTGCCCCCGAAGCTGCCGCTACAGTAGTCGCCGCCGCCGTAGTGCCAGCAGCAGGGGCAGCTGTTGTGGTTGCCGCCGCCCCAAAGGTAGGTTTTGGTGCAACCGTTGTAGCCGCCGCCACCGTCGTATTGGCTGGCTCAAAGGGCGCGTTAGTATAGGGCGCGGTGGTTTTATTATCAGTTCCAGTGGTGCGGGGGGCGGAGGTAGCGGTGGCATCTCCACAGGCCGCTACTATAAGCGTTAGAACTAGGCACATCAGCGAAAAAAGGGTAAGCGAAATCAAAGGCTGCTTTTTCAAAGCCTTGCTCCTTTCAAAAACAATAATTAGTTGTAGCTAAATTGGTGGTCTGCGAGAGTGACCGGGTTCTGCGAAGAGAGGCTCAGGGAGATTGCCTGAAAAATTCTATAAAAGGGTCTAATTATAGAGACGTTGTATCTCCCGGTTCAGTTCCACTCCTTCTTGTCAAAAGCGGCCCGCAAAATTCACTTCACATTGGTTATAACGCGGGTATTTGCAAATAATCACAAGGGTTTTTGCCCTAAAACACTTTCTAATTAATGCATTAAGACCTGATGAGTTAAAAACCAATTTTAATCTTGACAGTAGACGGTTATTTTTATAGGATTAAAACCTGGAGTTCCAGCCAATCTACCGAAAGTACACAGGTCGTATGCCTTCTGAAGATACACCGACCCCAAAAGTGGACATCAATGTGGCTCTAGTGAGTCGGTTAGTCACCGCACAGTTTCCCCAGTGGGCACACCTTCCTATTACGCCAGTGATATTACAGGGTTGGGATAACCGAACCTTTCGTCTGGGGGAAGAAATGACAGTGCGATTACCGAGTGCTGAGGGTTACACGCCACAGGTCGAGAAAGAACATAAATGGCTACCGATTCTGGCACCACGCCTACCCCTTCCCATACCTGTCCCACTGGCAAGGGGAGCTCCAGCCGAAGGCTTTCCCTGGAACTGGTCCATCTATCGTTGGCTCGAAGGGGATCCTGCACGCTTCGCACGCATTGACAATTTAAACGAGTTCGCGATTACGTTGGCGCACTTCCTCGCGGGCTTGCAACGGATTGACCCCATTGGTGGCCCGCCGCCCGGACTACACAGTGCCTTTCGCGGCGGGTCACTGGAAACCTATGATGCCGAAACCCGGCGGGCCATCGTTGTCCTGGAAGATAAAATTGACCGCGAGGCCGCAACCGCCTTATGGGAAGCTGCTCTTGTGGCATCGTGGAACCGTCCACCCGTTTGGTTCCACGGCGATGTCGCGGCGGGGAACCTTCTGGTTAGAGATGGTAGGTTAGAGGCCGTCATTGACTTCGGATGTTCGGGGGTGGGCGACCCTGCTTGTGACTTGACGATTGCCTGGACATTTCTGTCGGGGGAAAGTCGGGAAGTGTTTCGACTAGCTCTTCCGCTTGATGGCGCAACCTGGGCACGCGGGCGGGGCTGGGCACTTTGGAAAGGTTTGATCACCTATGTCGAAAACTTAAACACTAACCTTTTAGAAGCAGAAATAGCCCGACACACAATCGCTGAAATCCTGGCTGAACACAAGTGCGGCGCATAACACAGGGAACCAATTGAACTTCGCCGCCGAATGTAAAAGGAGAAAATATAAATAAAAAGGGTAGACACATTGGTCTACCCCTACGAAAATTCTCCAATTTTTGATATTCGATATTCGATTTTGGATTTCCCCAGACAACCCCTCTCCCCTGGAATGGGAGAGGGAATGGAACAGCCCCTACGAATTTATTCTGATAACCGACAACCGACAACCCCCTTTTATCCTTCGTTCTAGCTCCAGGCCACCCCCCAGAAAGCCCCGGTGGTTAGCTCGATTTGGTCGTTCAGGACGTTATCTTTGATAGTTGCAACTACCAACGTTCCCTTGAAAGGTAAAGCTGACTCAGAATTGGCGGTAGTTTTGATAAAGGCTACGCGCTTGCCATCTGGCGAAAAGGCTGGCAGTAGGGCATTGAAATTCTGGCGCACTCCCCCGATACGGATAAGGGACGGGTTGGTGGCACTGGCTGTCCCCGCCGCATCATAAATCTCTACTTCCTGAATACCAGAGGGCGGCATACTCTCCACCAACATCAGGTTGCCCAATCCCCAGACCCTGCCATAGCCACCTTCGGGGTTGCCCGCCCACAGCTTCACATCTTTGCCATCAAAGGCGTTAACACTCAATACCACGCCGCTACTAGCACCCGTAAAAGCGATTTTTTTGCCACCATCAACAAATGCGGGGGACTGAATCAGGGTGGGACTTACCCCAAAAGGATAACCCGCCGCACTCCAATCGCTAGGGATTTTTTTGGTATTAATCGGCTCCCATTCGTTTTTGCCCTCAGAGTTAATCAGGTGGAGGGCATTGTCCGCTGGAACGCCCTGCGAAGTACCTTTGGGGTCGGTCACAAAAGCGATGCGTTTGCCATCTGAAGCCCAGGTTCCTTGTTGCCCATCGGCTAACTTGCGGGCATTTGCGCCAGTTGCTTCGGCTAACCATAGCTCGTGTTTATCCTTAACATCATACTTCTGGTCTTTGTTGCTATCCAGAACACGGGTGAAAAGTAGCAATTTGCCATCAGGTGACCAGGTTGGGTCAATATCAATGGCGTAGACTGGCTGATTTTGAAAAAGTGGGGAGTTTTTGCCTTGTAAATCAAGTATTAGCAATACCGAAGGGTAATCGCTGCTCGCAGCCGCTATCAGTCCGGTCACGGGAGAAAAGCTTATTCGGGTAAATCCCCCATCCCTAGAAGAACCTAATAATGTTTTACTTTTATTGGTGGTATCAATCGCAAACAGTTTACCCCCATCGGCATAAATAATTTTGTTAAGATTAGCCGGATTGGCGGTAGGGGGTGGGGTGGCGGTAGCGGCACTGGTGGTTGTGACAGGTGGGGTAGTAGGCACGGCGGTAGTGTCAATAGCAGTGGTAGGGGCGGTGCTTGCCGCGCCCGTAGTAGTATCTATCGCAATGGTAGTGGCGGTAGTAGCGGCAACGGTAGTGGGAGTTACGGTTGGAATGACGGCGACACTGGTAGTCGGGGCGGTGGTTGTCGCGCTAGTGGTAGTGCTAGGGGCAGTGGTTGCTGCGCCTACCGTCGGAGCAGCTTTAGTGGAATCACCACAGGCGGTAAGCACTATCCCCAAAATTATTGCCACCAGCACCATATAAACGGCCTGATTTTGTTTAAAATGTCGCATGAAATTCCACTTCTCCTCTATCTGCTTACCAAACCCTGGTCTACAGCTTCTTTGACCCTGCCGAGTTTATACCTGAACTTGCGCCCTATAATAACCATATTAAAGCATACTGGCAAATAATATAACGGGTAGGTAGGAAGTTGGTTACGAAGAATACAGGAGCACGGAGCAAGGAGCAAGAAAAAGAGGAATTTTTGTAGGGGCGACCTGCTGGTCGTCCTGTACCGAGGAATAATTGTAAGGGTAGGTCCCCGTGCCTACCCTGTTTGAAAGGGCAACCACAGGGGGATTGCCCCTACAAAAACAAATTCAATAAATTACGGCAATACTTTGGTTAGCTAAAAAGGCGTTTGAAGGAGAATTGCAGGGTGTTTTTGGAGTCTTCGCGGTTGGGGGGATGGGGGGCGGTATAGCTATCGGCCCGTACTTGCAGATTGAAGATGCTCTTGCCGACAAAAACTAGGTCGCGATGTTTGAGGGTGGTTGGCACACCCGAAGGTATCAGCCTATCGTTAATCATCACCCCATTGGTACTGCCGAGATCGGTTACTGCCACCTGTCCGCTACCATCTCCGGTGAATACGGCATGATAGCGCGAAACCAGCCCGTCGTTCAGCACAATACTATTATCAGCATTGCGCCCCACCGAAACGCGTCCGTCACTCAGGTTGATACGTTGGCCTATTTCGCCACCTCGTTGAATTATCAGAAAACTTTTGGGCATATTTTTCTCCAATTTAGGAACCAGTCGCTTTTTTAATATCGTCCAAAAGCTGGCTGGCGCGAGTGTAACTTGGGTCGTTTTTAAGAATTTCCTGAGCCTCGGTTTTGGATTCAGCATACTTCTTCTGGGCGTAATAGTTATAGGCCAGGACAATTCGGTAAAACGAAGATTTGGGCCGATTCTCAATCACCTTTTTCAAGAGCGGCTCGGCTTCGGTATAACGGTTGAGCGAATATAAGGCCCGACCTTTGTTAAAAGTCGCGTCAATATAGGTTGGTAGATATTTCAGGGCGTTATCGGCACTTTCGATTGCCTGATTATAGAACTGGTTGCGCTGATTGGTATCTTTGGCCGCGTCTCCCTTGTAAATAAAGGTGAAGGCCATCCCGTTATAGGCATCTATGGCTTTGACGTTAATTTGAATGGCGCGTTTGAACTGGTCAATCGCCTCATCATAACGCGACTTGGCGGACAGCGCGTAACCCGCCCCGGTATGTCCTGCATCATAACTATCGTTAGCCTTGGTAGCGGCGACAAATTCGGCCAGGGATTTATCATAGTTCTCCTGATAATAGTAAATCCAGCCCAGCCCGCTATGAGCATAGGGATATTGGGGGTCTATCGCTAGAGCCTTGTCATACCAGATTTTGGCATTATCGTAATCGCTCTGGTCGCGGTATAGGCCACCTTTGGCACTATAAAAAGTTGCCATGCTGGAAAACTTGCCGATGAGGAAATTAATATGCGTCAAAGCCTCATCGTTCTGCCCCGCATCAAGGCTCGCCAGAAAAGCAGCCCAACGCGGCCAGAGCGCGTTACTATCCAAATCCAGAGCTTTTTTGGCTTCGGTCAGGGAGCGGTCAGTGCCACTACCGGCCCCACCTAACGCCATCGAATAGGCGGCACGGGCATCGGGGTCTTTGGGGTCTAGCTCAATAGCGCGGGTGGCCTCGGTTAGGGCTTTCTCGGAGTTATAACCATCGTGATAGACCATTGCCAGGTAAGCGTGGCTTTTGGCATCCTTATCGTTTAGTTTTATGGCATTGGCTAAGGCTACATCCTCGCCCGCCTCACGATTCCAGAGATATAGGGCAATCCCTAACTCGCGGCTTGCCAGCCAGCTATTGGGAAACTGTCGCACTACCGCCCGCAATTTATCAATGGTGGTTTTGAAATCGGCCTGTCCGTTATAAAGTTTGCTGGACAAGTCCTGCACCTGGGTTGCCGCCGGGTCTTTAGGGCCAACCGCCGTCGTGGAAACCACTGCCGTAGTCGCGGGTGGGGCAGTAGTTAGCACCGCCGTAGTAACAGGGACATTAGTGGTCGCGCTCTGGGTAGTCGTCGCAGTGGTGGTAGCCACCGTGACCGCCGGAGAAAGGCTGGCCTGTTTGGTAGGGTCGGGTTTGTTGCCCGTCAATAGCAACATCGCCACCACTATCCCGCCGATAATTACCACCGCCCCGGCGATTAGCACGGCAATTAAACCACCGTTACTTTTCTTGGGTTGTTGGTATTGATAACCCCCCGCCGGAGTTTGGCTTATGGGTGGGGGGGTGTACTGATTGGCAAAAGGGCGCACTTCGGTAGCGGCGGTGCTGACGGGCGGTTGATAGTTCCGTAGCTCGGCGGAAGGCGTGTTGCTAACCTGAGTAGCATCGGTGGAGGATACCAGCCCGGTTTTGTAAAGGGTCTGAGCCCCGGTATAGCGATAGTTCATTTGCTGATAACGTGCCAACCGTTGGGGCACGTCGGCAAAGTTGGGATTAACCCGTTGCAAATCCACCAGCGTTTCAAAGGCGGTTTGATAAGCTCCCATCCGCTCTTTGTCCAGGGCATATTGATAAGCTTGCTGGGGCGTGATGGCTGGAGAGACCGTTACTTGGGTGGGCATTTCTGGCTGAGTGGCGGGGGCCCAATTCTGGGTAGTCGGGCTGATGGCCTGCTCAAAGGCATCGGTAAATTCGGTGCAGGTGCGGTATCTATCGGTGGGTCGTTTAGACAGCACTTTCGTTAATACCGCCACAATCTGGGGGGTCAGGCGGGTATTAAACTGGCGGGGATCGGGCAGGGGCTTGTTAACGTGTCCCATCATCACCACCAGCGGTGTATCACCCCGGAAAGGCGTTACGCCCGTCAGCATTTCGTACAGCACCACCCCCAGGGCATATTGGTCACTGCGCCCGTCCAGTTTCTCGCCCGTCCCCTGTTCAGGACTCATATAATCGGGCGTGCCGACCCCAAAGCCCGTCGCGGTCAGGGTGTTGCCGCCTTCCAGCAGTTTTACGATGCCAAAGTCGCTCAATACTACCCGGTTCTGGTCGCCCATTAGCACATTGCTAGGCTTAACGTCGCGGTGAATAATACCGTGTTCGTGAGCATAATCCAAAGCTGAGGCCAGTTGGCGCAGGTAATTAGCGGCGGCTTTTAGCTCAATTGGCTGGCCCATCCGTTCTCGCAGGGTTTTGCCGTCTAGCAGTTCAGTGACGATGTAGGGGGTTGCGCCCTCCTGCCCGGAGTCGTAAATTGACAGGATATTGGGGTGTTTGAGGCGACTGATTGCCAGAGCTTCGCGCCGGAAACGGGCCACAAAGGTCTCATCATCAGTAAACTGACTTGACATAACTTTTATGGCAACTTCCCGCGCCAAATTGGGCTGGTAGGCCCGATAGACCGTCGCCATCCCACCCTCACCCAAAACTCCCCGTATTTCGTATTGGCCTACCTGTTTCAAGTTGTGTGCTGCCATGTTGTTACTACCTTTGACCTAACCCTCACCCGGAAAGATGAAGGATGAAAAGCCTAATTCCCGAGCCCTATTACCTGAAAATAAGGGAACAAATCACCAAGCTACTAAGACACCAAGAAAAGATATAATTACTTAGCGTTCTTGGCGAACTTGGCGGTTAAATTTTCCTTGATGCTAGTGCGCCCTCAAGGAAGGGGAAATAATTCTACTTATTTCTTTGTGATTTTGAATTTCCCCCAACCCCAGCCCCCTATTCCCCAGCCCCTATTTACTATAATCCTTATCTTTGAGTAGCTGAAAGACGAAAATCAGCACCAGACACACCACAATTATTATACCGAGATAACCCCATTGCAGGTAGACCCCCGTATCGAAATCGGTTTCGCGCCTGGGGATAAGATACCAGTCGCCATTCTCGAATTTGATGCCACCCCGGAACAGCTTTTCAATATCGCTGGCAAATTCGGGGGGCGGGCCACTAAACTTGATTTTGGGCGAGGGTAATTTATCCAACTCTACCAGCTTGCCAACTGCGCCATAGCCCCAGCGAGTAATCGTCAGGTTAGAAATAGCCGTGCCGACAAACCCCATTTTATCAAGGGCTACCACCGCTCCACTGAAAATTATCTGGGGAA
>Ga0209512_1004350_pt1 | contig 12456 bp, 9 predicted proteins | sample frozenSSSSmetaG_FD_184142 | JGI IMG/M metagenome (GOLD analysis project Ga0209512, IMG submission 184142) | Glacier valley bacterial and archeal communities from Borup Fiord, Nunavut, Canada, to study Microbial Dark Matter (Phase II) -... | ecosystem: Environmental > Aquatic > Freshwater > Ice >... | reverse complement strand
AAGTCATAATTACCGCTCTCATCCTTATATAACCCAAATGTTTTTTCAAATAATTTTTTTTGAGTTTTTATATCGAAAAATTCATTAGAACTGCCGGTTACGATTAGTAAATCATTGTAAAAAAAAGTCTTTACTAAACCATGATATTTGGAGGTAGTGTTCAGTTTTGAAATTGGTAAACCAGTTTCAAAACTGAATAACTTTAATTCATATCCAATGATGTTATTGATGATTTTATAGCCTATCAAATATCTATTATCATTTGTCATTGCTGAACAGATAATATTTTTAAATTCCTTAACAATTTCACCAGTAGCACATTCATATAATAGTGTGTTTTGATGTATATTTGAGTAGGTCAGGTACTTGCCATCAGGAGAAAAATTGAAATAGGATGTAGGAGATCCATAATAGTCATACAATAATATTTCGGTATGCTTAATTTTAGCTAATTTCCCAACCTTTGAATTAAAAATAAAAAACTCTTCAAAATAGCGATCTTCAAAGAAGAATCTAAAATCTATATTTTTTTTCCTGTCAAATTTTGAATTATAGTACTTGTCCTGCTTTGCTTTTTTTTCTCTCTCTTCCCAATCATCTCCAACCTCACCTTCATCAACTGAAATGAATATATTCTGTCGTTTGTCATCAGAAAAATAAATCGTACCCCCTTTGATTTTTCTTCCTGCTTTTCCAACTATTGTTTCCTTTGAGAACGTTTTTGTTTTAATATCAAAATATCTACTGTATATCAAATTAGTTTCTTGACTGAAATAAACCTCACACATCTTATTTGATTCAGGTATAAATACGCAACCAAATGATTTATCTTTTAGATCGAAAGGGATTATTTCAACAATATCTTGGGAAATTAAATTAATTATTGTAATCTCGTCAATAGTCTGAGCATTCTGTGTAAGTATCTAAGCTGCTTTGCGTTGCCAAAATTGCCATTGGGTAGGTTCGATGTGATTTAACGTTACTCGGCTTTCAGGGCTGAGTTGTTCATAAATCACTTGCCAGATCCGCTCCCCCGTTTGCCGACGCACTAACGCATTCAGAGAACCTTGCAGCGAATCGTCCCCCGCTACCAGCAAACGGGCAACATTAACGCCACTCAGGGAGGCATTAAAATGATAGTCCAATTTGTCCGCACTCCGGGCCTGACACTGAGTAAGGCCCGTAAACTGTTTCGCGTCGCGAAACAAAATCTCGATTTGAAATCGTAGATGGTAATAGTAGGCAATTTCGGTAGCCGACTGAATTAAGTCGGTCGATGCTAAAAGAACATATTTATTGGTGCGCGTGTCGAGCAGCAACACCACCTGTAGCCTACGCCCAAAACGCTTGGCGTAGAGCGGTTGAACGTACAGCGTAATGTGGGGATGATGGGGATGCTCGCCTACCTTCTGCCAACGGGTGAGGTCATTGAAAACGGCTTTCCCATCATACTTTTTAGGCGCACCTCGCTGGCCTGCCAAGCGGGGTTTATTCCACAGAAAGTACAAATCAGCATCGCATCGAAGGCGAGTAATAAAATGGCGTTTGTGCTTGATAAAGAGGTCAAAAATCTCTTTTTTAGCATAAAACCCATCGCCTACCCAATGGATTATAGTGGGTAACAGAGGCAGGCAATCACTCAATTGGTCCAGGTAAGAGCTAACTCGGTTATAGGTTTTATCCGGTTCCCCGGCGGGAGTTGAGGCACTCAGTCCGGGTGGTGTTTGAGTAGCCTCCAGCGCGAAACACTGCTTGGTATTCACATTGACACAGGCCAGTACGCTGATTTCCAGGCCACGTAGGGCTTTAGCGGCACAGCCGGACCAAAATTTATCCAATCCAAATGTTTTGGAACCACTTTTGGGGATGAAACTACAATCGACCAGGCCCAGGTAAACGCCTTTGGTGAAGTCCACACACGCTTTGTTGAAGGCCAGCCAGTCGAAGAAACTGGCGAAGTGGCGCCGAAAGGTGAGTTCGGTTAGGGGGCTAAATCGGGCCATGTTTTCAAACGTAGCCTTTCCCTGTCTTGCCAGCAACAAACTGAAAAGTTCGATCAGGAAGGTACGTTGATGCTTGCCCATGTGGGAAAGTTTAGCCAATATTGGATCGAGAATCGTCTTGATGCTCACGGGTCGTTGGGGAGAAATGGGGATTTCAACTCTACGACCCTTTTTTGGTTTTACCAAATCAGACCCTAAAACTGCTCAGACTATTGGTATATGATAGATTATGTTATTAAAATAATCTAAGATAGACGTCTGAAGTTGCTCAAAACACTGACTCTTAGAAATGTTACATTACTGCCGTGTAGGTTATAGATTTCTGTTACACTTATAACAAGATTTTATATTTTTTGCTCATATTTCGCTGTAGTGCGCCAAGTCTACAAGTAATACTATAGAAGGAAAACCTAAATGGCTCGTAAAAGACAGAATTCTGATTTGCCCACTTTTGATGAACTATTCATTCCAACCGTCCAAGCCCTTCTTCATTTGGGCGGTTCGGGAACAGTTGAAGAGATAAACAATAAAGTCTATGAAATTTCGGGATTATCGGATGATGTTTTGCAAGTCGCTCATGGTGAAGGAGGTACAACAAACGAAGTAGATTATAGACTAGCTTGGAGTAGGACTTATCTAAAGAAGTTTGGGCTACTTGAAAATTCGTCTCGTGGTGTCTGGGCTTTATCAAGATCAGATATTGATATTACCAAACTCGACCCTTCTCAAATTAAGCGGATCGTAAGAGAGCAAGCACGGCCGACAGAACAAAACACAGAAGCGAGTACGGCTAACCAGGTTGAAAAAGAAATTAGAGATGAGGTCGATAACAGCGAAGAATGGAAAGAACAGTTACTCAATACCCTCTACCATATCACCCCCGCAGCCTTTGAGCGGCTTGCTCAGCGACTCTTACGAGAAAGTGGGTTTTTTCAGGTTGAAGTGACGGGCAAAGCTGGTGACGGTGGTATCGACGGTAAAGGAATTGTCCGCGTAAGTGGGCTATTGAGTTTTCACGTCATTTTTCAATGCAAACGTTACAAAGGTTCTGTCACCCCCAGTCAGATTAGAGATTTTAGGGGAGCTATGCAGGGACGAGCGGATAAAGGACTGGTTATCACAACAGGAACTTTCACCAGAGAAGCGATTAAAGAAGCCACCCGAGACGGTGCGCCACCCATTGATTTAATCGATGGAGAACTTTTATGCGACAAGTTGAAAGAACTTAAGCTTGGTGTAGATACCAAACTGACAGAAACAGTAGAGGTAAAGAGTGAGTGGTTTAACAACTTATGAATTGAACCAGCAAATTTCACTAATACTAATACAAGTAGAGGGGTTACAAAACAGGAACGACCGTTGCAGTAGTGTAACCCCTGTGTTATATTGCTCTCATGAACAGCCAAATAATTTCCGTAGCCTACTCAGTTTACACTAATAAAGGAGCATTTGCGTTACTGCTTGGTTCAGGAATTTCTAGAAAGTCAGGCATACCTACAGGTTGGGATATTACACTCAGCCTGATAGCTCAAATAGCTATTCTGGAAAAGCAAGATGCAGGAGCTAACCTTGAGAAGTGGTATTCAGAGTATTTCGGCAAAGAGGCTGACTATTCAGATATATTAGAAAAGCTTACCAATACCCAGGAAGAAAGGCTTAATCTTCTAAGGCCATTCATAGAGCCATCTGCTGAAGAACTAGAAGAGGGTTTAAAAACCCCCACGAAAGCCCATAAGCAAATAGCTCGTCTAGTAAAAGAAGGGTATGTCAAAGTTATTGTTACAACCAATTTTGATAGGCTTCTTGAGAATGCTTTAAAAGAATTAGGCATAGAGCCAACAGTTATTACAAATGCCGAGCATGTAGAAAATTCTATACCTCTTATTCACAGTAACATTACTATAATAAAAATAAATGGCGATTATTTAGATACCAAGTTTCTAAATATAAAAAGTGAATTAGAAAATTATGATGATCGCTTAGCTAATGTTCTCAAATTTATATTTGAGAATTTTGGATTAATTACTTGTGGTTGGTCGGCTAAATGGGATATTGCTCTAGTCAACATTTTAAAGTCAGCAAATAAATTTAGATACAGTAATTACTTTACTTTTTTAGGTAGGGCAGATGATGACTTGAAGGATCTTAACTCTTTTAGAAAAGGCCAACTAGTTGAAATTAATGATGCAGACTCATTTTTTACGGAAATTGTTGAAGGTGTAGAGGCTTTAGAAAATAACAACAAACACCCTTTAACAAATCAAATTGTCTTACAACGACTAAAGAAATACATAGTTAAGGAAGAATATATAATTTCACTTCATGATTTACTTCGTGATATAACAGATGAGCTTCTTTTAAGATTAGCTGCAACTAACTTTAATATTGTTCCTGATTTAGAGTCCATGAAAGGAATTAAGAACCAGTATTTAAGTCAGCTAGATACAATGATTATTGTCCTAGCCAATGGCAGTTATTGGGCTAAACCATATCAGTATAATGTTTTACTCAGCTCTTTGCGTTTAGTCACTTCAGCTAGTGATAAAAACCATACATTTAGTTATGCTGTGTGGGGAAAGATGATATATTTACCTGCACTCGTACTTAAATATGTATGTGGCATTTCTTGCGTAGCAAGTGGCAATTTTGAATTGCTCTCAAACATGTCGTCTATGCAAGTGCAGACTAAATATAAGCTTGAGCTATTAGTTAAGCTTACCGAACCATCACAAGTAATTGAAAAAGACCATCTTAACCAGATAGAAGGGACTGGTTATCTTGTTCCTATGAGTGAGCTACTTTTTAGATATTTACGCCCGTTTTTTCAGGAAATGATTCCTATAGATTCTGATTATGAATCAATTTTTAACTACTATGAATTTATTAATTCTCTCGCTTATGAAAAGCATTCTGAACGCGGTTGGTATCCTTTGGGAAGGTTTGCGTATGGCGATAAAAGTATTTCCGAAGATATTATGAAGAGAGCAGAGAAGGAAGGGGCTGATTTTGAATTAGTCAAAGGTAAATTATTTACTTCACATGATGACCTAAAACAGAGCATTGATAAATTTAATGAGTTCTTTAACTCCGTTCGCCATTATTACTATTAAAATTGATTATCAATCCAGTTTTCTAATTTGATATTAGTCATATTTATAAAATCTTTGGTATTTCTGGTAACCAAGGTTAGCTCCTTTACAATTGAAGTTGCCCCTATAAATATATCTAAATCTTCTACTCTACGGCCAATTTTTATTAATTGAGCTTTTTGTTTGGCGTACTCTTCTAAACAATCAGTTACAGGTACTATTCGTCCTGAAAAGGAAGCTTTTAAATCTTCTACTCTCTTTAAATTATTTGCATATCTATCTGGTGAACTATTTTCTACGCCAAATAACAGTTCTGCAATTGTTATTTCAGAAAGGTAGCATAATTTAAAACCAGCATTCAGAATTTTATTTTCTAAATCATACTGACCTTTTATGTAATGAACACAAATGTTAGTGTCTAATAAATATTTATTCATAATTCTATATCACGTGTGCTACTTACACGAGCAGAGTAGATTTGGTTTACAAGTTCTTCACCAGTTTCTTCACCCTGCCAACTTCCAAAAACACTTTTAAAAAGTTTTTCTTGCTCATCTTCTGGCTGTATATCTTCAATTATAATTTTTACATCTTTCTTGCCAAACATAGCTTTGACAGATTCTAAAAAATTATAATTAAGGTTTTCAGTATTTATTTGATATGTCTGTTGCATGATGCTTTTTATTTTTAACGTTGTTTACTCGTTATAGGCATATAACGTAGCTCATTGAGTCAAACATACCACTTTTATTATAAGTCTTCAACTGCATTTGAAATATATATATTATGCAAATTGGTTACTCAACTATCTATTTTACAAGTGTATGACTAACATCATACGCTTGTAAAACGTCAGTTCTAGCCTAGACATTCGTTCGTTTATATAAGAACAAAACAGAGCGGTTTTTTGGCCTTTTTGTTCGTACCCATACCAACGATTACCCAGCCTCCGCGAAAAGTTTACCTATGCTAACCGCATCTATTCGTGCGATGCGATGACATAACGATGAAAGCTGTTAAGGCTACATGCACCAGCGGGCCACCTATTTGCTGGCGTAATACGCTTTTAAAATCTGTAACTGGGCTTTTTGCCTATCAGTGGCATCGCCAATCTCGGTGGATACATGATACGCTTCTTGCCATTCACCGGCCAGGGTATACACCCGGCTGACAAAGCTTCTCGTCGGATCATCTGTAACAGTGTTGACGCTATCTCTCAGGTTCTTTAATCCCACTTTGTCGGTTCTGGGTAAATCGGTGGCTAAGGCACGGTACACATCGGCTTTATCAGACTCATCAGTGATCTTTTGAGCGGCTGTAACTGCCAGGTTCAAATAATACAGGGCCTGTTTGGATTCCTTGAGCTGGCCTGCTGCGGTGGCTAAGTCACGGTACACATAGGCTTTATCAGACTCAGAAGTGATCTTTTGAGCGGCTGTGGCGATTGTCGTCAAATAATACAGGGCCTGTTTGGATTCCTTGAGCTGGCCTGCTGCGGTGGCTAAGTCACGGTACACATAGGCTTTATCAGACTCATCAGTGATCTTTTGAGTGTTTTGAAGCACCTGCCCGAGGTTACGCCACAAATAGGCATCATTGGGCCGATAGGTGCTATCTGCCAGCAAGGACCAGTTATGTTGTCTGGTTAAATCGGCTTCCAGGCTTGGCTGAAGCCGATGTTCGATCACCCACCAATCCGTTTGCGAAATACCCAATATCGTTACCAGCATCAGACCGGTAACCGCTCCAACAACACCCAGTCTGGTAAATTTTTGCCTGGTCGCCTGCAGCAGGTCTTCTTTGGCTTCGGTTGTTTCCAATTGTGGTTTTACGCGCCGAATCAACCGCCACTCCTGCCAGGGCAGGGCAAAGCGCGGGCTACGGTTGTTGACCAGCCATTCGTTGGTGCGCTGTTCCCACAATAGGCGTGCCTTCTCCACGTCGTTCAGTTCGGTACGGCTCAGGCTGCGGATGGGGGCTACCAGCCGTTCGTGGGCCAGTTCGTATTCTGCTTCCTTACCGGTGTCCTCATATTTGACAAGCAGCCGTAGTTTCTGGAGCCAGCCTAGGGCCTGCCCAAAATCCTCGTCGCTGACGGGTGCGTTCAGTTTCGCTTTGATCTGGTCAGTGGTCAACCGGCCAGCCCGCACATTATTTTTCTGGTCAATCAGCATCAACAGCATGCGCAGACAAAGGCCATCCTGATTGAAGATATTCGGCTCCTGAAATTTTTCGCGTAAGTAGCGCACAAACAGGCCATTGACTCCGCCCAGCCCCTGAATAGACTTTTCCGTAAAACCCCAACGCTGACTGTCGGCAGAGTTGGCAATGATGGGGGGTGGCCCACATTCGTACGAAATGTTCCATCGGGCCTCTCTGAGCAATAAAACAACCCGCTTGACCGCAATGGATTCTTTCCGTTGATTCATTGACTGGGTTTATTGCCCCAAAAATGACTCTTAAATACTCATTTGGAAGCTTACAAGATCGGTAAAGAAACCGAACGTTTTCTTTCCTTGATATCCAACTTACACATTATGAGGCGAATGTTCCATGAAGAATATTTCATGGAACATTTCGTACGAATGTTGGCCACTCCCCTTTTAGCAACTGAATGACCCGCCGTCGAAATAAGGCGGTTTTGTACTTTTTCTGGATTAGGGGCAATTTGCTCACTGTCATAGCTTTACACGGTTTGTGTCAAGCTATGACAGGGTTATACAGATTGTTTTATAATCTCGATTATGTAAATCTATGCAGTCCCTGGCAGATTACAAAAGGGGTGAACAGGGCGGCTGACTGGGCGGCTTCGGAAAGCTGGGAGTAGTCTCTTTCTGACGGGTCGGGCGTGGGGTGCAATCTGAGAATATTCCCTTAACATAATAAGTATTACAAAACACATCCCTCTAAAGTACAACGCCCAACCCTGTTCAGACAGTAGCCGGGCGTTATACTTTTCTAATTTAGGCGATTTGAAACGACCGTTTAATAAAGATGGCTCTAATTCTCTCTCTCTCAGCTAACTAATTCCTAATGTTGTGTATTACTTGTTCAAACTGATCCCTTTCCCATATGGCTGATTGTACCACCGCCGTTCGCTCTATTCTGGTCTGCCTTCTGCTCAGCGCGACCCTGAGCGCCAATGCCAAATCCAAGTTTGATTACGATGGTGATGGCAAATCAGACATTTGGTCTAAAAATGCTGATAACGGAACGTGGTACATAGACTATGCTTCTAACGTCTTCGGAGGTTGGGACGTAGTTGCCAAGGGTAGTAGGGGGGGTAGCGGTGCTGTTCCAGTACCAGCCGATTATGATGGCGATGGCAAGGCTGACCTGTCAGTGAAAGATGCCGACGGAACGTGGTACATAGACTATGCTAAAGATGGCTTTGGAGGTTGGGAGGTGGTAGTCACACCCAAAGCGATTACATTACAGTTAAACCGTCTTTGCTGTGATAAAACAACTGAGGATGGGGCAGATGAGATTTATTTTATCGTCACTGGGAAGAATACTTCATCTGGAGAGACTTTCTCTAGTCGATTTCCAGGAGAAGGTCAGCACAGCGACATGAACGATGGTAATCAGCCTAACGATAATAAAAATGGTGACTCTCACTGTATTACTGTTCGTACTTTACACGGAATTAACATTTCACCAGGGCAGTCATGGGATGTAAATATTCTCATCATGGAAGAGGATGGAGGTACTACTAAAACAACACAACAGGTAGCAGCGCTTATGCTCTCCAATTCGGGCAATGGATACGCCGAAGCTGCCGGTGCAGTTTTAGATCTTTTGACCAAAGCGGGGCAGATTATTAAAGATACCGATGATTACATTGGTTCATTCGCTATGCATGCATCCAGCGACAGTAGTGGCCAAGTAAGTACATCGTTCACTCCATCAAATAATTCGCGTATTACAATACAATCCGTCAAGGATCATGTAGTTGAATTCCGATTTGGTGGTAGCGGCAGTGACTATATTGGGGAATTCCAATTAGTACTTCGGTAATACACATGTTTATCGTCTTGGCGGCTGCGGCTGGTTTCGCTTGAGGACAACGGTACGGTTACCGTTAGGGCAAAAACGATATGATAAAGCACATAGAACGGAGACTAAATACCCCTCCGGCTGCTCATCCCGTTTAGGTCACCACAGAATAACCTATGGCACCTACGGCTAAAATAGACGAGCTGCGGGCGGGGTTTGCGCCCGGTCTGGCCCTGCTCCTGGCTGCTTTGGTATGCCTGCCCCTGCTAAGGGGTCGCCGAAGGCATTACGCTAGAAATCCAAACTTTCTCCTGGTGCTGCTTGGCCATTGTGCCGGGTCTGGTCGTTGACCTGACCAGCCGTCCGCTGGTTCGGTTCGACACTCGCCGGTGGCCCTGTCTCCTTGCGGTTGGCTGTAGTGGCCACGTCTGCCCCTTTCTGCTGGCCCAAAACGACCGTTTCTATTTCCTCCTGAATCTTCATAAAGTTACGCTTTACCTCCTGGCTGGTGGCGGTCGTAAACGGTACGAGTTCCGGCACTGGCCCTATCTCCTGGGCCTTGATCTGCGCTTTGAAGCTGCTGAAATCCGAATCTAGGTTGCAACTACCAAAGCGGGCCAGATATCAAATAGCCCGCCTTGAGTCAACCGAAATGGTCTAAATCAGCGTTAAAATGGCCTTTTTGAACAACTGAAATCATACCTTTTCATTTGACTATAGGACAAAATAAAAGAAACGTTTACGCTTGTCTATCAATGTTTTATAGTCCTATTTGATATCTGGCCCGCTTCGGTAGTTGCAATCTGCTTCCGCTTGCTTTTTAGGGCGGAATCGCGGCTCATTGGGGCTCGTCAGTGGTTGCCGCTGTTTGGTCATCACTTTGCATTTTAGTCGATACAAAGTTGGCACGACTCTCAATCTTTCTAAATCCCTCAACGCGCTCTAAAATCCCCCGTGTTTATATGCGATTTTTAATAATCAAAAAAATTGGTTTCATATACTGTGTTTCTTGGACGTTTTGTTCAAGATAGGAATAACAACTTTTCTTAATAAGAAGTCTAAGATTCTTCTAGAAAAATATTTACTGTTAGGGAGACGAATAGCAACTCTAACTAATTCTGGGCTAATCAAATAGTAAATCCATATGAAAATTTTGCCTATACATTTTTTTTGCAAGATGTTGTCCCTATACTGCCTAAATAATGACACTTCTTTTTTATCAATTCCACCGTAAGCAAATGTGGCTATATAGCAATTAGATGACTTAGAATCACTATCTATCTTATTTTTAGAAGTTAATTCATCTTTAGATAAATCAGAAAACTCTTTCTTGTACTTTTCTATTTTGGCATATTCAATGATCAGACTTACAAGACTAGAAAGGTGAAGATTCAAATATTCATTAACTATATTTTTATATTTGTCTGACGAATCTGAGAAAGACCAAAAATCTTCTAAATCTCTGTTAATATTGTTCTTAAGTTTTGTAATTTCTTGAATGACAATATTCTCTTCTCCACGCAAAGCTAAATCAGTCACAATTGATCCATACTGTTGATTTATAATTTTACTATTTTCTTTACTTAGTTTTTCTATTTCTGAAAATAACTCTGGAGATTTCATAGCAGCCTTATCCCGTGCGTCTTGCCAGTTAAAATTGGAATCTTTATTACTTAGAAGAGGCTGCATTAATAAAAATAGTATTTGTACATCTTTCCAACCTTTTCTGGCATAGGTTGAGAATAAGGTTGCAAACGGCCCTGTATAAATTCGTTCGTGAGATAATATCCCTCTGTCTATGAGCTCCCAAAAACATTTAGCGCAAATACGAACATCAGTTTCCGCATCATGTGCATTATCAAATTTCTCACCAAATAGTTTAAAGTGCAGCTCTGTCAGTGTAGGCCATTTGTATCCATTTGCACTCGGAATTCCACAGTATTCTGTAGAACCTTCCATCGTACACATCAGGTTTTTTTTCTCTACAATAGTAATCCTTCCTGATCTAATCAATTCACTATCTATTACTTTTTGGTCAAAATCCATATTGTGACCTACCAATATCTCACATCTATCTATATCAATCTCTAATTCATCGAGAACACGATCTATCAAAAATCCTTCTTTTTTTGCTCTGATTTCTGATATACCATGAATCATTACTGATTCTTCTGGAATTGTAAAATCAACAGGATTGATGATAAAACTCTTGCTTTCAACTACCAGTCCGTTGTTTTTATATAACGTCCAAGATATCTGAACTAACCGTGGCCAGTTATTATAATCGCTAACCGCAGCCTTGTTATTTTTAGGCTTCCCTGAAGTTTCTGTATCAATAAATAAAATCATATTGAATGATAAAAAAATGTCAAAACAAAATCATACTAATTATATTCAGCTATTAGCGATGGATTTGAGTAATCTATCACTAATGACTGAACAGCTCAAGTGTTTCATTTTTAGTCAGGTTTTTTAAAGTCGTGGACGTAGCGGTTTCTTGAATTTTTAGTCGGTAGATTAGCAATCTGGTAGGCTGAATTTGGCCATTCTTGAATAGAATAGCAATTAAGACAGAATGTATTATGCTTCGTTTGCGAAACTTTGCTCGTAATCATCAGCTCTATACACCGTATCGTAAAGGCCGACGTCCTGCCCACTGTGTTTGTTAATGCCGATGTAAGACAGGCTGGCGTCTTCGTAGCGCTTGAACTTGTACACGGCGTCGTTCATCAGCGCACTGTTGAATACGCCCAGACCGACCAGCAGCTCGAAATCTCCCACCGATAGGCCGGTCACCTTCTTGAACAGACTTGGTTCAAGCTGCGTAATAACGTCTCTCAGGCTGCGCTCGCGGTAGTCGGTCAGGTACATGAATACCGGTACGCGGGTAGCAAACTTGATGAGTTTCTCCTGGATCTGCTTCCGAATGTTCTTGTATTCCCTTTCTTCGTCGGACAGCTCTTTTTTCTCTTTTTTGCTCAACGTACGCTCGTTGGCTTCCTTCTTGGTTTTCTTGACAGAATCAGATTTGTTGATGATCGTTTCGATGTCCTGATTCAAATTGCGGAACCCTTCAATCGACATCAGCGCATCCATGGCCTCCTTACTGTTCATCAGCCGTTGCAGCGTGTTGTTGTCCACGTTCACAAGCAGGGCACTCTCCCAACGACGGGCCAGCAGGGTAGCGGTGGTGCCGCTCATGGCAATGTCCAGAATGCCAGCTGCATCAACCTGCCTCATAGAGCTACCATCGTAGGCCAGTACGGGCAGGAAGTGGACGAATTCTTCGACCTTCTTTTCGGGGTTGCTTTCGTTGACGTTCAGGCGGCAGCTGTAATCGGCAATCTGCCGCAGGGCGCGGTCAGGTG
>Ga0209512_1004349_pt1 | contig 12459 bp, 13 predicted proteins | sample frozenSSSSmetaG_FD_184142 | JGI IMG/M metagenome (GOLD analysis project Ga0209512, IMG submission 184142) | Glacier valley bacterial and archeal communities from Borup Fiord, Nunavut, Canada, to study Microbial Dark Matter (Phase II) -... | ecosystem: Environmental > Aquatic > Freshwater > Ice >... | reverse complement strand
CCCACCAGCCAGCGCCTGGCTGTTTCCGGCAAGCCGTGCCGAAACGCAAAAAAACCACCCAGAAACGCAAAGCCTGCCGAGGCGTGGCCGGCCGGAAAGCAGCCGCCGCTACCGCCGTCGCGCAGGCCCCAGGCCCAGTGCGACACATAGGTCGCCACGCCGCCAAACTCCTGCAAGTCCCACGGGCAGCTGCTGAGGCTGTGGTGCTTGATATTGGAAACCAGCAGCAGCGCGATCAGGGTGGTCAATGCCAGCTGGACCCGCCGCAGCGCCTGCAACTGCTTGAGCACGCCGAACGGCCTGACCATGGCCACCAGCAAGCCCAGCTCAATCAGCCACGGCAAGAAGCGGATGTCGTCATGCAGAACGCCGCGCCACAGCCAGTGGCTTTCCAAAGCAAAACCACTGGCAGCGCCAAACCAGTGCGCCATCGCCCGGTCAAGCCCTGAATAGTCCCAGGCCATCAGCAGCAAAAGTCCGCCCAGGGACCAAAACAGAAAAAGGCGAGTGGGCGCGCTCAAGCGCTGGGAGGGGGGCATGAATGGGGTTTGTTCCAAAGGGTGTCACGGAAGATAGCCGGGCGGTCTTAAGCCAGCCTTAAGCGCAGAAAACCGCGTGAATGGGTGGGCGCACGCACATGACAACAGCCGCCTGATGGTCGCTACGAAACCCTGAAAGGTTACCTTCCTTCAGCCGGTAGAATGGCGGTTCAAGTTACCGTGCGGTTACCGCCTCTGTCATGCAGCGTTCACGCTGCGCGGCCCGCCGCCCATTACCTGCCGTTTTTTAACAACGGTTTAACTTATCTGGGGATTTCACTCATGGCACTCGTTTCGATGCGCGAGCTGCTGGACCACGCCGCCGCCAATGGCTACGGCATTCCGGCTTTCAACGTCAACAACCTGGAGCAGGTCCAGGCCGTGATGGCCGCCGCCGACGAGGTCGGTGCGCCGGTCATCCTGCAAGCCAGCGCCGGCGCCCGCAAATACGCGGGTGAAGCCTTCATCAAGCACCTGATCCTGGCGGCCGTCGAGGCCTACCCGCACATCCCGCTGGTGATGCACCAGGACCACGGCCAGAGCCCGGCCGTCTGCCAGGGCGCGATCGACCTGGGCTTCAGCTCGGTGATGATGGACGGCTCGCTGGAAGCCGACGGCAAGACCATCGCCAGCTTCGACTACAACGTCGAGGTCACCCGCAAGGTGGTCGACATGGCGCACGCCACCGGCGTGTCGGTCGAGGGCGAGCTCGGCTGCCTGGGCAGCCTGGAAACCATGCAGGGCGACAAGGAAGACGGCCACGGTACTGACGCGGTGATGACGCACGACCAGCTGCTGACCGACCCCGAGCAGGCCGCCGACTTCGTCAAGCGCACCCAGCTCGACGCGCTGGCGATTGCCATCGGCACCAGCCACGGCGCCTACAAGTTCACGCGCAAGCCCACTGGCGACATCCTGGCGATTGAGCGCGTCAAGGAAATCCACCGCCGCATCCCCAACACCCACCTGGTGATGCACGGCTCGTCCAGCGTGCCGCAGGACCTGCTGGCCCTCATCAACCAGTACGGCGGCCACATGAAGGAAACCTACGGCGTGCCGGTCGAGGAAATCCAGAAAGCCATCCAGTTCGGCGTGCGCAAGATCAACATCGACACCGATATCCGCCTGGCCATGACCGCCGCCGTGCGCAAGTTCCTGGCCGAAAACCCCGACAAGTTCGATGCCCGGGAATGGCTCAAGCCCGCCCGCGAGGCCGCCAAGGCGATTTGCAAGCAGCGTTACATGGAGTTCGGCTGTGAAGGCCAGGCCAGCAAGATCAAGGGGCGCAGCCTGTCGGTCGTGGCGGCCCAGTACGCCAAAGGCGAGCTGGCCCAGGTCGTCAACTAACCAAACGCCGTGCCCTGCGCTTCGCCGGATTGGCGATAATTCAAAGCCCGTGGACTTGCACTTGAGTCGCACGGGCTTTTTCACTTTTTACCCGTCTGACCACCATGACCGAAGCACTCCACACCTCTGCCCTGACTTCCCTGCCGTTGCTCGCACGCGGCAAGGTGCGCGACAACTATGCCGTGGGCCAGGACAGGCTGCTGATGGTGGCCAGCGACCGCCTGAGCGCCTTTGACGTGATCCTGGGCGAGCCGATTCCCGGCAAGGGCGCGCTGCTCACGCAAATGGCGCTGTTCTGGTTTGGCAAGCTCGGCCATATCTGCCCGAACCACCTGACCGGCGAGGCGCCCGAAAGCGTGGTCACCGCCGCAGAACTGCCCCAGGTCATTGGCCGCTCGATGCTGGTCAAGCGCCTCAAGCCCATTCCGGTGGAAGCCGTGGTGCGCGGCTATCTGGCCGGCAGCGGCTGGCAGGAATACCAGCAGACCCAGTCGGTCTGCGGCGTGCCACTGCCCGCAGGCCTGAAAAACGCCAGCAAGCTGCCCGAGCCCATCTTCACGCCCGCCGCCAAGGCCGAGGCCGGCGAGCACGACGAGAACATCAGCTACGAGCAGGTGGTCAAGGTGGTCGGCCCCGAACTGGCCGCGCAGATCAAGACGCTCAGCATCGCCATTTACGAAACCGCCGCCGCGTTTGCGCTGACCAAGGGCATCATCATTGCCGACACCAAGTTCGAGTTTGGCCTCGACGAGCAGGGCACCTTGACGCTGATGGACGAAGTGCTGACGCCCGATTCGTCGCGCTACTGGCCGGTCGAAGGCTACGAAGCCGCTTTTGCCGCCGGCCAAAACCCGCCCAGCTACGACAAACAGTTTGTGCGCGACTGGCTGGAAGCCGTGCGCATCAACGACAAACCCTGGGACAAGACCCCGCCCGCCCCGCGCCTGCCGGAAGAGGTGATCGCCAAGACCGCCGCCAAATACCAGGAGGCGATGACGCGGCTGACGGCTTGAAATCTACTGGCTATCCGCCAGGGGATTTCAATGGCTGTGCAGCTTTTCCTGAAGCCAGACCTTGATCAGCGACTGGTAGGGCACATCGCGGGCATTGGCTGCAACTTTGATGGAGTCCAGTAGATGCTGGGGCAGGCGCAACGAAATCGTTTTGGTCGTGGGTTTCAGGTTTGGCAAGGAAACCTTCCTGGCTTTTGACCAGTCAAGGTGCTCGCTGGAGTCATGGGTTTCCCAAAACGCACGCTCCTCTGCCTCATTGGCGAACTTGGGGATGGCTTTAGTCGGCTTGTTCATAAATGGCTCGCTCCTTTCGGTGCATGTCCCTGGCTGAAATGACGCGGATCAAAAGCCCGGATTGGCGCAGGGTAAAGGTGATATGCAGAGCCCGCCCATCATCTGTTTTCCCCAAGGCGTGAAGCCGGGCTTCCTGCTGGCTGTGCGCGCCATCTTCCAGAATCAGCAGCGGTGCGTTAAAGAAGACCTGCTCCGCTTCGGCCGTTGAGACGCCGTGCTTGTCGTTTTTCCGGGCATTACCGTCATCCCAGTTGAACCCGGTAATCTGGCTCAGTTCAATCATTTTTGTATATTATCATCATGTACATATTTCGCCAAAACAATAACAGCGAAAGTCCTTCTTGCAGGCTGGAGAGCCTCGTTTGAACAAGAAAATCAGCTCAGCACCACACTGCTCAAGCGCCGCCGGTAGGTTGCCACCGTCGCGTCTTCCGGGGGGATCTGGCCGTCGGCGACCTTGGGTTTGGGCGCTTCCATGATGTCCAGGATGGCGATATAGGTCTTGCGGGCGGCGTCGCCAGACCAGCTCTTGTCGCGCATCAGGATCTCGAGCAACTCGTCGAGCGCCTCGGTCCATCGCTGCTGGGCCATCAGCCAGCGGGCTTTGTCAAAGCGGGCCTCAAAATCCCGCTTGTTGGCCACTATTTTTTCATCAAATAGGGTCTCAGCGCCCGTGTCATGGGTGCTAGTAGCTACAAAATCAATAGCATTCATCCAGCGCTGCAGTGAATCGAAGCGCCGCACTACCGAGGTTTGGGCAATCACCGGTGCAAACGCCACCTTGGCATCGTCGTCGCGTCCCAGCGTCAGCAGCTGCTTGACATAGTCAAAGCGCGCCGTGTCGTTGGCCGGGTCGGCCGCCACCGCTTGCTGCAGCCGGTCCAGCACGGCTTCGGGGCTGCTGTCCTCCGCCGGGGCCGGCGCTTCGGGTTCGGGTTCGGGTTCGGCCGCTGGCGGCAGGTGCTTGTCCAGAAACTCCTTGACCTTGCCTTCGGTCAGGGCGCCGGTGAAGCCGTCCACCGGCTGGCCGTTCACCATCAGGATGCAGGTCGGAATACTGCGAATGCCAAAGGCGGCACCGACTTCCTGCTCCTGGTCGGAGTCGATCTTGACCAGCCTGAAGCGCCCGGCGTAGTCGACCTCGACCTTTTCAAGAATGGGGCCGAGCGACTTGCAGGGGCCGCACCATGGCGCCCAGAAGTCAATCAGCACGGGCAGCGTCATGGAAGCCGCAACGACTTCCTCTTCAAAGTTGGCAGCAGTGACATTGATCATGGTTTTTTGAGATGGGTTTTTTAAAGTGGTTTCAGGCGCAGCGCCGAGTGGTCAGGACGATAGCACGCAAGCCGCCGTCTGAGCCCTTAAAATCAGTCGCTTCAGGCGATCTGCCCCTACTTACCTCTAGGCCTTGAAGGCTCCGACTATGACGACAACAAACAATCCGCCTGCCCCCGTGGTCGGTGTGGTGATGGGCTCCAGCAGCGACTGGGACACGATGCAGCATGCGGTGCAGATTTTGCAGCAATTTGGCCTGGCGCACGAGGCCCGCGTGGTGTCGGCCCACCGCATGCCCGACGACCTGTTTGCCTATGCCGAGCTAGCTGCCGGACGCGGCCTGCAGGCCATCATTGCCGGTGCCGGCGGTGCGGCCCATTTGCCGGGCATGCTGGCCGCCAAAACCACGGTGCCGGTGCTCGGCGTGCCGGTGGCCAGCAAGCATCTGCAGGGCGTCGATTCGCTGCACAGCATCGTGCAGATGCCCAAGGGCATTCCGGTCGCCACGTTTGCGATTGGTCATGCCGGCGCGGCCAATGCGGCGCTGTTTGCGGTCGCCATGCTGGCGCTGCACGACAAGGCGCTGGCAGCCAAGCTGCAGGCGTTTCGCACCGAGCAGACCGCTGCCGCACGCGCCATGACGCTGCCGCCGCTATGAGCGATTTGCCAATTTTTCCGGGCACGGTGGATGAAACCGGGCAACCCGCCACGCTGGGCGTGATGGGCGGCGGCCAGCTCGGCCGCATGTTCGTGCATGCCGCGCAGCGCCTGGGCTACTTCACCGCCGTGCTCGACGCTGATCCGAACAGCCCGGCCGGCCTCGTCAGCCACCACCACATCCAGACCGGCTATAGCGATGCGCAAGGCCTGGCGCAACTGGCTGGACTGTGCGCCGCCGTCACCACCGAATTTGAAAACGTTCCCGCCGCCGCGCTGCAGACGCTGGCCGCGCGTCGTCCGGTCGCGCCGGGCGCAGCGGCCGTGGCGATTGCGCAGGACCGGATTCAGGAAAAGTCGCATTTCACGGCTTCGGCGGGTGTGGCTGGCGTGACCTGCGCGCCCTATGCGGTCATTGCATCGCTGGATCAGCTGAACGCCGTTCCCGCCAATCTGCTGCCCGGCATCCTGAAAACCGCGCGCATGGGCTACGACGGCAAGGGCCAGGCGCGTGTCAAAAATACGGCCGAACTGGCCGCTGCCTGGGCCGACCTGAAGCAGGTGCCCTGCGTGCTGGAAAAGCTGCTGCCGCTCAAGGCTGAATGCTCGGTCATCGTGGCGCGCTCTTGGCACGGCGACATCGTCAGCTTTCCGCCGCAGCGCAACGTGCATGTCGACGGAATCCTGGCCGTGACCGAAGTTTATGAAGAAAATATGCCTCTGGCGCTTGCTGCGCGGGCGCAGGAAGCTACTAAATCAATAGCACAGCACATCGGCTACGTCGGCGTGCTGTGCGTCGAGTTCTTCGTGATCGACGACGGCAGCGAGCATGGCGCGCTGGTCGTCAACGAGATGGCGCCGCGCCCGCACAACAGCGGCCACTACACGATGGACGCCTGCGATGTGTCGCAGTTTGACCTGCAGGTGCATGCCATGGCCGGCCTGCCGCTGCCCGCGCCGCGCCAGCATTCGCCCGCCATCATGCTCAACCTGCTGGGCGACTTGTGGTTTGACGCGACCGGTCAGGCCCGCACGCCCGATTGGCAGGCCGTGCTGGCCCTGCCCGGCGCGCACCTGCACTTGTACGGCAAGCTAGAGGCGCGGCCGGGCCGCAAGATGGGGCATTTGACGCTCACGGCCGCCGATGTGGCCAGCGTGAAGGCCACGGCGCGCCAGGCCGCCCAGATTCTGGGCTTGCCGGGTTTTGAAAGCACGCAATGATCCTGCCCGGCACCGACCCGCAGGCGATTCTTGAGGCGGCCCGCCGCATCCGGGCCGGCGGTCTGGTCGGTTTTCCGACTGAAACCGTCTACGGCCTGGGTGCCGATGCGTCCAGCGATGCCGCCGTGGCGGGCATTTTTGCCGCCAAGGGCCGGCCCGCCGACCATCCGCTGATTGTCCATGTGGCCGATGCGGCGCAGGTGCTTGACTACGCCAGCTGCGTGCCGCCGTTTGCCGCGCGCTTGACGAAGGCCTTTTGGCCCGGGCCGCTCACGGTGATTTTGCCGCGCCGCGAAGGCGTGGCGGCCGCCGCCGCTGGCGGACAGAATTCAATTGGCCTGCGCTGCCCGGCGCATCCGGTGGCGCTGGCGTTTTTAAAGGCTTGCCACACCGGCGTGGCCGGGCCCAGCGCCAACCGCTTTGGCCGCGTCAGCCCGACCACGGCGCAGCATGTGGCCAAGGAGTTTGGCGATGCCTTGCTGGTGCTCGACGGCGGGCCGTGCGCGGTCGGCATCGAGTCCAGCATTGTCGACTGCACCCGGGGAAGGCCCGTGCTGCTGCGCCCCGGTGTTCTGACCCGGGCCCAGCTCGAAGCGGCCTGCGGCGAGCCGGTGCTGGACCAAGACGACTTGCAGCCAGCGGGCAGCGCCCCGCGCGCGCCCGGTACGCTGGCCGCGCATTATGCGCCCAACGCAAAGGTGCGCCTGATGAGCGCTGACGCGATCCAGACCGCGCTCGATCTGCTGGGTGCCGACGCGGCCCACATCGCCGTCTACGCCCGCAGCGCGCTGCGCATCCCTTCCGCCAACGTGTTGTACCGCCGCATGCCTGACGATGCGGCGGCCACCGCGCAGCAGTTGTTCGCCATGCTGCGCGACTTCGACGCCCAGGGCATCAAGCTGATCTGGATTGAGCACCCGCCCGCCATCGCCGAATGGGACGGCGTGCGGGACCGGCTGGGGCGGGCTGCGGCCAGCTGAGGGTCACTGCGCGTATCAGCGCGGTGCCGCGGTGATTTTCAGATGGGCGAAAATCGACGCGTCGGCCAACCTATGGAGCCTTCCCAACGCTTGCCCGAATCCCTCAACGCCATTGCGGAGGTCGCGATCGGGGGACGCCTTCCTGCTGCTCTTTGTCGTGCTGGCCCTGCTGTTTTCCTTGTTGTACTCGATTGCCGAGGCGGCGCTGCTCAAAAAGCTCAGGCGAGACAACATCGACCAGTCGCTGGCGGCGATTCTCACGGTCAATACCATCGCGCACACCGCGGTCGCCATCGGTGCCGGCGCCAAGGCCACGGCGGTCTTTGGCGACGCCTGGTTCGGCGGTTTTTCGGCCATCATGCCGCGCCTAGTGGTGGTCGGCGAATAGGGCGAAACCAAGGGGCTGGTCACGCTGGAGGATGTGGTCGAAACCCTGCTGGGCATCGAAATCCTCGACGAGGGCGACAAGGTCGAAGACATGCAGCAACTGGCCTGCCAGCAGTGGGCCAGGCGCGCCGAGCGCCTGGGCATCGTGATCGAGGGCGCTTGAGCCGCGATCAGTTCAGCGCGGTCCGCACGTTGTCCTTGTAGGTGTACAGCGTGACCGCGGGCTTGGTCAGTTCGCCCTGGCTGGTGAACGCGATGTTGGCGGTCACACCCTTGAACTGCGTTTTTCCGATAAAGGGAAGATAGGCCTTGGGGGCCACCGAATTGGCGCGCTTCATGGCGTCGACCAGCACCAGGGTCGCGTCGTAGGCGTAGGGGCTGTAGATCTGGAACTGGCCTGGGAACTTGGCGTCGTATTTCTTTTTCCACTCAGCACCGCCCTGCATTTTCTGCAGCGACGCGCCACCGGTGGCACAGACCACGTTTTTCAGCGATCCGGCCTTGCTCGACAGCTCGGGCAGTTTTTCGGTGCACAGCGCATCGCCGCCAAAGAACTTGACATTCGACAGGCCGAGCTGTTCCATTTGGCGCAGCATCGGGCCGGCCTGCGCGTCCAGGCCGCCAAAGAAGATGGCGTCGGGCTTTTTGCTCTTGATGCTGGTCAGGATGGCCATGAAGTCGGTGGCCTTGTCGGTGGTGAAGTCCTCACCCACGATGGCCATGCCTTTTTGCTTGGCGGTGGCCTTGAACACCTCGGCCAGGCCCTGGCCGTAGGCGGTGCGGTCGTCAATCACGGCCACTTTCTTGACCTTGAGCGCGTCGTGGGCATAGATCGCCAGCGCCGCGCCCAGCGCGTTGTCGTTGGCGATCAGGCGAAACGTGGTCTTGTAGCCGGGCTTGGTCAGGTCGGGGTTGGTGGCGGACGCCGTGATGTGCGGAACGCCGCATTTGTTGTATACGGTGGCCGCCGGAATCGTGGTGCCGGACTGCAGATGGCCGACCACGCCCGCGACCTGGCTGTCGCACAGCTTCTGGGCCACGGCGGTCGCCTGGCGCGGATCGCCGGCGTCGTCTTCCGCCACCAGCTCGAACTTGATCTTTTTTCCGCCAATCACCAGGTTCTGGGCATTGAGCTCGTCAATCGCCAGCGACACGCCGTTTTCGGTGTCTTTGCCGATGTGTGCAATGCCGCCCGAGGTCGGGCCGGCATGGGCAATTTTGACGGTTTGCAGGTCCTGGGCCTGGGCCAAGGATGCGGCCAGGGCCAGCACGGCGGCGGTGATACAGGAAGGGGCGTTCAGCAGGAAATGGGGGGACATGTCGTATCGCTTGAGGAAATGAAAAATTATAGGACGGCCGTTCCGGGGGATTGAAATTACTAGACGACTGGTCTACTTTGTGGTGTAGAATCGTGGCATGAGCAACGACCACACGGATGTCCGGCAGCACATTCTCGACACGGGACGGTCCATTATTTTGGGCAAGGGGTTCTCTGCCGTGGGTCTGAATGAAATCCTGTCGGCCGCCCGCGTGCCGAAAGGCTCGTTTTACTACTACTTCAAGTCCAAAGATGCGTTCGGCGCGGCGCTGGTAGAAGGCTATCTCTCAGACTACCTGGCGCATGTAGACGCCTTGCTGGCACCAGACGGCGCCACGGCGGCGCAGCGGCTGATGCGCTACTGGCAGAGCTGGATGAACACCGGCGTCAGCGACAGCCCGGAATGCAACTGCCTGGTGGTCAAGCTCAGCGGCGAGGTGTCCGACATGTCCGAAGCCATGCGCGTGGCCCTGCTGGGCGGCACGAACCAGATCATCGAGCGGCTGGCCGACTGCATCGGGCAGGGCGGCGCCGATGGCTCGCTGCCCGGCACGTTCGATGCGCCCCAAACCGCGCTGACGCTCTACGAGCTGTGGCTGGGCGCGGCCTTGCTCACCAAATTGAGGCGTGAGCGCAGTGCGCTGGACGCTGCCATGCAGGCGACCCTGCGCCTGCTGAATCTGCCCGATCAGGCTGCGGCCTGATCCGTTTTAAACCTTAAAAACCTGTGTTTTTATCCGCACCGGCTTTGGTCGATTTTTTAATCCATTGATAGCCGACCGGTCTAATTTAAAAGGAGTCCCTGATGAAAAAACTACTCTCTCCCCTCAAAGTCGGTCACCAGACCCTGAGCAACCGCGTCGTGATGGCGCCGCTGACCCGTTCGCGGGCCAGCCAGCCGGGCGACATTCCATCGGCCCTCAACGTGGACTACTACGCACAGCGCGCCACCGCCGGCCTGATCGTCAGCGAAGCCACGCAGGTGTCGCGCCAGGGCCAGGGTTACGCCCTCACGCCGGGCATCTACACCGACGCGCAGGAAGCCGGCTGGACCCAGGTGGCGCAGGCGGTGCATGCGCAGCACGGCCGCATCGCGCTGCAACTCTGGCATGTGGGCCGTATCTCCCATTCGCTGCTGCAGGAAAACGGCGCCGCGCCGGTCGCGCCTTCGGCGCTGATCGCCAAGGGGGCGCAGTGCTTCGTGATCCAGCCTGACGGCAAGGCCGAAAACGTGCCCACCGAAACCCCGCGCGCGCTTGGTACGGATGAGCTGCCCGGCATCGTCGCGCAATACCGCCAGGCCGCCGTGCGCGGCAAGCGCGCCGGCTTTGACTTTCTGGAAGTGCACGCGGCCAACGGCTACCTGCTCCACCAGTTCCTGGCGACCAACAGCAACCAGCGCACCGACGCCTACGGCGGCACGCTGGAAAACCGCGCCCGCCTGACGCTGGAGGTACTGGATGCGGTGATCGCCGAAATCGGTGCCGACCGCGTCGGCGTGCGCCTGTCGCCCCACTTTGCGGCGCACGACATCGCTGACGCCGAAGCCGAAGCCAGCGCCCTGTACCTGGCCCAGGCGTTCAGCGCGCGCGGCATTGCCTACCTGCACATTGCCGAGCCCGACTGGGCTGGCGGCCCCGAGTTGACCGACGCCTTCCGCAGGCAAATCCGCGCGGCCTTCAGTGGCGCGCTGATCTTTTGCGGCGGCTACACCGCTGCCGACGCCGAGGCCTTGATTGAACAAGGCGTGGGCGACGCCGTCGCCTTTGGCCGCCCCTACATCGCCAACCCCGATCTGGTGGAGCGCTTTGCCCAGGGCGCCGAGCTCAATACCCCGGACCGCGCCACGTTTTACGGCGGCGGCGCACACGGATACACCGATTACCCCACACTGGACCTGCAAGCAGCCTGAAACCAGGGCGGCCTAAAAAGGAAACAACATGAAAATTTTGATGGTTCTCACTTCGCACGACCAGCTCGGCAACACTGGCAAAAAAACCGGTTTCTGGCTGGAGGAATTTGCCGCGCCCTATTACGCGTTCAAGGACGCGGGCGCCGACATCACGCTGGTGTCGCCGCTGGGTGGCCAGCCGCCGCTGGACCCCAAGAGCGACGCGCCCGATGCGCAGACCGAGGCCACGCGCCGCTTCAAGGCCGACGCCGCCGCCCAGGCCGCGCTGGCCAATACAGGAAAACTCTCTGACGTGTCGGGCGACGGCTTTGACGCGCTGTTCTACCCCGGCGGCCACGGCCCGCTGTGGGACCTGGCCGAAGACGCGGCTTCGATCCAGCTGATCGAGACCATGTCGGCGGCCGGCAAGACCGTGTCCGCCGTTTGCCATGCGCCCGGCGTGCTGCGCCACGTCAAGGCCGCCGACGGCTCGCCGCTGGTGCAAGGCAAAAAAGTCACGGGTTTTACCAACAGCGAAGAAGCCGCCGTGCAACTGACCGACATCGTGCCCTTCCTGGTCGAGGACATGCTGGTCAGCAACGGCGGCCATTACAGCAAGGGCGCCGACTGGGCGCCTTATGTGGTGGTCGATGGCCAGCTGATCACCGGGCAGAACCCGGCCTCGTCCGAGCCTGCGGCGCAGGCCGTGCTGCGCCAATTGAAGGGCGCCTAGCCACACCACGGCCTGAAGGTGTACAACCCGAAGGCCGACTGGCGCCGGCGCGCCCTCCCTCAACCGACAAAAAAGGAAACCATGGCCTACCAAAGCACCAACCCCTACAACGGAAAAGTCCTGCAGACGTTTGAGCCGATGGACGCGGCTCAGCTTGAAGCCAGGCTGCAACAGGCGTCTGAATGCTTCCACAACGACTGGCAGGGCAAGTCCTACGCCGAGCGGGCGATTATTCTGGCGCGCGCCGCCATGCTGATGCGCGAGCAGGCCCAGCCGCTGGCCGAACTGATCACACTCGAGATGGGCAAGCTGATCGCGCAAAGCCTGGGCGAAGTCGCCCTGAGCGCCGCCATCCTCGACTATTACGCCCAGCATGCCGAGCGCTTTCTGGCGCCCGAAACCCTGGCCACGGCCCGCGGCGAGGCGCTGGTTGAAAGCTGCCCCATCGGCGTGCTGTTCGGCGTCGAGCCGTGGAACTACCCCTACTACCAGATCGCCCGCTTTGCCGCGCCCAACCTGATGGCGGGCAACGTGGTGATGGTCAAGCATGCCTCCAGCGTGCCGCAATGCGCGCTGGCCTTCGAGCGGCTGATGATTGACGCCGGCGCCCCCGCAGGCGCCTACACCAACCTGTTCATCTCCAAGGCGCAGGTCGCGCAGGTCATCGACGACCCGCGCATCCGCGGCGTGGCGCTGACCGGCAGCGAGGCCGCCGGCGCCGTGGTGGCCGCGCGGGCCGGGCAGAACCTCAAAAAGACCACGATGGAACTCGGCGGCAGCGACGCCTTCATCGTGCTGGAAGAC
>Ga0209512_1004345_pt1 | contig 12463 bp, 13 predicted proteins | sample frozenSSSSmetaG_FD_184142 | JGI IMG/M metagenome (GOLD analysis project Ga0209512, IMG submission 184142) | Glacier valley bacterial and archeal communities from Borup Fiord, Nunavut, Canada, to study Microbial Dark Matter (Phase II) -... | ecosystem: Environmental > Aquatic > Freshwater > Ice >... | reverse complement strand
GGCTCGATCGACGTTGTGCCACCGTTCGGCACAATCGATTTTGGAATTAGGTTATTTGCCAATCAGATAGACTAGACAAAAGCCGATAGCCGCGATCGATAATGACCATCCAGGAATTAGAACAACAACTCCTTAGCCTTGATCCTGCTGAAAAGTGCCGATTGATTCAGCTTCTCACTCAAAGTTTGACTACAGAACCCACGATCGATTCATCAACCCCTCCTACTTTACCTATGCAAAAGGCGGAGTCAAACTCCTTGGTAGAATTCTTCCGCAACTCACCACTTTGCGAAGTTGCTGATCAGATTGATCTCACCCGTGATCAGAGTTCTATTCCCGATCGAGTCATCCTGTGAAATATCTGATCGACACCTGCATTGTTTCAGAATTAATTGCAAAACAGCCTAATCAATCCGTTCTCGATTGGGTTAATGCCCGCCTTCAGAAACGCTCTATCTAGCAGTTATTACCATTGGTGAAATCGCGAAAGGCATTCGTAAACTGCCAGAATCTCAGCGCAAATCAACACTTATCCATTGGCTGCACCAAGATCTTTCAAATCGTTTTGCAGGTAGAATTCAAAATCTTGATGCAGAAACGATGCTGCTGTGGGGAGATCTGGTTGGAAGCTCAGAACAACAAGGACGTTCTTTACCTGTCTTAGACTCCTTAATTGCAGCGATCGTTCTTCAAGGCTCATTTCACCTGGTTACTCGCAATGAGAAAGACTTTGACGGAATCGGAATCGCGATCGTCAATCCTTTTACATCCTATTAACCTGGCAACCCTTGAGATTGCACCTCGGCTTTCTGACTTCGTTTGAGTCGGCTTATGCCCCCTAAATCCCCCATTTTGGGGGACTTTGAGCCAGGTTGACTTGCAGAGTCAACCTCATTTCTCCCGTTCAAAGTCCCCCAATTTTGATGAGTCACTGCGTTGGGCGGGTTCCCCGACTTAAAGCAAGTGACGTAGGGGATTTAAGGGGCGAAAGAGTTCTGCAATGACCGATCAATCGTTGCTGGGTTAATAGATCTAAATGACTTGATGATCAAGACTTGTTTCACCCAACAGAAAAAGCCTTGAGAAATCGACATTCCTCAAGGCTTTAGTATTTACGAGCATGGAGGGACTCGAACCCCCGACCCTCAGGACCGGAACCTGATGCTCTATCCACTGAGCTACATACCCTCGTCACTGTGAAATTATAGCACCGAAAACAAGGGAAGCTGTCAATGACCTAGAAGCTCTCTCTCAGTCTGCGAGGCAAACCGATTCGCTACACTCAAAGTTTTAAGCAACGTCTGCCTTGCGCTTCAAAACTACCATTGTCGAGCCAACCACTGGGCTACGCGCCAGCACCATTCCTTTAGCATCAGTGATTTCTAAGTTGCTGAAATCGAGTTCTTGCGATCGCTTCAATAGTTCGTCGCCGAGTTTATCTTGCTGCGATCGATTCAGCCCATACCAGCCATCGTTGACTAAAACGCTCAAACGGCTTTTGCCAAAGCTAGGCTTAATCGACTCAATTAACCCACTTAAATAAGGATCAGTGATGGTCACGACCTGATCTTGAATCGAGGCAATTAACGTTTGTTCTGGAGTCAAAGGGACGATCGGAGCCGCAGGTTTCTCCGGTTCGGGAAGTGCAGCTTCGGGAGCAGGTTCTACGACTACAGGTTCAGAAGGTTCTTCTGCGATCGGCTCAGGGCTGACGGCAGGTTTTTCTGGTTCGGGAGCGGTCAAATCGGTTGGAACGGCGATCGGAGCAGGGCTACCAAATTCGGGTTGGATTGGTTTAGAAACGGGCGTAACTTTTTTAGAAGCCGTTCTTTCAGTCGGCACTGGAGCGACGGCAACTTTGGTAGGAGGTTTAGACGAAAATAAACTAGAGGTTGTCCAAAACAAAACGATCAGAACGCTTGCCACAATGCTAGAAAGAGCGCGATCGTTAAGAGTCTGGCTCAGATTTTCTGGGAGTCGAGTCCGAATTTGGGTTACAAGTTTCGCCCAAAGCGGCACAAATCGCTGCCAAAGATTTTTGAAAAACGGCACAACGCGATTCCAGCCCGATCGCATCTGAGTTTGCAGTTTGGGTGAGATGGGCAGCGTTGCCCCCGTTGAGGTGTCGGCTTCTAGCTTGTTAATGGCACCTTCAAGTCCTCGAACGGTGGTTCTCAACGCTCGAATGCTTACCCCTCTCAGCAGAGGAAGAATTTGAATGCCCGTTTGCTCAGAAGGGGAGGGCTGTGCCACACTGGGTCGAGGCGGGGTTTCCTCAAAAGCGTCTGACGGGTTGGGTTCGTTTTGCGGCATACAAATCTCCTTGGCGGCGGCACAAACAAACATCAGCGTAGTTACGTCTACGGGTGCCACCCTACGAGCATCAATTTACCATTTCACGTTAGCCCTCTCTTTCGTTCCTCACGCAAATTAGAATTATGAGCTTAAAACGCCGCAAGTTTTTGATCTTAGGTGGAGTGAGTGGTTTAGGGTTGAGCGTCTTGGCGAAGACCTTGATGGAATCATCTCAATCGGCACCCTATCCACTCAATGCGGTTGCTTCGACTGCGATCGTGCCCCCAACAAACAAAGAGTTAGTGCTGCGATTTGTGGCAGTGGCAGATGTGGGAGCGGGCGATCGCAATCAGAACGCGGTTTCAGACGCGATGACTCGCTACTATCAGCAAAATCCCTATTCGCTGGCGGTGCTGGCAGGAGACAACATCTACACCAATGGCGAGATGGAAAAGATTGGAGCCGTGTTTGAACAGCCTTATGCCACGTTGCTTAAACAGGGAGTCAAGTTTCACGCCTGTCTCGGCAACCATGACATCCGCAATCAAAACGGCGAGCTGCAACTGCGCTATGCCGGATACCACATGGATGGGCGGCGCTATACCTACCGCGAAAAGTCGGCGCAGTTCTTCGTTTTAGACACCAACACCAATGCCGATTGGAAGGGGCAACTCGCCTGGTTAGAGCAAGAGTTGAGCCGCAGCACCGCACCCTGGAAAATCGTGTATGGGCACCATCCAATCTATTCGTCTGGGCAATATGGCACCAGCTCAGAAATGGTTTCGATGCTAACGCCACTGTTTAAAAAGCATGGCGTTCAGCTTTATATCAATGGTCACGAGCATAACTATGAGCGCACTCGTCCCATTGATGGCACAACTTATCTGATCACGGGCATCGGCGGTGCCCATTTGCGTCCGGTCGGTCGATCGCCCTGGACAGAACACTCGGTCTCGCGATTTGGCTTCTCAGGAGTTGAGGTCTATGACGATCGCTTAGAGATTCAGGGCATCGGAACCGATAGTCAGGTGTTCGATCGGGGTATCGTTCCCATTAAATCCGTTTAGAGAGTTGCATCGTGGAACCCATTAGAAATAAAACCAAGCAGCTTGCCAAAGAATTTATCGACAAGGGCGATCCGTTCGGCTGGTTTGAGCGGCTTTATGACGATGCCAACGGAGACGAAAAAGCGGTTCCCTGGGCAGATATGACGGTGAATCTCAATCTTGCAGAGTGGCTAGAGCGAGAGCAGATAAGAGGTGAGGGCAACCGCGCGATCGTCGTCGGCTGTGGGTTGGGAGATGATGCCGAAGCGCTGGCGCAATTGGGGTTTGAGGTCACAGCGTTTGATATTTCTCCAACGGCGATCGCGTGGTGTCAAACTCGCTTTCCTGACTCAACGGTGAGCTATCAGGTCGCCGATTTATTTGAGACTCCGATGACTTGGCAGGGCGGGTTTGATTTTGTATTGGAGTCTTACACGCTGCAAGCCATGCCGAAAGAGGTGCGCGATCGAGCCGTTCCCAAAGTTGCCGCGCTCGTTAAAACTAACGGTTCTCTCCTGATCATCTGTCGAGGACGCAGCGCAAATGAACTTGCCGAAACGGTGCCATTTCCGTTGACTCGTGAGGAGTTAAACGCATTTCAAGCTAACGGCTTAGACGAGGTAGAGTTTGAGGATTATTTTGAGACAGGCACTTCTGCACGACGATTTCGCGTGACTTATCGGCGTTCGTAACCGAATCAGATGTGCGATCGCAGCTTTAATAAGAGGTCACTAATACTTCTGTGATTTTGCCGCGCTTCTCAGTGTTGCAGTTGATGTTGCGTGCAGCATAGATAGTGTGAATCTTAAAATCTTTAAATAAGTCTCGAATAAAGGGGCAATCAGAGTTAGAAAGCATCACCTTTACGCCTCGGTTGCTCAACTCAACAAACGTCTCTTTAAGTCGAATCTGATCAGGCTCGTTAAACGAATAGCGGCTATAGTTCGTAAACTTGCTCGTTGCGCTAAGGGGATAGTAAGGCGGATCGAAGTAAACAAAATCGTCCGAATCTTTGGCGTGGTCTAACACAATATCAAACGAACTTCGATCAATCTGAGCTGATTGCAGCGCAGAAGACGCATCTCGAATCGCATCAGGATCACAGATTAGGGGTTTTTCGTAGCTTCCGATCGGAACGTTAAACTGCCCCTTAGAATTCTCTCGATAAAGACCGTTAAAACAGGTTTTGTTGAGATAAATAAATCGCGCTGCCCGCTTTAAATTGTTGCCATCAAGGAACCAATCATCAGACGTTGTAAGCTGCGATCGCACCGCATAAAAGTGTTCTTGACCGTGCAAAGCAGCGTGTTCTTCAAGAAGAACGATTAGTTCCTCGACCTGTTCTTGCACACACCGATAGACGTTGACAAGCTCAATGTTGATATCGGTAAGAAACGATTGCGAAGGCTGCAAGTAGAAAAAAATTGCCCCTCCTCCTAAAAATGGTTCGTGATAACGACGATAACCTTCTGGAAAATAAGGAAGATATTGTTGAATGAGTTTGTTTTTTCCACCTGCCCATTTAAGAAAAGGACGAGGGCAAATTGGGGCACGAATTTGTGTGATCATTCAATTATCATAAAAGGGAATCCGCGAATTGAAACCATGCAAGACCTTTGGAGTACTGTTTCTAAATATCCTCGTTTTTTAATCAGCGTGATCTTGGGCGTAATTTTCAATGCGTTTGCGCCCTTTGCCCCTCTGTTTAAGAAACCTGTGACGGCGATCGCGCTCGTCGGTCTTTTTGTAGCTGCCTTTGCCTGTCTCAGCTTTACGCTCAAGGCAATGCTGGCGTTAGGCTAAGACCAAGAAGAGGGATAGAGTTCACATCTGATCCCTCTTCCTTTGGCTTGATGTCTACGAAATCCACGGTGCTAGTATAAGAGTCTTGGTTGCAGAGAAAGGACGAGAAATAATGGCTACCGATCGGCGCATGGCTCGTGTTGCAGAGCAAATTAAACGCGAAATTAGCCAGATGTTGTTGAGCGGCATCAAAGACGATCGCATTGGTGGAATGGTGAGCGTCACGGATGTCGATGTGTCTGGTGACTTACAGCACGCCAAAATCTTTGTGAGTATTTATGGCTCAGACGAAGCGAAAGCTGAGACAATGGCGGGGTTAAAATCTGCGACTGGGTTTGTTCGGGGCGAGTTGGGTCGTCGAGTTCGGCTGCGTCGCACGCCTGAGATCATTTTTGTTGAAGATCGCGGTCTAGAACGCGGCGACAACATTTTGAATTTGATTAGTCGTCTAAGTCGAGAACGCAAGGATGAAGATCCCAGTGATGAATCCGCTTCGACTGAAGAATCGGTCTCATCTGAGGAATAGACCATAGCCGTAGAAATGTGATTTAGACAGGTGAGAACCGCTATAGGAACGTGGATTTATCAAGGTGCACCTTCTTGTCCTCAACTAGAGTATGTATAAGTTCGTTGATGGCTCCGTTTGAGTCGTCTTGTGCCCCCTAAATCCTCCATTTTGGGGGCGAAGATCTCAGCCATGACGAATCAAGAGATTTGATGACAAGATTGACAGGTTATTTAATCCACGATCCTATAGTGAGTGACGATCGCGCACCCGTTCACCTATGCAGTCTTTCTTGCCTGACATCGACTCACTGACTCTGACCCAGCAAGTCGCTCAAATGGTCACCGTTCGCACTTCTGGCTATCTGTTTGACCATCAGATTCAATATCCAATCTGGGAGGCAAACGCTGCAACTCTCCGCTATCTGCTCGAAGATTTAGGAGTCGGCGGTGTGATTCTCTTAGGTGGCAGTGCTGGAGAGATTGCGCTGCGGACTCAGCAACTTCAAGACCAGGCAAAGATTCCGCTTCTGATCTCAGCCGATATTGAAGAAGGCGTTGGGCAACGATTTTCAGGCGCAACGTGGTTTCCGCCGCCGATGGCGCTGAATGCGATCGCCCAAACCAATCTATCTCTCGCCTGTGATTACGCAGAAAAAATGGGAACCGTGACTGCTCAAGAAGCGCGGGCGATCGGCATCAATTGGGTGCTGGCTCCGATCGTCGATGTCAACAACAACCCCGATAATCCGGTAATCAACGTGCGGGCGTTTGGTGAAACAACAGAAATCGTCAGCAAATTAGCAACCGCCTTCATTCGAGGCGCACAGTCTTACCGCGTTTTAACGACTGCAAAACATTTTCCAGGTCACGGCGATACGGCGATCGATTCTCATTTGGAACTGCCTGTTTTGTCGCATGATCGGGCACGACTCGAACGAGTTGAGCTTCCCCCATTTCAAGCGGCGATTCAAGCCGGAGTCGATGCGGTGATGAGCGCTCATCTTCAAATTCCTGCGTTGGACGATCGCTATCCTGCAACCTTGTCGCCCAAAGTCTTGACTGAAGAGTTGCGACAACGATTGAACTTTCAAGGCTTGATCGTTACCGATGCGTTAGTAATGGGCGCGATCGCCAACCGTTACGGTGTTGAAGAGTCGGCAGTTTTGGCAGTCGAAGCCGGAGCCGATGTCTTGTTAATGCCCCTTGATGCAGAGAAGGCAATTCACGCAGTTTGTGCAGCCGTCACCGCAAACCGGATTGCACCTGAACGAATTCGGGCATCAGTCGAACGGATTTGGCGCGCCAAACTCAAAGTCTGTTCACCTTCAGAAACCCCATCGCTGATGTCTCAACTGGCAGAACCCAGCGCGATCGCGACCAACACAGAAATATTGCAAGCCTCAATGCGAGTGCATCATCCTACGCCTTCGCGGTTAGACCGCCTGCCTGATACGGGACGAAATCTGATTTTGATTGACGATGGCATTGACTGTGACTTTTTAGGACGAACTGCACCCGCGATCGCCGCTCCGAGTCAGTTTGGGTTTACTCACGTTGAGGTGATTGACCGCTACACGCCGACTCTCTCACTCGACTCAAATCTCACAAGTTCTTATCCCACTCTTCTGCAATTATTTATTCGAGGCAACCCGTTTAGAGGCAGCGCAGGCTTGACGGAAACTGCCCAAAGTTGGTTTGAGTTCCTGCTAAAATCTCAGCAACTACAAGCGTTGATTATTTACGGTAGCCCTTATGTGTTAGAGCAATTTCTGCCTTTGTTACCGTCAGAAGTGCCCTACGTTTTTAGCTATGGGCAAATGCAGTTAGCTCAAGAAATTGCGATCGCCGCTTTGTTTGCTCAAAAAAAATAGAGGCACGATCGCGCCTCTAAAGTTCTTGGGTTTCAGGTCAAATTAATATTCGAGAAACATCGTCTTGAAAGCAGCTTTATCAGGAGCGGCTGTCGAGACACTCGATCGCACGGGCGATCTAGCCTCTTCTGTGGGCTGTGGGGTTTTTTGAAGTTCAACAACCTGACTCTCTAAAAATGTCAACCGCTTTTGAATGCGCTCGCGACGCGGCTCGATCGTGTCTAGCTCACATTGAAGACGTTTTTTCTTAACCGAAAGCTGATGAAAATTGAGGCGTTGCTGAATCGATTTATGAGGCACAGATTTTACCCTCACCCTAGCCCTCTCCCAAAAGGAGAGGGGACAAGAGTCCTGACTCCCCTCTCCTTGGGGAGAAGGGTTGGGGAGGGCTTGCCCCACTTCGCGAGGAGGGCACTTCATATCTGCATTCAGCAACGCCAGACGATCGCGCGTAAGTTCTAATGCGAGAATTCTCATAAGTTCTTCGTCCGTAACAACAAGCTTTGTTTTGCCCCAACGAGCGTAAAATATTGATTTTCTTCAAAAAGTTAGCTCCAAATTGATTGCTAATGTTAAATTAGTACAAAAGTTCTATTTTATCCGATTATCCTATCCAACACTCAGGCTTGGGAGCAAATTTACTATTACGAATCTGATATGCCATCTCCAATTCCATTAGAAACTCTATTGCATAATCGCTATCGAATCGTTGAGGTGCTAAGACAAGGAGACTATAGCTGGGCGTATGTTGCACAAGACTTGAAACGATCGGACGAACTCTGTGTATTAGAAGAATTCATTCCGCTTAAAACCGATGCCCTTGATGAACTTCGCGATCAATTTCAACAAGAGGTGAGTGTCTTAACGCAGTTTCACCATCCTCAGATTCCGCGATTTCGGGTGATGATTATTCATTCTGACCAGTCCGATCGACGGTTGTTTTGGGTCAGAGACTATATCGACAGCTCAACTTATCGAGCGTTGCTCAACCAACGATTAGCGCAAGGCTACGTCTTCTCAGAGGCAGAAGTGTTGACGCTGTTAGAGAACGTATTGCCCGTGCTGCGAGAACTCCACGATCGTGATCTGATTCATCAAAATCTCAATCTCGATAGCGTTGTGCTGCGAACGTCCAATCGGTTGCCTGTTTTGATGCAGTTTGGGTTAGTGCGAGACGTGTCGTTAGCGTTGCAGCTTCGTCCTTACGGCAAGGCGGGTGATTGGGGCTATGCACCGTTAGAACAGCGATTGGGCGATCGGGTCGCACGAGATAGTGACTTATATGCGCTGGCAGCGATCGCCGTTGTGCTGCTGACGGGGCGAGAGCCAGAAGAACTTTATGATGACAAAACTCAGCGCTGGTCTTGGCAAGAATGGGCAGCAGTTAGCCCAAAATTTACCCAAGTTTTAGAGCGAATGCTGTCATCAAATCCTAATAGGCGATATTCAACAGCAAGCAAGGTGGCACAGGCATTGAGAACTACCGTTAAAGAGAAGACTTTAAACTCCAAAGTCCGAAGCTCAAAATCAAGGGATCTGACGCAAACATCTAAGATTCAAACCCCAAAAATCTCGGCTCAACCTCCAATCTGGCAAGATTTATCATTTTTGATCTTGGTGTCTGTGTTCGTCGGGCTAACCGCGATCGCCGGATGGAGAATTCTATCGCTGTTAAAACCTGACCCACTGGGAGCGATCGCGTCCCAAACGTCTCCCGAATCTAGCCCAAATGATGAGCAGACTCAAGAAGCCTTGCGCGATCGTCGCAAACAATTAGGGATTTCTTTCAATCTATTCACTGATTTAGTCGATGAATTGTTTTATGCTCAACATCCTCAACTGCAAACCCGCAACTTAGACGCAGAACCCGAAGCCGCCAAATTTCGCGCCGAATGGAACGCCCTAGCTGAGACGGTTTTGGAAAAGTTGGCAAACCTGAGCCAAGACACTCGGAGGAATTTAGGTCGCTACGATCGCGCTGCTTATAACGCTTGGGTGACACCCGCCAATCAACTCAATGTGAGTGGGCGATCGCTCTCTGCGTTAACCGATGCCCAATTTGTCTATTGGTTTCCTGATCAGCAGGGCAAACCCTTGAACCCTCGCAAGTTTGGGCAAGTTTGGTATGCGATCGCTCGTGATCAGGTCAGTGCTTTTCGCAACCAGTCCGGTTTGAGTCGCGTCAGCACCCAATCTTTTAATGAGCAAAACACCTTAAAACCCGGACAGGGAAAGGTATATAGCATTCGCGTCAGTCAGGGTCAAACGCTGCAAGTTGCGATCAAAGCGCCTGATCGAGCCATTCGACTATCCCTGTTTCCGTCTCAAGAGTCAGAGTTGCCCAAGTTTCAAAACTCTTCTGATCTATCGTGGTCAGGCAAGATCACCAAAACAGGCATCTATGAACTGGCGATCGTGTCTCAAACCTCTGAATCAATCAGCTACCAACTCAACATCAAATTAGGGAGTTGATTTGTTTCCACTTTTGGGAGATTCTCCCTATAGAAGACTACCGTGTACACACAAGTCCTCGTCGCTTTGTTTGAGTCGGCTTATGCCCCCTAAATCCCCCAAATTGGGGGACTTTGAACCAGATAAATGGCTTGACCTCTAAAACCCCGTTTCATCTCAAAGTCCCCCAGAATGGGGGATTTAGGGGGCGAGGGTCTCAGCGATGACTGATCGAAAGACTTGTGTGTATACGGTAGCTGTAGAAGGACGAAGTGAGAGGAGGCAATAATGGATTTTTACCCCGACAAACGGCTCGGCATTGTAGGCGCGATCGCCATCAGCGCATTGACCGCTTTATATGCCAATCAAAGTCCCGTGTCGTTTGCACTTCAGCCAGAAATCACTCAGCAAGCGCTGACCCCACTGCCCAAAGAAAAAAGCGAGCCCATCAAAGTAGGTTCGCTTAAGGAGTTAAGGGGAGATAAAACGTGTCAGGGCACCGGGGGCATCATGACCTACGCCGAGACCAAAAGCTTTTTGGTTTATATCTGTGCCGATAAGCGCGATCGCACCCAGCCCCGATATTATCGAAGCCGCGATCGCCGCAATCGCAAAAGCAGCCTCAATCTAGAAGCGACGAATTATGACCCTCGCCAAATGCGCTACTTTGAATTCAAAAACAAGGGCTATAGCTATGTGCTGCAAATGCCCATGTCTCAGATTCCTAACCCAGTGCTAGGGATTGAGTTCCCCAGCGGCAAACGGGTCGAGGAGCGCGTTTTGCGCTATTTATCAAAGAGTTAGCCTGAACTTTAATTCGGTGCGTCGGATGGACACAGACGGCTGAATAGCCGCCATAGACTCGATCGTCTTCAAATAACGAGACGCGAAGCGATGACACAGAAGCAGAAGATTGAGACAGTCGGATAAATCGATTCATCAGGGTTGCATTCAGATGGGCGATCGGACTTAGTGGTAGAAATCCTTTATTTCAGGCTCAAGGCAAGCTGTAATTCAGGAGAGGCACCGAGAGACGCGGGTAGGGGCGTTGGATCGGGAGTCATCGCAGGGCAATAGCGGACATAAGCACAGCGATCGCACTGCTTTCCAGGAGTCGGTTCCCAGGTGTGGTCTTCGCGCAGTCGCACTGCCAAATCAGAAATCACCTTCTGCACCTGCTTTTTGTGCTTCCGAGTCGCCCGAAACCGCACCATTTCTCCCGTTCGTAAAAACAGCAGGCTGAGATACTTCAGGCTTTTTTGATAAGTCTGCTCTAGCGCTAGGTAATATAGCCCGATTTGCAGATCCATCTCATTGGGTTCAGGCACCTTAAACTCTCGGCTTGACTTATAGTCAATTAGCTCCAAGCCATCACTTAAGTAGTCGAGTCTGTCATAGCGCCCCGTGACGCAAAATTCTAGATTCTCAACTTGCAAATAAGCGTGAATCTTGCCTTCAACTGCCAGCGGTTGCCTCAGCGATGACTCGCCAGCGACAAACTTTTGATAATAGCCTTCGAGAATATCTTTGCCTTCGAGAATCTGATTGGCAGTCAGCCCGGTTGAATAATCATCCCAACATTGCTGCGCCCAACGCAGGTCAGGGATGGGATCGTTGTAGTGCCAATCTCGATGAAATTTTGCAAGGGCTTGATGCAGTGCAGAACCCAACGCCGCAGAGCCAAAGAACTCGTTAGAACTCAGCCGCCGCTCATAGCGCAGATAGTAAGCATAAGGACATCGATTATAAGCCTGGAGTTTGGTTGCAGAAATCTGGTAGGTCATAGCCCAACAATCGCAGTGACAAAGGTGGTAGGGATGAAGCAGTAGAGACTTAAACTGGCTCGACGGTGCGTTTGAAAAGGGAGTCGAGATAGATGCGAGCAGTTTGACGATCGTTCGTCGTTCGGTTTTGCAGCAAAAACAGCGAGAGGGCTGCCGAAAACACGCGGTCTTGATCCCAATCGGGGCGCGTCTCAACAAACGTCATAAATGATTGGTGCAGAGATTCAGGAATTTCGACCAAAATGCTGATGTTGCTATCCATGACAAACCTTTTTGTGAATGAGTGATGGGACTGCTTTCTGAGAACGAATTTGCATTGGAAAAATTCGCGCAGACCAAACCCCGCTGAACTCTATTTCCTACAGTTTTTATCTTTAGCAGGAGGTGAGTTTCGCTGAGGTCTGAGCGCTTCAGGTCAGTCGCTATATCTTGCGCGATCGTCCTCAAAATTACAACGTCACAGCTTTTAAAGATGCGGCGGGGAGTAAAAAACAACCAACGAGAGAATCAAGCTTTGAGGCGCTTTTTCGTTACATAACTTTGCAAAGTGTGGGGCTTTCCACTACAGGTTAAGGTCACGATCGAGTTATCCACAGGTGAACCGATCAAGCCGATCAGAAGCCGATCCCCTGTGGAAAACTTTTATAAGGGTGGGGAAAACCTGGGGAAAAGACATTCACTATCTGTGGAATGAGTGGGGAACGCC
>Ga0209512_1004344_pt1 | contig 12466 bp, 14 predicted proteins | sample frozenSSSSmetaG_FD_184142 | JGI IMG/M metagenome (GOLD analysis project Ga0209512, IMG submission 184142) | Glacier valley bacterial and archeal communities from Borup Fiord, Nunavut, Canada, to study Microbial Dark Matter (Phase II) -... | ecosystem: Environmental > Aquatic > Freshwater > Ice >... | reverse complement strand
CATCGTGGCGTTAGCGTGAATTCCTACTGAAAGGCAAGAACCCAAAGCCGCTAGGACTGCTTCCGATGGATTAGGGGCGGTATCTTCTCCTAACAAACCGGGTGGTTCATCAATGACATGTGGTTCTAAATTGCGGACATAACTCAAGTTACGGAATTGTCCTTCGCAAACTGTCTTAATTGTGAGTGATTTGATGACATTCGGATTGGCTTTGCTCTTTGCTGCTAGGTCTTCTAAACCTTCTTTGCTCACTGGACGCAGTGGCACAGCTACTTGTGTAAGCACCGTAGTTTCAGACATAAGCTGTATTTAAATAGAATGTTCTATCTAATTAAAACACATAATAAGATTTTGAGAGCGTAGTCAGAATTACAAAATCTTAAGGTAAAGAGTGAGGAATGGCCACACTTATTAGATGTGGCTTGGTTTTGAATCTTAATTCCTGCGAACCGCTACTTGGCTGCGAGACTCTTCGACAATGCGAGTCTCAGCGGATAGGTGACGTACCATCTCTGCTTTTAAAGCATGATAGATTTGATAGTCAGAGATCGTATCTTGATGGCGAGGGCGAGGGATAGGCACCTCTAAAACTTGGGCAATATTCGCAGCAGGACCGCGTGTCATCATCACAATGCGATCGGATAATAATAATGCCTCATCAATACTGTGAGTAATCATAACTACCGTCTTGTTTTGTTGTTCTAAGATGCGTTGAACTTCATCTTGTAAAAATCCTCTCGTCAGCGCATCCAAAGACCCAAAAGGTTCATCCATCAAGAGAATTTGCGGTTTAATCGCCAAAGCCCTCGCAATCCCCACCCGCTGTTGCATCCCGCCGGATAGTTCATGAGGATGCTTGTTTTCTGAGCCAGTCAATCCGACTAAACTAATAATCTGATGCACGCGATTTCTCTGCTGCTTGAGAGACATTTGCGGGAAAACAGTCTCAATCGCAAACCGGATATTCTCCGCCACCGACATCCAAGGCATTAGGGCATAATTTTGGAACACCACGCCTCGGTCAGGTCCTGGCCCTTGAATTTCGACTCCATCTAGCAGTACAGAACCCTGAGTTGGAAGTGTCAACCCAGCAATCATGCTTAACAAGGTAGACTTTCCACAACCAGAAGGACCGATGATGGAGACAAAAGTATTTGCCGCAATCTCTAAGTTGATATCAACTAGCGCCACAAAATCTTTAGAGGTGCGGCGCAGCAGCTTGTCTTGTAAGCTTTGCCTACCAGGGTAGATCTTAGAAACATTTTTCAGAGCGAGTTGAGTCATTTTTGTGGATGATAATATATTTATGACCTACCGCCAAAAGAAACCCAGGCTTGCAAAATTCCTAGAAGGCGATCGAGAACAATTCCGACTAATCCAATTACCACAATCGCCGTGATAATACTGGTGACGTTGAGATTATTCCATTCACTCCAAACAAAGCTACCCAACCCAGTACCACCAACAATCATCTCGGCGGCGACAATCACCAGCCAAGATATGCCGATACTAATCCGCAAACCTGCGACAATGTTAGGTGCAGCAGCGGGAAGAATAACCTTGCGAATAGTCCGCCATCGGGAAGCGCCAACTGTCCGGGCTACATCTAAATAAACTGAATTAACATTACTTACCCCAAACTTGGTAGCAATTAGCGTTGGCCAAATACTGCTAATGGCAATCACAAATAAGGCTGTACCTTCAGAACTTTTGAGAATGCCAAGTCCTAATGGTAACCATGCTAGGGGAGAAACCGGGCGCAAGAGTTGGATAAAAGGATCAACTGCTTTCGAGGCGACCTTTGACAAACCAATCAATACACCTAAGGGAATGGCAATCAACGAACCTAGTCCAAATCCTGTCAGCACCCGTTGCAAGCTTGCCAGAAGGTGCCAACCGATACCTTTGTCATTAGGACCATTGTCAAAAAAGGGGTCAGATATCCAGCCCCAAAAATCGACAATCGTCTTACTAGCAGAAGGCATTACCGGGGAAAAGATTTGGAATTTAACACCTAGTTCCCAAATCGTCAGAATTGCCACCAGCAAGCCGAAAAATAAGGCTAAAGCTTGCAAATCAGGGTTTTGCGACAAAATTGACCTTTGGCTAGTATTTCGACCACTGAGTGGCAAATTATTCACTATAACTAGACTCCGTACTTTTTAATTTGCTCTTGCACATAAGCCTCTGCGTTATTTGGGTCAAAATCACCAAATTTCAGCTTTTCTGTGCGGATTGCTTCTGTGGGTGGATTTTGTCCTAGTTCTTTTTGCAGTTGTCCGGCTAGTTTAGTTTGATAAACTTTCTCGGCGATATCTTTGTAATTTGCTTTCGATGCAGGAAGTAAATTCCACCGTACTAATTGAGAACTAATCCAGTAAGCAAAGCTTTCCCAAGGGTAAGGTTCAAATTTAATTCGGTCAGGTACATTTAAATTATTGCCCAAACCATCGGCAAAGTTGCCGGTTAGTACAGCATCGAGTACAGGTTGTGGCTGGTTGAGATATTTGCGTTCAGACAGGATTTTGGCAATTTCTGCGCGGTGATTTGGATCATTGGCATAGCTGGCGCTGGCAATAATTGCTTTGTTGACAGCTTGAAAAGTCTGGGGATTAGTATCAATCCACTTTTTGCTAGTAGCAAAGGAACAGCAAGGATGACCTGGCCAAAGGTCTTTGGTTAACAAGTGGATAAAGCCAATTTTTTCAAAAACTGCGCGTTGACCAAAGTTATCCGGCATGAGAAAAGCGTCAAGCTGTCCTGCACCCATTTTCGCGACTGAATCGGGAGGGGGTACAAGTTCTAAGTTGACATCTTTGTCTGGATTCAATCCACCAGTTGCTAGATAGTAGCGCATTAAGAGGTTGTGCATCGAGTAGGGAAAAGGAATCCCAATCGTTAACCCTTTGAAGTCAGCTGGTCCTTTGATTTTACCTTTGTGTTTCATCGCCACGGCGATTGATTGCCCGTTTAAATTCTCGATGCTGGCAAGTTGGATGGGGAAGGTGGTGGAACCTAAACCCAAAGAAATGGCGATGGGCATGGGTGATAGCATGTGGTATGCATCTAATTCTCCCGCGATCGCTGACTCTCGTACAGATGCCCAATTTGTCATCTTTTTCAAGGTGACATTCAAACCGAATTTTTTGTAAAAGCCCAGAGGTTCCCCAACTAAAATTGGTGTAGCGCAGGTAATGGGGATAAATCCGATGGTAATGTCAGTTTTTTCGAGTTTGCCATTTGGTGCGATCGCTTCGGGAGATTTTTGTCCAACACAACTTGCTAAGCTAATAATTGCGGCTGTCGCGGCTACTTTAGTTAGAAAATCTCGACGGCGAAATGTGCTACTTTGCATTGTATCGCTCAAAAACTCGCTCGCATGGGGGCCAAACGCTGCCGCCAAAGCCGCGTCTAATCCTCCCGCCTGCTGCATTAGGTCGTTGCACAACTGGCGTTGTTCTGGTGTCGCTTGAGAAAGTAGCTGGTCTACGAGTGCTTGGCGATAATCTGCATGGGTAGACTCTTTGGCTAGAGAAAGTGTCTCTGGCGCATAATGTCCCATCTCAATCAAATCTGCAACTAAATCTGCTGGGTCTTGCGGCATTCCTTCTAAGAATTGCCAATGATCTGCTTGAATATGAGAACCACCGCAAGCACATGCTAAGTGATCGAGATTGTAAACTCCATTCCCGCTCATATTTAATAATGTCGTCATTTATGTACCTATGGTAGATTTAGTTAATTCAAGTCCGATTCAGCTAGAAGAAATACTGAATTAATTAGTGACATCTAATACGAACAAAAATTAGTTTACACTTTTATTGTTATTAAGTATGTAATATTCAAAACTAGATTTACCAAGATTATATTCTACTGTAAATCTTTCACAATGAATCTAAATGATATTGAGTAATTACCATTTTTGTGCTAGAAGCGGTTCGCTATTTAATGAGGTAAAAGAAATGTAGCTTATTGTAGAATGCTAAAACCACAGCGCATCTATATCTGTAAATCACCTAAAAAATAACCATTATATATAGCAATCCTCAATGATTTATGATATTTAATTGTTGGGTGCGTAAACGTTGCGCGACATTGCGCTAAAACGAAGTAACGCACCCATGCATTCATAACTCCAAGAGGATTGCTATACTCAGTCTCAAGAAAACAGTCCTGGCGGTGCTAAGCAGCCTTGGGCATGGATTGGCTGTCAACCATCTCAATTGGTAAAGCGGGATCGCGTGACCACTCATTCCAAGAGGCAAAATAATTTCTGACATCTTTAATACCTGCTTCTTTCAAAGCAATTAAAGTATTAGAAGCTCTAGAACCTTTAAAGCAGTAAATGTACACTGTTGTTTCCGGTGTAATCCCAACTTGTTTGCACATTTCTTGAATTTCTGCAACCGGACGAAACACTGGCACTTCTGCATCAGCAACCATCAACTCATACCACTCAATCCAGACTGCGCCAGGAATCCTGCCTTTACGTGGGCAAAAATCCACGCCATAAGGCGAAGAACTCACTCCCATCCACTCATCCTCATCTCTCACATCTAGCTTAATAACTCCTGGCTGATCTAAAGCTGCCAACATTTGTTGCGCCGTCACCATAATTGTCGGCTCAACTTTCGCCACAAATGTCTTCTCCTCAGGCGTTGACACCTCTGATGTCGTCACAAGTCCCGCAGCCAGCCACGCTTGATATCCGCCATGCAATACTGAAACCTGTTTGCAGCCTAAATACTTCAGCAAAAAGTACCCTCGACAAGACTGTCCAAAGCCTCTGTGCATCGCATCTTCGTAAATAACAATCCGTTCTTCGCCGCTAATACCAGCTTTACCTAACAAATCGGTAAAGAGTGCGTGTAAGGTGGCTAAACCTTCTGGTGTAGAGGTTGCCAAATGGGTAAAAATCTCACGCACATTGATTGCGCCAGGAATGTGGGATATTGCATACTCTTCGGCACTGCGAGTATCCAGAATTACCACAGATTCTTTTTCTTTTAAAGCAGCAAGTTCTTGCGGAGCGATCAGCGGTTTGACTTCCATGTCTGTCTATACTCCAAATGTATGTTTCACGCTCTACTGTTTAAATAGAACGCTCTATTTAATTAAACCAATACTCAAAAAGAAAAATGTGTAAAATACTACTAACTGGTAGAAAAGTTTTGCCGAAGTGAAAGGCTGTACTTGACAACGTAGCGATCGTTCCACCTCATAGGCTCTCGGTAAATTCGTCATGCAGAGGAAATTCCTCTAAGTAGAGTCGCGTTGCCTCTCTCAAACCCGCGATCGCCTGCTCGATTGTTTCCCCTTGATCGACGGTGCCAACTTCTGGGCATTCAGCAATGTACATATCGTCTTCTTTATGAAGAATGACTGTAAAGCTACGACTTTTCATCGTCTTTTATCCTCAAAGCCCTTTCTAGCAAGCATAACATCACTCTATTATGACAAATCACCTCTGGTAGTCCGGGCAACCGCAGCTAAATCTTAAGTTGCGATCATAAACAACTTGCTTATTAAAATTAATTATTATTCAAAGTTAAGTTATTGTACGGAGAGGAAATTCTCGGCAGTGAAATTGATCCTATTTATGGTTGGAGTAGCAAGCTAAGCGATCATCGATGACAGCGATACTTGATACCAGTGTTTTGTTTACACTGACCGATCACAGCTAAAGCAATCATTAGCCAGTTCTGGCTGTTGCTCAAAGTGTAAATGAGATGTTAGTGCTGCCTGTGGTTGTCTTGCCGGAAATCTGTTATGTTGATTTGGGAATTAGGGTATGGATGCTGAGGAGTTGTTGAGAAGATACGCTGCTGGGGAGAGGGATTTTAGTGGAGTTGACTTGAGTGGAGTTAATCTGACCAGAGATCGTGTTCCTAAATTGATCCAGCAATATGAGGTTGGAGAAAGTGTTTGGCGTGGTAGAGCTAACCTTAGTGGTATCAATCTCAGTGGGGCATGTAAGTATAAACCTAATATTTGATACTAGTCAAAAACAGGAATTAAGCTTCTTAGTTAATATTTGGACAAAATGTTAAGCTTAACTTGATGGAGAATTGGTATGATTATAGTTGAATAAAAAATGGTAAACCATCTATTTAAGAACTTTTTGTCAAATCTTGAGGAATACAAAGCTTCTGAAAAAATGTGGTTTAATTTGTGTGAGAGTATTCTTGAAAAAGACTACGGGCAGAAACATGGTTGGAAAACGTGGTTAAACGTTCATTTTGTTGATGGAACTCCATTCTTAGATGGTAGTCCAATTTATAGTTTAATATCGCCAGATAATATAAAAGGTATTTGTATCAATCAAGAGGAACAGAGTACAGAGACAATTTCTATTGGAGCATGGATGTATAAATTTGGACCTATTGATGATGAAGAAAATTTTATTGAAGAATTAGTTATTGCCTGCGAACTTTCCGAGGAATCTGTAAAATTCGCTAGTGAACTTATAGAAGTATGGGTAAAAAAGGAGGTTTCATATTATGAAATGGAACAATTAATTAAAACTAAACTGTAAGACCATCTACTTACGAATCCTGTTTTTAGTTAGCTTTGTATATTAAGCGTAACTTAATATAACCCAACATTAATATTTTCGCTAAGAAGTAAATTATTATGTTGGGTTACGAAGCAAAATTTATTTTTAATCACAATAAAATTTTTGGCTCTTCGGTTCTTTGTATGCTAAATATTTGTCTTTACAACCAAAAATACTTGCCAATAAAGGCTTTGAGTATTTTCACAACTAAATCGGTAGACAATTTCTGTGAAAAAACTGGAAACTTTTACCAGACAAAAGTTTCAAGTTGTGGGAAGAGATTTCAGCATACTATCTACTAAAGAGCCGATTTTTTCATTAGAGAGTATGGCTGAATCAACACATCAGATGGAATCCCTAATTGTTGATGCAAACGCCGAATCATCTCTAGTGTTAGTGCGATTTTGCGATTTAAAATGTCTTCCACCTCTCCAAAGCTCCCAATAATAGGTTCCAAATCATTCTTCGACAAACCACGAGATTCAAGATAATACAAAATAGCATCAATCGGCTCTGGTGCTTCAATTGGGTGATGCTGTTCTTCGTATGCTTCCACCAATGTAGTTAAAACTTCTAATAGATCACACTCTGGTGTATTAAGTTTTACATCAAATAATCTTTCAATTTCATCAAGCGCCGCACGATAATCAGCTTCGGTTCGGATAGGACGGAGTTTGAGCATATATGTTACCTTAAATTGTTGTCGCATCTACGTTATCGTATTCAGAGTGCGTTCCTACAAAACGGATGAAAATCATCGCGTTGGTCATAACGAACGTGAACGATTAAGCGATAATTATTGCCTTTGATATTAAAAATGACACGATTATTAGCAATAATACTGGCGTTGCGATAAGTACTTTTGATATCTGTTGGACTAGTCCATTCTGCACGGGACGCTTCCTCATACCAAGCTTTAAGTGGCTGCTCGGCATCAGGATGAGTTTCCCAAAATTGTCGTAAATTGCTACGGGCAAGGATTCGCATATCACAATTATACTATTCCGAAGAGCGAAGAAAACTTTTCTGGACTCAGATGTAGCAATTTGTCAAATTTATACAGGGCAATTTTCCGAAGAAAGAGTGTAGGTTTTTATCTCAATGTCGGCTTAATACCCATATCACCCTACACTCTGTTCAAAGTTTGATGAAATTAAGCAGCGCTTTTCATCGCTGGTTGTAGCAAACTGACCAAATGACCATCAGGTGTGCGGATAGCAGCTACTTTACCAAAAGAAGGTTCGCGGACACGACCTTCGAGACTTGCGCCTAATTGTTCTAGGGTAGCGATCGCGCTTTGAATATCTTCAACATGAAAGCTTAAAATTGGTGAAGAACCAGTCTCAGCATCTGATTCTGCCGCGTGTAGGGCAATAGTGGTACCATTGGCATCCAACTCAGCCCATCCAGGGCTAGACATCTTCACCGGGAGTCCTAAGCCTTCGCTGTAGAACTTCAGTGATGTAGGTATATTTTTAACCATCAGCATAATATGCTTAAATTCAGCCGCCATAACTTTTTTCCGATTTCAAGTGGACTTATTCTCAGTATAAATGCGCTTTGACTCGCAGCGGCAAATTAACAAATATCACATGCAGTATGTCAGTTCGCGTTTATATTAGAATTAAGACATTGGCATATCTTGCCCCGCAATGATTATTAAGAATTGTGTAAAGTGGAAAAAACTGGGCAGTGTCAGTTTTTATTCTGTGCAAGTTAGAGATATCGCTCACCGTTCTCTCAAACATTTATATAAATTTATCGGTGAGCATTGCCGAAGTGACAATTGTTGAATCAGGGGAGCAATATCTGAAGTAAAGTAGATACATCCAAGGAAAAGCTAGGGTTTTAGATTTTAATAATGCCACTAATTTATTTAGATGTTTGCTGTTTTAATCGTCCATTTGATGTTCAAGAACAAGAGCGGATTATGCTTGAAACCGAAGCAATATCATTGATTTTAGAAAAGTGTGAAACAGGAGAATGGGAATTATTAACTAGCGAAGTCATTGATGTTGAATTAGCACAAATTACTGACCCCGAACGGAAGCAAGGTATTGAAATTTTAACTTCTATTTCTAAATTTAAAGTAGAATTGAATGAAAGCATTCAAAAGCGTGCCATATTTTTACAAAGTTTAGGAGTTAAGTTTTTCGATTCACTACATATTGCTTGTTCAGAAGCAGGCAAAGCAAACGTGATGCTAACAGTCGATTATCGCTTGTTGCGAAAAACAGCGAATTACTCTCAAGAGTTGACAATCATCGTCGCAAATCCAGTTACATGGTTAATGGAGGTTTCCCAATGAATACCCATCGAATGAGTTCATTAGAAATTAGAAAAAAAGGTTTAGAAGCTTTGGCTCAAGCCCTTGGTCCTGTGGGAATGGTACGTTTTTTGCAGCAGTTTGGTATTAATAAAGGAGACTATACCGAGGAACGTGAGAAATTACTCGAAGGAATCACGATGGATGATATTTTGGCGCAGGTTCAACAAAATCGGGAAAAAAAGCAATCTGATACTTAATCTGATATGTACGCTTGTCAATAGCGTTTGATACGCGCTTAAGAGAGAATTCTAACCCGAACTTCTCTCACTCAAAGAAAGAGCGCAGGTTTTTATCTCTATGTCGGATCAAGACCAATATTAACCTATACCCTGGACTTATTCTCAGTATAAATGCGCTTTGACTCGCAGCGGCAAATCAATAAATATCACACACAGTATGTCACTTAATGAAAATATTCAATCTCCATCAAACAGAGAATTCAGTCCCAATAGTCGCCAATCTTCCCCACAGTGGGATGTTTGTCCCTGAAGATATTGCGGTAACATTTACAGAAGACCACTTAAAATCTCTGCCAAATACTGATTGGCATCTTGATGAACTGTATGACTTTCTTCCCAGTCTGGGGATCGCAGTTCTGCAAGCGACCCACAGCCGATATGTAGTTGACTTAAATCGCCGGCTTCAAGAACCGTTATTCGGTAGCTTCTGGTCATCTGTAATCCCGTCGCAAACAGCATTTGGCAAACAGATCTACATCAGCAATCCAAATTTTGAAGATATCTCAGAACGTATTCCCAAATTTTATCTACCTTACCACGATCGCTTGAAAACGTTACTGCAAGAAAAAGTTGCCGAATTTGGCAAAGTTTATTTATTAGACTTACATAGCTTCTTTGGACCAATCACCGACCAAATTTGCTTAGGTAATGCCAACGGCAATAGCTGTAGCGAAAAACTCATCTCCACAGTAGAGCAGAGTTTCACAAATTCCGGCTATCAGGTGGTAATGAATAAAACCTTTAATGGCGGTTACATTACGAGAAATTACAGTCAAATGCCGGGAGTAGAAGCATTGCAAATTGAAGTTCGGTATCATGTGTATTTAAACGAAAATCAACTAAATAAACCACAACCGCCTAATTGGGATGTACCTGAATTTTATGCCGCCAAAGACAAGTTTGGAGAAATTTTTAAAAATATTGTCAATAATATGATTTAATACCGTGACTACAGCGTTGCCAATGGGAAAGTAAACCAGAAAGTCAAACCGCGACCAGGTTTACTACTAACCCCAATATCACCGCCATGAGCCTTAATGATTTGCTGGCAAATGTACATTTTTAAACCGATACCTGGAGAAGAACCAGCAAGAGGATCGCGGACATAGAGGTCAAACAAGCGATCGCACTCCAACTTACTCATTTCTGCCCCATTATTTTCGATAGTACAGCGAATCATCCCTTTTTCCACTTTGGCTTTGAGAGTTAAGCGTATTCCCGGTGGATTGTGTTTCAAGCTATAAATAAACAAATTTTCCAACACTCGCTGCAATTTCGCCGGATCAGCATTCACCAAAGGTAAATCTTGAGACACCAAATTATTCAACGTAGCTTGATTTTGCGCCAACATCGGCTGCAAATCTTTCGTAATCGCCGCGAATAAGGTGTTTAATTGCACCATCTCCCGTTGCATGACCATTCCCTTGTCTTTGCAAGCATGGATTTCCAGTAATAAGTTAATCATCGCTAGTTGATGCTCATTACCTTGAATCATCCGCAGGGTAATTGACTGAGACACTTCTCCTCCTGTGCGCTGTAAATTCTGTAACACCATCAAATTACCCATCACAGAAGTCCGCAAATCGTGGGAGATAGTATGTAAAACTACATCCTTCACCCGGTTTAATTCCTGGAGTTCTTGCATTTTCTGCTGTAACTGGGTGGTGCGTTCCTCTACTTGGTGTTCTAAATTAGCATTCAGGAGAGCAAGTTGCTGGTAGAGTAAACTTTGTTGGATAGCGATCGCTATTTGCGAAGACATCTGCTGGAGTAAGTCAATTTCCGATTGCTGCCAATGACGTGGCGAAGAACATTGATGAGCAACCAATAAGCCAAACATGTCATTACCAACAACAATCGGCACAGCTAAACTGGCGTGAATTTGGTATTGATGATAAAACTGAGCGATTTTTGGCGATACACTGATTGCCGCCGTATCGTCAACTATCCGCACCTGATTGTTAGCAAACAGTGCTTTCATTTCTTGCAAGTCTATTTTATGAGACTCGCTGATAAATTGCATAACTGAGGGATAATTTGCATCTACGGATTCGGCAAGAACCTTCGCTGTGTAATTATCATCATGACCAATGACAACCCGGTCTGCTTGCAAAAATTGCCGAACTTCCGTGACAGTGGTTTGCAAAATTTCTTCAAGATTGAGGGATTTACGGATGCGTAATAGAGTTTCCGCTGTAATCCGCAACTGTGCAGCCGCCGCATCACGTTGGGCGATATCGACCTCTGCTAGCTTACGTTCACTGATATCCCGGACAATCGCTAAGACTTCGTCTTTGTCACTGACTACCAATCGCGCCTCGTAATTTCGCCATCCCTGAGGGGTTTGTAACTGATACTCATAGGTTTGCAAAACCCCCGAATCCAAAGTTTGACGAATAGCCTCCAAACTCATCGCCGCCACATCGCTAGGGAATATTTCCTGCACGGTTTTACCAACTATCTCTTGTGGGGAAGCCAGATAAGTGCCATGACCATTGCAATCTAAATATTTCCCATCGCGACTAATGTGACAAACCATATCCGGAATTGCCTCCAAAATAGCTTGGTATTTAGCCTCATGCACCCTTTTAGGGGGTATCACCCCTGTTGTCTCTGCTTCACAACCAAATTTTTCTGACTGGCTCACAATTTCACTCTCTGAATATAGACGGGATTGAGCGACTATAGGATCGCAAAACAAATTTATCTAAAATTTGACTGTTTTCTATTTATAACCAACGACCAATAGATTGGAAACAATCCACTCTTAGAGTAGATTCTAATTGGGGCGATCGCATACACCCGATTGGATGATCCAACTGTAGGATAAATCACCCCGGTGGCAATCTGGAATGGATGAAGTATATTAGACACGACCTGATTAAAATTAAGATGAACCGCAGAATTTTCGCGACAGCGACCTTGTTGGCTTTAACAATCATCGGACGTGCAGTTTTTGAAACTGACGCAGGTAATGATGTAGCAAATACAACATCAGTAACGATGCCATCCGCAAAACTCGTAAAAACCACTAAATAGTAATATAGAAGAAAGAAAAATCCGAACGTCTCAAAGTGAAGTTGCCGGGGATGTGGCAGAAGCAATCATCCACGGCACAGAATCTTATCTGTATCAACCTAGTAACTAAATTAGGAAAGACATCCAATGAGCGTATTGGTGCGAAAAGCGCTCCTTCATTTAGAGCGCAAAAATCTAATCCAACTCCCGACGACCTTCTAAAGCTCTTGCCAAAGTCACCTCGTCAGCATATTCCAAATCACCGCCAACAGGTAAACCAAAAGCAATCCGTGTCACCTTGGTAAACGGCTTTAACAACTGACC
>Ga0209512_1004340_pt1 | contig 12480 bp, 9 predicted proteins | sample frozenSSSSmetaG_FD_184142 | JGI IMG/M metagenome (GOLD analysis project Ga0209512, IMG submission 184142) | Glacier valley bacterial and archeal communities from Borup Fiord, Nunavut, Canada, to study Microbial Dark Matter (Phase II) -... | ecosystem: Environmental > Aquatic > Freshwater > Ice >... | reverse complement strand
GCCAGTGGGTTACCTCCATATGTGCTACCGTGCTCGCCGGGTTTTATCGTCATCATAATTTCATCATCACATAAAACTGCACTTACCGGTAATACGCCGCCACTTAACGCCTTACCCAAAATCAACATATCAGGACGTACATTTTCATGGTCGCAGGCCAGCATTTTTCCTGTACGTGCAAGGCCCGTTTGAATTTCATCGGCAATCATCAACACATTGTATTCAGTACATAAATTCCTTATTCCTGTTAAGTATCCTTCATCAGGTACTACTACGCCAGCTTCTCCTTGAATGGGCTCAAACATAAAAGCAGCCACGTTTTTATCTTGCAGTGCTTTTTCAAGCGCAGCAAGGTCATTATAAGGAATAAGTTCAAATCCGGGCATAAAAGGACCGAAATTATGATAACTGCTTGGGTCGGTAGAGGAGGAGATTGCCGCCATAGTTCTTCCCCAAAAATTACCCTCAGCGAAAATTATTTTTGCCTTATTTTCGGCAATTCCTTTTACTGTGTAGCCCCATCTGCGTGCCAGCTTAATAGCGGTTTCGCCACCTTCTACACCTGTGTTCATTGGCAATACTTTATCGTATCCAAAATAATTGGTAATGTATTTTTCATACTCACCCAACAGGTTGCTGTGAAATGCACGACTTGTTAAGGTTAGTTTAGTGGACTGTTCAATTAAAGCCTTAATAATTTGGGGATGACAATGTCCCTGGTTAACAGCAGAATAGCCACTTAAGAAATCGTAATAACGTTTACCATCAACATCCCAAACAAACACACCCTCTCCACGATCTAAAACAACGGGAAGCGGATGATAATTATGGGCACCGTATTTTTCCTCAATATCAATGTACTGTTGAGTATTGGCAGATAATATTGTAGTTGATTGCATGATAATTTTATTGAAAAGTTGAAGTTGAACTGCTAAAATATTCAACAAAAAATAGTTGGTATAGAAAGAAATTTTTCTCTCCAGAAATGGGAGAGTGGATAGGAGCAGAAACTCAGTGATTCAGCAAATCGAGGTTATTGCCAAGGAAGTATAATATGTTCTGCGAAGTCTTGATATCTTTTTTTATTTGAATGCAAAATACAAAAATTATTTATAAAGTATACAGCTTTTTAAAAACCTGTATACTTTATAAACTTTCTTACAACTCAAATTTTATACCTTGTGCCAGAGGTAATTTATCTGTGTAGTTAATGGTATTGGTCTGCCTGCGCATATACACTTTCCATGCATCACTTCCGCTTTCCCTGCCACCACCGGTTTCTTTTTCGCCGCCAAAAGCGCCACCAATTTCAGCACCGGAAGTTCCTATATTCACATTGGCAATACCACAATCGCTTCCTGCAGCAGAGAGGTATTGTTCGGCTTCCCTTAAATTATTTGTCATGATTGCTGATGATAAACCTTGAGGAACTCCATTTTGCATGGCAATGGCTTCATCGAGTGTTTTATATTTCATGATGTATAAAATGGGAGCGAAGGTTTCATGTTGCACAATGGCGAAATTATTTTTTGCTTCAGCAATACAAGGTTTTACATAGCATCCACTTTCGTAGCCTTTGCCTTTTAGTACACCACCTTCTACAATAAAAGTACCGCCTTCAGCTTTGCATTTCTCAATGGCATCTTTGTACATTTCTACCGCCATTGTATCAATCAACGGCCCCACATGATTCTTTTCGTTTAATGGATCTCCAATCTTTAATTGTTGGTAGGCGTTCACTAATTTTTCTTTGAACTTATTATATACTTTTTCATGAATAATTAAACGACGGGTAGATGTGCAGCGTTGTCCGGCTGTGCCCACTGCACCAAATGCGGCACCAATCAATGCCATATCAAGATCAGCATCTTTAGAAATAATGATGGCATTATTGCCACCTAGTTCCAGTAAACTTCTGCCCAATCTTCCGGCAACAGCCGCAGATACAGCCTTACCCATTCTTGTGCTACCGGTAGCAGATACCAATGCAATTCTTGTATCATTGCTCATCCATTCACCCACAACGCTATCTCCAACTATTAAATTATTTACACCTTCAGGTACATTATTTTTATTAAACACCTTTGCGGTGATATTCTGACAGGCAATGGCACATAAAGATGTTTTTTCGCTCGGTTTCCAAATACACACATCTCCGCAAACCCAGGCCAGCATGGTATTCCAGCCCCACACAGCTACAGGAAAATTAAATGCAGATATAATACCTACAATTCCCAACGAATGATATTGCTCGTACATTCTGTGACCCGGTCTTTCACTATGCATTGTTAAGCCATGCAACTGACGGGAAAGTCCTACAGCAAAATCGCAGATATCAATCATTTCCTGTACTTCGCCAAGGCCTTCCTGCAAGCTCTTGCCCATTTCATAACTTACCAATTGTCCCAATGCATGCTTTTGCAGTCTTAACTCTTCTCCAATCTGTCGTACAACATCTCCACGCTTTGGCGCAGGCCATTGTCTCCACGCAGTAAAAGCTGTTTGAGCCTGCTGCAATACGGCTTCGTAACTATCTTTGTCGGCACTTTTTACAGAGGCAATTAATTTACCATCAACCGGTGAGTAAGAATCAATTGCCGCACCTTTTGATGTAAGCCATTTTGTACCCGTTGATACACCCTTATTTTTTTGTTGTACCTGCAATGTTGAAAGAAAATGCATAGCTAATTTTTTGCGAAGTTACGGTTGATTTTTTAGGTTCTTAGTTGATAAGGAAAGAATGGAATAAATTCAGGTAATTTTTTTGTCTACACATAAAACAGTCGTCATTTTTTAACTGCAATGATGATCCCTGTTGCCCACACTTGTTTGGTTAGCCATAAATCATCTCTTGTATCTAAATATGACATTAAGTTAATTGCCTTTTCCTGGTGTCCATCCGGCCAGTTTGGTTGCGGCAGCATATCATCAATAATATAGAGCCCGCCTTTATTTAACATTGATAACACTTCCTCTAAAAGCAGGTATTTTCCATGCCAGGTATCAGCAAAAATATAATCAAATTTTTGTTGCTTATTTGCTTCCACCCAATCGGCGCCATCAATGGTAATTAAATTTAAGCGATTATCGCTGCCCAGAAATTGACGGGCAATATCCAAAAAATTGGGTTCATTGTCAATCGAGATTAAAGAAGATTCGCTATCCATTCCATCCAGTATCCAGGAAGTTGATAATCCTGTTCCGGTGCCTAATTCAAGAAATTTACCAGCTGGTTTTGAAGCGGCAAGTGTTCGCAATAAAGAACAGGTTTGTACATCAGAAGCCATTGAAAATCCTGAAGTGACTGTTGCTTCATTTATATCCAAATAAGTTTTTGGTAATGGCTGGTATATATTTTCTGTCATTATTTTTCTGATTGAATAAAGCTTAATTACAATTTTTTTAGGAGAAATATCTCTTTTCAAAAGTGCATTTACTTTTAATACTGCTCATTTTCGTTTGGAAAATCGCTGCTTTTAACGTCGGAAACATATTTCTTAATTGCTCCGGTTATTTGTTCATCAAGGTTTAAATATCTTCTTAAAAACCGGGGTTTAAATTCTGTGTTAATACCTAACATATCGTGCATTACAAGCACCTGCCCATCGCAGGCGCCACCTGCACCAATACCAATGGTAGGAATATGCAAACTTTCCGAAACTTCTTTTGCCAGGGCTGCAGGTATTTTTTCAAGTACAATTGCAAAGCAGCCTGCCTCTTGTAATATCAAAGCATCTTTTTTTAATTTTTCAGCTTCTGTCTCTTCCGTTGCCCTTACCACATAAGTCCCAAATTTATTAATGGACTGAGGCGTCAATCCCAAATGCCCCATAACAGGTATTCCTGCACTTACTATTTTTTTTACAGAATCAATGATCTCTTCACCGCCTTCTAGCTTTACGGTATGGGCTCCACTTTCCTTCATAATCCTGATGGCAGATGCCAGTGCAATTTCTGAATTGGATTGATAGGAGCCGAACGGAAGATCAGTAACCACGAGACATCTTTCTCTTGCACGTACCACACTTTGCGCATGATAAATCATTTGGTCAAGCGTGATAGGAAGTGTTGTTGTATGACCAGCCATTACATTACTGGCACTATCACCGACCAAAATAATATCAATACCTGCGGCATCGAACAATTTGGCGAATGAATAATCATAGGCTGTTATCATGGAGATTTTTTCCCCTGCAGCTTTCATTTTTTGGAGCGTATTGGTGGTTACTTTTTTAAACTCTTTATCTACAGTCATTTTTTAAAGTGGATTTAATTTTATGGATTTATTTTCTATCAGCGAAAGGGGGAGTTGACTCTGCATTAGAATAAAACAAATCCGGGAAGAGATCGCCGGATGTAAAAGTAGATAATAATTGTAGAAAAGTACCAGGACATCAAGTAACTATGACAAATAAAGTATTTAACCAATCCGCCGAATGTCTATTTTAATTCATCCCATAAATGACGAATTAAACCATCCACTAAACCAATTTTTGGTACATAAATTTCCACTGCACCGGCCCAGCGCATTGCATTGATATAAATTTGAATGGCGGGCACAATCACATCTGCTCTATCCGACCTTAAATTATAGCTGGTAATTCTTTCAGCCAATGGTACAGCACTCAACTCTTTATAATAATCACGCAGTAATTCCAATGAAAGTGGCTTGCCGTCCTTCTTCTTACTTAGCGAAAAAACTTTATTGATATTACCACCACTACCAATTGCCACCACTTCTTTTTGCCCTTTTGCAGCGGTACGAATAGTATCTTTCATTTCATCCCAATCGCTATCAGTTACCATATTTTTAAGTAAGCGAATGGTGCCAATATTGAAAGATTTTTTAAAAGCGAGCCGGCCATTACTAAAAAAAGATAATTCTGTACTACCACCGCCTACATCAATATATAAGTAGCTGTGTTCTTTGTCAAGGTTTTCTGCAATATGATTTTCATACACCAAACCCGCTTCAATATCGCCACTGATGATTTCTATTTCAATGCTTGTTTCGAGCTTTATTTTACGGATAATATCTGCTGAATTTTTTGCATCTCTCATGGCACTGGTAGCACATGCCTTAATATGCTCTACATCGTACGCATTGCACAAATGTTTGTAGGCCTTCATGGTTTGCAGCATCATCCCTATTTTTTGTTTGGAGATTGAACCAGCTTCAAATACATCAAAACCCAGCCGCAGCGGTATTCTAACCAAATTCAATTTATTGAATGTTACTATTTCTTTATCATCCTTTAAAACTTCAGTTATTAAAAGCCTTGCCGCATTACTACCAATGTCTATTGCTGCTAATTTCAATATATTGACAATTTAATATTATTATGGTTAGATGTATATTACAAATATACCATTGTAATTCACTAACCAACAGGGAACAATAAAAATGAAGTAATTATGTGGATAATTTACGATACAGGTAATTATAAATTTCTACCTGGCTACGCACTTTTTTTGTATTTCGGGGATTGACATATTGGTTACTTAATGCATTGTCTAATTTCCTTGCTTTTGTATTGTCTGCTAATTGTATGTGTACAATATCCTTTATTTCACTTTGAATATTTTTTTCAAAAATGGGGCAGGTAACTTCTACACGGTGATTTAAATTCCTCAACATCCAATCTGCTGAAGAAATGTATACTTTTTCTTTACCCCCGTTGTAAAAAATCATCACCCTGGCATGTTCAAGATATTCATCTACAATACTGATTGCCTGTATTGGGATTTTTAATTTTTTATTTTCTGTAAGCATACAAAAGATGCCTCTTATAACCATCTTAATTTCTACACCTGCTTTTGCAGCTTCATATAATTTATCAATAAGCAATTCATCACTTAATGAATTTAATTTTAGCGTAATAGCTGCTGTTTTTTTTGAGTTAGCTGCTTTAATTTCTTTATCAATAAGTTGTACCAGTTGCCTTCTAAGTGTAACAGGACTTACCAATAAAGTTTTACAGGCTCTCAATAAAGAAATCCTTGTCTTAGGCTGCTCCAGGTAATTAAATATTCTGTTTACATCAGCCATAATAAACCTGTCGGAAGTAAGCAAACAATGATCTCCATAAATTTTTGCTGTACGTTCGTTTAAATTGCAGGTTCCCACAAAGCCGTAATGAATTGTGCGCCCGTTTATGATTTTTTTTATCAAACAGATTTTTGCGTGCACCTTCATATTGGGCACACCAATAAACACTTTAACCCCGGCTTCTTCCAGCTCTTCTTTCCATTCAATGTTGGCTTCTTCATCAAACCTTGCTCTTAGCTCAATCACCACAGTTACCTCTTTTCCATTGCGAACTGCATTGGTGAGGGCATTTATTATTTTAGACCTTGGTGCTAAACGGTAACAGGTTATTTTAATACTTTTCACTTCAGGATCAATTGCCGCTTCTCTTACAAGGTCAATTAAGCTATCAAAGGAATGATAAGGAAAATTTAGCAGCACATCTTTTTCTAAAATAATGTCTGTAACCCTGTTTACATTTTTAAGAGCAGGGTGTAAAAAGGGTTTTTTTCTGCTGCTTTTATTATCAAAAACTACATCAGGGAAATTTATGAAATCTTTAAAATTATGAATTCTGCCCCCCGGTATTAAATTATCTTTTCCGGATAGTCCCATTCTTTTAATAAGGTAGGATAGGAGCGCAACATCAATCTCTTTATCAAAAATAAACCGAACAGGTTTCCCTTTTTTTCTGTTTTTTAAACCTTTTTCTAATTTTTGAATAATTGATGTTGAAATATCATTATCAATATCAATTTCCGCATCTCTTGTTACTTTAATTATATGTGCTGAAAAAACATCGTATCCGAAATAAGTAAAAATATAAGGTAAACAAAATCTTATCACATCTTCCAATAAAATAATATGGTGTTCATTTCCTTTGGTGGGCAAAATAACAAATCTGCTTAAGCGCCTTGTAGGTACCGATACCAATGCAAACCGCTGTGGAATGCTCTTGTCTTTTTTCGACATTTTACAAGCAAGGTAAATTGATTTGTCACTAAGGGTTGGAAAACCCTGGATACTTTCGATCATCAGCGGAACAATACTGCTTCGTATTTCATCATTAAAATATTCTATAACGAAATTTTGTTGCGCCCTGTTTAATTGCTTTTCATTAATTAAAAATATTTTTTGCTTTTTTAATTCCCGTAATATCTCGTTCCAAATTCTATCAAATTCTTTTTGTTGTTCCACTACCTTTTCCTGTATCTCTTCCAGTATTATTTCTGGAGAAACTTCCAGGTGCATATTCCCTTTATTGCCAACTTCAATCATTCTTTTTAGTGTGGCAACTCTTACCCTGAAAAACTCATCCAGGTTATTTGAAAAAATACCAAGAAACTTAATTCTTTCGTTAAGAGGAACCGTTTCATCTGCAGCTTCCTGTAAAACACGGCTATTAAATGAAAGCCAGCTTAAATCTCTACTAATTACTTTTTGTTTTAACAAAGCCCGAAAATTTTAGTTATTAGAAGTGTGAAATTAAATGTACAGGAACCAATATTACAAAAAGCTATTATTAACTTTAAGTGATTTTTTAAGTTTATTCAATCATACAGAATCAATAATCTCATTCCCAAATTGGGTTGGTAGTTTATTTTTATTAATGAAATATAATAAGCCGAAACATAATAATCCAAAAAATAAAATGATAAATGTGGTGGTCCCCCACATCAACCAGCCAAAAGCTTCACCAGTTGATTGTTCTATATTATATAAACCAAGCACTAAAAAAATAGCTGTTGGAAAAGTGCCAATTCCCCCGGGGGTTAAAATCATTGCGAAGGTTGCCAGGGTTAAAACCGAACAGGCTGCATTTAAACCAAGGTGCGATACTTCCTTTATGGCCGAAAAACCAATATATATCTCAAGCAAATACATACTCCATATAAATAGAGTATGAAATATAAACCAGCCTCTTTTTTTTAGTTTTTTGATGCTCGTTATGCCTTCTTTTAAACCAGCAAAAAAATTACTCAATCGCTTTACCAATTTATTAGAACTATATTTTTTTAAAATAAACCTTATTAGTAATATTATAAAAGCAACTATTAAAAAAAGAACTAAAATCCAACCCCACAAAGCAATACCGCTTTCTGGCTTTATCATTTTTGAAATTGAACCTTTAACAAAATTACCTACTAAACTAAACTGAATAATTATAGTAAAAAGTATAAAAAAAAGATAACAAACCAAATCAAATATTCTTTCAATAACAATAGTGCCAATAAGTTTTTGTACTGGAATTCTTTCATATTTACCGAGCATGGTACACTTTAATATTTCACCTAACCTCGGCACAAATGAATTGGCAAGATATCCCACCATTGTTACTGCAAACGTGGTAAAAAGGGACGGTTTGTATCCCATAGGTTCGATCAAAATTTTCCACCTTACAGAGCGGCTTACATGACTGGCTAAAGCAAGGATAATGATTGGAATTACGATTGTGTAATTTGCATTTGTGAGGGCGAACTTAAATTTCAATAGTTCCTCTGGCGTCATTTTACTAAACTGCCACCAAATCAAAAAAATACCTCCACCTAAAAAAATGACATACTGAAGTATTAAACCTAATTTTTTTTGCATAATATGTTACCGCTTACAAAGTAAAAACCAAACATTCATTAAAACTAAAAAAAGATATTTCAATTATCCCGTTCCTCTTGCTCTTTTATCAAAAAGTTATCAATTAACCTCACGCCATTTAAAAACGCTGCAACTAAAATTACAATACCTGTTTTTCCATTCCAGTCATTCAGAAGTTGCAAACTATCTGCATTGCATATTTCAACATAATCAACTTTAAAACCTTTTGCTGTTAAAAATGCTATGGCGTTTTGTTTAAGGTTAGTAACGTCGCCAGGTTTTATATTATTTTTTATAAATTGAAGGGTTGAAAATATGTTAACCGCCAACAATCTATCTTCCGGAGCCAATCTTAAATTTCTGCTGCTCTTTGCAAGGCCATCCCGTTCTCGTTGCGTAGGGCAAATGATGATTTGCAGTGATGGATAGGCCATAGCAGCCATCTTGTTTAAAACCATGCATTGTTGAAAATCTTTTTGGCCCAGGTATAATTTGTCAGGTAAAACAATTTCAAGTAACCGGTGCACTACCTGGCATACGCCCTGAAAATGTCCGGGACGATATTTACCATCAAGGATGGTTTCGATAAATCCCAGATCAAAATGCACAAGATTGTTTATTCCCTTTGCATACATTTCATCAATGGTTGGCAAAAACAATATACTACAACCTGCTTTTTCTAAAAGGTAAATATCCTGTTCAATTGTAACTGGATATTTTTCAAAATCTTTAGCATCGTTAAACTGTGTTGGATTTATAAAGATGCTGCAAAGCACCAAATCGTTTTCCGTTTTAGCTTTTGTTATTAATGAAATATGCCCGCTATGTAATGCCCCCATTGTTGGAACAAAACCAATTGATGAAACGGTTTTAGTTAAGCCTAACAAGTAACTTTTAATATCATTGGCCTTTTTTAATATAATCATTTTACCTTTTATTATACCCCAAATCTACGTGGATATTGATTTTAAGAAAATTACTGTAACTTCGCCACCCTTAAGGAAATCCATTCTGACTTAAAATAAGTAATCACAAATGTCAACAAAAAAAAGAATTTTATTTATTGCCAATGAAATGTCTCCTTACGTAGAACTTACAGAGTTCGCTGAGATTATTAATAAATTGGCAGTAAAAGCGAATGATAGTGGAATGGAAGTCAGGTGTATCATGCCGCGTTTTGGTATCATCAACGAACGAAGGCATCGTTTGCATGAAGTGGTACGGTTATCGGGTATTAATGTATCTATTGACGGAGATGATTATCCCCTTGTTATAAAGGTAGCTTCCCTGCCCAATGCCAGATTACAGGTTTATTTTCTTGATAATGAAGATTTTTTTAAGCGCAAGACCATCTTTAATGATGAAAATGAAAAGTGGTATGATGACAATGGATTACGAACTGCCTTGTTTTGCAAGGGAGCGCTTGAAACGGTAAAGAAATTTGGCTGGCCTCCAGATATTATTCATTGCAGCGGCTGGATGACCGGATTAATACCCATGTTTATTAAAGCTGCTTATAAAAAAGAACCGGTATTTAGCAACTGTAAAGTGGTTTATACAATTGGACAAACAACTTTTAAGGAAAAGCTGGGTGCAGATTTTCTTAAACTGGCTACCATCAATGATAATGTAACCAAAAAAGAACTGGAGTTTTTTAAAGACATCAACAATGTTGCAATGTTTAGGGGTGGGGCAGCTTTTGCTGATGCAGTTACATTTGGTGCCGAAAAAGTAGATAAGAAATTAGTTGAAGAGTTTAGTAAAATAAAGGGTAAAAAAACTTTGCCGTTTAATCCGGAAAGTGATTTAACAGACTATTTACAATTATATAACGACCTTTCTAAATAGTTTTTTACAACCCTTTTTAATTAAATATTGTTTTTGTGCAAAGAAAATTTTTCCTGTTTATTTCTGCTGTTAGTTTTTTTTCGTTTTTTTTATGGAGTTGTACTAAAATTGATACCACTCAAATTGGCGCCGATCTTATACCTGCCGTTGATAATGTTCATACTTTTGCCGATACCCTTAATGTATTTGGAACGCAAGGTGTATTGTCAGCAGATACAACCAGAATTGGGATTAATGATCTGCAGGTTTTAGGTACGATTAACAATGATCCACTTTTTGGAAAAACCAATGCAAATATTTACCTGCAGTATAAGCCAATATTTTTTCCTTATTATTTTGGTAATTCCAAAGATACCATAGGACAATCATTTGCACCAGCAGGTACAGGTTATGATTCGGTAGTGCTTTGTCTTTCCTACAAAGGTTTTTACGGAGACTCCACTAAACCTCAACATCTTAAAGTTTTTGAGCTGGATCAAGGTGAAACAAATTTTAAATTTGATTCAATTTATCAGACTAATTACAAGCCATTAATTTCACCAACAAATTTAATAGGAGAAGTAACGGTAACACCAACAGATTTAAAGAATTATACTTTTTTAGATAATGGAAAAGATTCAGCTCATTATCAAATTCGCATACCATTGAACAAGGCATTCCTAGATAAAATTCTTTCTAACTACGATTCGAGTGAAAATAAGCCCTTTCATTCAGATTCACTTTTTACCAGTACTTTTAAAGGCTTTGCTGTGGAAGCCAATGGGGGATCTGATGCAAAAGGTTTGTTTTATATTAATTTAACTGATATTAAAACACGGATAGAAATTCATTACCGCAGAAAAAATGTTACTCCAATTGATACACTGCATTCATCGTGGGCTGTAGTTGCAACATCAAGTACCACCGTTAAAAAATCAGCAACTGCTAATTTTATTAATCGAGATAGATCGGGTTCGCAATATGCAAACAGACCTTCATCTTCTGATGAATTATTTATACAGGCCACACCGGGTACTTATGCAACACTTCAAATTCCTGGCTTAAGTCTTTTAGATAACCGCATTATTCACAGAGCTGAATTAATTATTGAAGAAATTGCTCCTTCCACTCCTTTATTACCAGAACCATCCTATCTGTATTTGGATGTTGTTGATACAGGAACAACCTGGAAATATAAACCATTGCCTTACGATTTAAGCCCTAATGCATATTATAATCCAAATACTAGCGCACAGCCATTTTATCCAACTAACGGTATAGACCATGCTTATTTTGGAGGGAGTCCGATTCCAAAAACTGATCCTTTAACCGGTAAACTTACCTATTCTTACATATTTAATATCTCGAGGTATGTTCAAAATATAGTTACAAAGCATGAGTTAAGCTATGGTCTCAGATTATCGGCACCTTACGAATTGTTTTACTATGGCTATATCTATTCGTTTAAAAACCTTCTTAGCCATGGTGGTGTTAAGATAGGTAATGGAAACAATCCTAATTATAAATTAAGGCTACGTATAGTATACTCAAAAATTTAAAAATCATCAAAGGCTTCTATTAAAGTGGAAGCTTTTTTATTTACAGCCACACACTTATCTTTACAATTCATAAAATAAAACCATATGCCGTATTTGTTTACATCAGAATCCGTAAGTGAAGGACATCCGGATAAAGTAGCTGACCAAATTAGTGATGCTTTAATAGATAACTTTTTAGCATTTGACCCTAATAGTAAAGTGGCTTGTGAAACACTGGTAACAACCGGACAGGTTGTATTAGCAGGAGAAGTTAAGAGCAAAGCTTACCTGGATGTACAAGAAATCGCAAGAGGTGTTATCCGTAAAATTGGATACACCAAAAGTGAATATATGTTTGAAGCAAATTCATGTGGTATCATTTCGGCTATCCACGAACAATCTGCTGATATTAACCAGGGGGTAGATAAAAGGAAAAAAGAAGAACAAGGTGCTGGTGACCAGGGAATGATGTTTGGTTATGCAACCAACGAAACA
>Ga0209512_1004339_pt1 | contig 12481 bp, 8 predicted proteins | sample frozenSSSSmetaG_FD_184142 | JGI IMG/M metagenome (GOLD analysis project Ga0209512, IMG submission 184142) | Glacier valley bacterial and archeal communities from Borup Fiord, Nunavut, Canada, to study Microbial Dark Matter (Phase II) -... | ecosystem: Environmental > Aquatic > Freshwater > Ice >... | reverse complement strand
CTTGGACAATTCATCGTTGTGGGTCCCTGCGACAGGCTCGACGCTTCACAATATCCATGGAATTGGGAAACTGAATCCTATAACGATCAAAGCTGGAGCAAGCCAAAAACGATGGATGTGGGTCATTCACGTGGCCTTGGAACGGATATCAACTGGGTACTGACTCCAAGGCGAATTCCTCAAATGGAACAGAAAGAGCAACGGTTTGCGGCAATCAGCCGATCAAAAGGCAGCGCACCGGATGGTTTTCTTCAGGGTAAAGCAAAATGGACCATTGCAGCCAACCAAAAGCTGACCATCCTGTTCAATCAGGGCAACCTGACCACCGGATATCCAGAGTTACTGGTTTCCAAAGGTAAAGGCAGCCGTATCCGACTGGTGTACGCTGAATCGTTGCTTGATGCCAAAGGAAACAAGGGCAATAGAAATGAGATTGAAGGCAAAACAATCAAAGGTTATGCCGATATTTTTCTTCCTGACGGTGGCTTAGCCCTGCTGTTTAGGCCTTTGTGGTTCCGTACATGGCGATATCTTCAGCTTGAAATTGAAACAAAAGGCGAGGCGTTGGTTCTCAATGATTTTTCAAGCCAGTTTACCGCTTATCCCCTTCAGGAAAATGCTGTTTTTGAAACCGACCAGACCGAACTAAAACAAATATGGAACGTGGGTTGGCTCACTGCCCGCCTGTGTGCCAATGAAACGTATTATGATTGTCCATACTATGAGCAACTTCAATACACGGGCGATACCCGCATTCAGGCCTTGATTTCACTGTATGTTTCAGGCGACGACCGCCTGGTGCGAAATGCGCTCATGAGCTATAACGAATCCCGCATTTATGAAGGATTGACACAAAGTCGTTACCCATCGGCCAACCCGCAGGTAATTCCTCCATTCTCCCTCTATTGGGTCGATATGGTACACGATTATTGGACGCTGCGTGATGATCAGCAGTTTGTTAAAAGCTTCCTTCCAGGAATTGATCAGGTGCTGAATTGGTTTACACAGCGTATTGATCCCAAAACCGGTCTTCTGGGTAAAGTGGAATACTGGAACTTTGTAGATTGGGCGGATGAATGGCCCTGGATTGAGAAAAATCGCATCGGAGGGGTTCCCAAAGGTGGCCGCGATGACGGACAGTCATCTATCATAACCATGCAGTTTGCTTACGCGGCCCAACGTGCATCCGAGTTGTATGATCAATTTAATCAGCCACTTGAGGCTGAAAAATACAAACAGCTGGCACAGAATCTGAACAAGGCTGTGTATCAGAATTGCTGGGATGCAACGCGTGGATACCTGGCCGATACTCCTGATAAGACTGATTTCAGTATGCACGCCCAAATACTTGGGGTACTGACCAATACCATTCCTGAAAACGAACAGCCAGCCATGATTGAAAAGATCATGAACGACCCAAAGTTAACTCAGCCCACTTTGTATTTCCGGTTTTACCTGGCCCAGGCGCTCAAAAAAACAGGCATGGCCGATCGTTACCTGCAAACCCTTGGTCCATGGAGAGATATGCTTCGAATTGGCTTATCAACCTTTGCCGAAAAGCAAGACCCTACCCGTTCCGATTGCCATGCTTGGAGTGCCAGTCCGAATTACGATTTTCTGGCAACCGTTGCAGGTATCCGTCCATCGTCGGCTGGCTTTAAAACCATCAGCATGGAACCCGCTCTTGGTGACCTGAAATTCATTAAAGGTCAGATGCCTCATCCTTCTGGAATGATTGTTTTTGATCTCAAAAGAAACGGAAGCAATGGCATACAGGGAGAAGTAACATTGCCCGATGGTTTGTCAGGAACTTTTGGCTGGAAAGGAAAAACCTTGCAGCTGAAGGGAAAAATGAATATCAATATTCAGTAAAAAGTTTCTTCAAAATAAAGAATAACAGGATATTACACTTTTCCCACAAAAGATAAGGAGTTGAGTGTTTCAACAAAAAGCCTCCCGATGAAAGTCGGAAGGCTTTTTTAATTATCCTGAGTTCAAACTAGAAAACCCATTTCATAAAAGCGAGTTGGTCAAAAATCAAATCAGAGAGAAATTGGTAGAATAATTTGTATCTAAATTATTCTACCGGGCAGATGTTTTTACCAATAACCAGGGATGTACAAATGCTATTCTGCCATGGTTCTGCCATGGATAACTCCCTATCATCTGATACCCATTAGATACTCATCTGATACCTTTCTGTAATGTAAGGTTACAGAAAGGTATCAGATGAGTATCAGAAAGGTATCAGAAGATAGACTACAAACATCCACCTATCCATAGGAACAGAGGGAGAAATCCAGACTGGATTGCTTATTTTGAAAAGTAGATAGGCAAGGTGCAAAAATATACTCCCCCGAGTACTCGGGGTCAGGGACTGCTGAATTGCCAACCACTCATAGTCAAATATTATTTTCTGTGTTTAGATAGAAGTTACGTTAATCAGGATTTGACATCCTGATAGTTGTCATGCAATAATTCCCGAAGTGATTTTTAAACCATCGAAGGGCGCATTCAATGGTTAAAACATGGTATTCATCGTGATTAAATTTCCGGGTTTGATTGGGATACTCTATCTTCACACTATAATTTTAAAGCACATCTAATTTCAGTATTCAAATGCAAACATTCAATCCTGATCAAAAGAGCCTTACCGAGTCCAATGAGTTATACCGGAGCATGATTGAAAATTCGAGGGATGGAATTTGCATCACTCAAAAAAGGCATTTTACCTATGTGAACAAATCATTTTGCGAACTGCTGGGGTACACCTCAGAAGAACTGACAGGTATGCTGGCTTCTAACTTGCTAATTGATTGGGATAAAAAAAGGGTAATTGGCCACTATAACCAACAAATTGCGGGTAACTTATTACCAGAAATTGATCACACTACCTTGATCCATAAAAATGGGAAACTGGTTGACATTGAATATACTGCTTCTTCAATTCTGTATTATGGAACGGCTGCCTCATTTATTTCGGTTCGCGATATTACGGAACGTAAACGGATGCAGCAAAAGCTTGAACAGAGCGAACAGAAATACCGCAACCTGGTTGAGAATGCCAATGATGGAATTACCATTACCCAATTCGGGAAGTTCAAATATATCAACCAAGCTTTCTGCAACATGGTTGAATATTCAGCAGAAGAATTGATTGAGAGCAATTTTCTGAAAGTGGTGGCCGACGAAGAAAAGCAACGCTTACAGGAATTTCACCGATTGAGGATGTCGGGCGGTAAGCATCATATGATTTACGAGGCAAGAGGTATTTCCAAATCAGGAAGAAGCATTTATTTCGAGATTAATACTTCTTATATTGAATACAACGGATACCCGGCCACTTTTATCATTCTGCGCGATCACACTGCACAAAAAGCACTGGAAGAAACCCTCAAAGCCAGTGAGAATAAGTACCGGAAGCTTTTTGAGGCTGAATCAGATGCTATTTTCATGATTGAAAAAGAATCAGGTCAGATTCTTGATGCCAATCCTGCTGCAACTCAAATTTACGGATACAGCCATGATGAATTTTTAGCATTAAAAAATGTCGACATTTCGGCTGAGCCTGAAAAAACACAAGAAGCCACAGTCAATGATTTGAGTTTTATTCCTATTCGTTACCATAAAAGAAAGGATCAAACTGTGTTTGCAGTTGAAATATCTGCGGGGGTTACTGAGTTGGACCATAGTAAAGTACATATTATCACTGCACGCGAAATTACTTCCCGGATCAAAATGCAGGATGCCCTTGAGAAGAGCGAACGCAAATTCAGGGAATTGGCCGATTTGCTGCCTCAGAGTGTTTATGAACTCGATGTGCTTGGTAATGGAACCTATCTCAACAAAGCTGGTCAAATTACAATGGGCTATTCAGGCGACAAGGTTCGGTTTCATGCCCTGGATGGGGTCATACCAGAAGATCGCCCCCGGATGAAGGAGAATATGCAAAAGACCATGGAGGAAAAAAAACTTGGCTATTCTAATGAGTACACCGCTTTGCGGAAAGATGGCTCAACATTCCCTGCGATATTTTACGCGGCAGCCATGATCGAAAATGGCGAATTTATGGGCACCCGAGGCCTGATCATCGACATTTCGGAACGCAAAGCCATGGAAGAATCCTTGCGCAAAAGCGAAGAACATTACCGCCGTGTGATCCAGAGTTTGCAGGAAGGGCTTTTCGTACTTCAGGATGAGAAGTTTATTTTCGTTAACGATTCCATTGTCAATATCCTAGGCTATACGGTTGAAGAGATGAATGGCAAGCACTTTTCATCAGTCATTCCACCTGAGAATATGGATGAAGCTTTCCAAAAGAACCTGGAAAGAAAAATAGGTACGTATGGTTCATGGAGTTACGAATTCACTTTGCTTCACAAAGATGGGCATACCAGGGTTCCGGTGATTCTTTCGACCGTGCTTACCGAATTCGATGGTAAGCATGCCATTGTAGGAACGGCCAAAGATATTACTGACCGCATCAATGCCGAAGAGGAAATAAAGGCAGCCCACAAGAAGCTTGAGCATATCAATATAGACCTGGAAAAAACCATTGGCGAGCGTACCAAAGAGTTGACAAAAGCCAATACCCAGTTACTGAAACTACAAAAAGAAAACCTTCAGTCACAGTTCGATGTACTGAAGCAGCAGGTTAACCCGCACTTTCTGTTTAACAGTTTAAATGTGTTGACTTCGCTGATCCGCCTTGAGCCTGAACTGGCTGAGAAGTTTACCGAACATCTGGCCAAAGTTTATCGTTATGTACTTGAAAACAAAGACAATGAATTGGTGAGCCTGAGCACTGAAATCAGTTTTCTGAATGCTTATATTTTTTTGATCAACATCCGGTTTATGGATAAAGTAATGGTGAATATTAGGATTCCGGATCATAAAATGAACCTTCAAATTATTCCGCTGGCCATGCAGTTGTTGATCGAAAATGCCATTAAACACAACGCCATGTCTAAAAAATCACCACTGGTGATCGACATCTATATTGACGATCATAATCAACTGAAGGTGGTGAACAACCTCCAGGAGCGTGAAGCACACATGACATCAACCGGTATTGGCCTTAAAAATATACAAAACCGTTATAGGTTGCTCAACAATACCATTCCGGTTTTTGAGAAAACCAATACACAGTTTATTGCAAGTATTCCCTTGATTGGGGAACAGGAGTAAATTTAAAAAAGTTGATATGAAAATAGTTATTATTGAAGATGAAGAATTTGCAGCACGCAGACTGGAGAGGATGATCAATGAAATTGATCCGTCCATCGAAGTAATTGCCAAACTGGAATCGGTGGTCGGTTCGATTGAATGGTTTAACAATAATGAGGAACCAACCCTTGTTTTTTTGGATATTCATTTGGAAGACAATCTGAGTTATGCTATATTCGATCGTATTTCAATTGCTTGTCCAATAGTGTTTACAACGGCAACCGATGAGTTATCGACACGGGCATTTAAGTTGAAAAAGATTGATTATATGTTAAAACCAATTGTAAAGGAAGATTTAATCAGGATGATTGAAAAGTATCGCAACTGGCCGGAGAGCGAACGAAGAATTGTAGATGCCTCAATGTTTACAGACCTTTTTAATAAGGATTAGTTGAGAGAAAATGGGAAAATGAGAGAGGGGATAATTGAAAATTGTAATTGCAGAACTGCGATTGAAGCAAATGGCTGGAATTTGAAACTTGAAATTATATTTAGTACTCAGCATTTTTTGAGACAAGAACTTTAAACTTTGAACTTTAAACAAACCAACTATGAACGTCCTGATTATCGAAGATGAACAATTGGCTGCACGCAGGCTCGAAAGCATGGTATTGGCCTGCGATCCTACCATTAAGGTATTGGCGAAACTCGAATCGGTGGTAGATTCGGTGGAATGGCTTAGAGCCAATCCGCATCCTGACCTGATTTTTCTGGACATTCATCTAGAAGATGATCTCAGCTTTGCCATTTTCGAAAAGGTCAAGGTCGATTCACTCATTATTTTCACCACTGCTTTTGATGAATACGCCATCCGGGCGTTCAAACTGAAAAGCATCGATTATTTGCTCAAACCCATTGTCCAGGATGAACTGAACAATGCCATTGCCAAATTTAAGGCATGGAACGGACAGAACCCCAGCTTCGACATGTCGGCATTGTTTGATTTGATCAACAAAAAAGAGGTAAGCTACAGGGAGCGTTTTTCGGTTTCATACGGACAAAAAATCAAGTCATTTAGTGTTTCCGAAATAGCCTATTTTTATTCCACAGAAGGAATGACCTACGCCGCTTTGAACGATCAAAAACACTATCCGGTTGATTATTCGCTCGACAATTTGCTGGCCGAGCTGAATCCTACGGATTTTTTCCGTATCAACCGGCAATACCTCATCAGGCACGCTTCCATCAAACAGGTCCATGTATTTCCGAAAAGTCACCTTAAACTGGAGCTTTGGCCCAAACCCATTGACGACACTTTTGTGAGTATCGATAAAGTAACAGCTTTCAAGAAATGGCTGGGAGAATAAACACCCTTATCAATGAGCTAATCCGGATAGCTAATCAGGGGTGGTCGAAAGATTTTAATGGACTTCATTAATTATGACAAACAGCACACTAAATTTCGAAACTTAAAAAATAAGGTGTCTTATTAACAATTTTAAGTACAAACTGTTGATAACTAATTAGTTAAATTTTTTTTATGTCTGCATGGTGCCGTAACTTTACATTATATACATGATGCAAATGTTTAACAACCAGAAAATAAATATTCAGAAAATATTAGGCCTGGTACCTGATGATTTACTTGCCACTTTGTCCAAAGATACAAAGGTGGATTATTGCGCCAAAGTCCTTTATGGGCAGCGTATTTTTAACTTGCTGTTGTATGGCCTTTTGACCACTGAAAGAACCAGCCAAAGGAGCCTTGAAGACCTTTTCAAGAGCAATTTATTCAAAACCATGTTTAGCTATGATGCCGGGATGAAGATATCGCACAGCTCCATTTCTGCCAGGTTGGCGACCATCGAACCTGAATTCTTCAGGTTGGCCTACGAAGCCATATATAAGGAATTTTCAAAATTTCATACTCCTGCCGAACAGTTGAAACACCGTATTATCCGGGTGGACAGCAGCATGGTAGCCGAAACGTGCAACAAACTCAAAAAGGGACTGTCCCCCGGTAATAAGAAGAATAAAAACCCCGATAAGGTTGTCAGACAAGTCAAATATACCATCGCATTTGATGGCCTGTCGGCCTGTGATTTTAATGTTTATACCGACCCCTGTTACACCAGTGAAGACCGGGCAATCCCGGAAGTAGTCTGGATGAATGCTTCCAGGGAAGGTTCAAAGTCCAATATCTATACCTTTGACAGGGGAGTTGCCTCACATGCAAAATTTTCCTCCTTTACCGATGGCCATGTGTCTTTTGTGGGAAGGCTGAAAACTAACCGAAGATATGAGGTGGTATCGGTGGATCAGCCAAAAGAAGAAGAAAAGGATTTAGGCGACCTGATCCTTGTAAGCTCACAGGTTGTACATCTGTATGGCAAAAATAGTAAGGTAGACAAGGAGCACTCCTACCGGCTCATTATTGCCCGGCGAAAAGAAGAAATAGATACAACCCCGCCAAAAAATAAAGGGAAGGTTAAAAAGAAGGAAAATATTTTCTTTTTTCTTACCAATGAGATGGTATTAAACCCAAAAGAAATTGCAGATATCTATAAACAAAGATGGGACATTGAAGTATTCTTTCGCTTCATCAAACAGGAATTAAACGTCAGCCATTTTTTATCCGTCAGTGAGAATGGGATAAAAGTGATACTGTACATGACACTGATCGCATCCATGCTACTGCTTTTGTATAAGAAAATCAATGATATTGGATATAAAACAGCAAAACGCAGGTTCACAATTGAACTCTGGGAAGCTGTGGTAAACGTAATTGTCAAAGAATGTGGCGGGGATCCGGCATTAATGAATAAAACATACTACAGGAAATTTGCGGTTCCTTAAAAAAGTGCCGCAATTAAAGATGATCAAAGACTTATCAAAAAAAAACAGCAAACCCAAGTGAAAAATCATCTTTCGACCACCCCTGATTAAAAATCCCTTGTTAAAGAGTTAGGATTGCAAATCCTAACTAGCCGGGTCTCAGCCTTTCAAAGGATCCGGAATAGAGAAATTGAGTTTTACGTGGTTTACGCGGTTTACGCGGTTTACGTGATTGTATATTTTTACTTATTACTCACCTTAGCAGGAACACTTATTTAATTTTCAGTGTTCTTGTCTGCAACCAACATTAAAACTAACAGCAGAGATTTCAAAAAGAAAGATACAAAACCATCCACCATCCAATCAAAATATATATCACGTAAACCACGTAAACCGCGTAAATGAGACAATTAATGGGCCGGAAGGGGTGCGTCGATTTTATTTGAGTTGGATGATGGAAACTCAACTGGGCCTGTCACTGGCCTTCATCAGAGATGGACGGTTCAGCAACTTCGGAACGGCTGTAAATAAAGTGTCAATGGATTGTCCCGGGGCGTTGAATAAACATTGTAGTGGGGAAAGCAATAAAATGTGATCCATGAATAGACACTAATCAATATATTTATATCTAAAAGCATATAAAGTTGACATAATTCATTATTTTATATGCAAAATGATATAAAATAAATAAAAATCCTATCTTTATACGCAAAAGCATATAGGATGAAAGAATTAGCAGAATTTGTAAAAACCAAGCGAAAACAATTGGGTCTGACTCAAGAAGAATTTGCAGAAAAAGCAGGGGTTGCCTTAACCGTTATCCGAAAAATTGAACAGGGTAAAGAAAACTTAAGCCTGTCAAAGGTAAATCAGGTATTGATCCTATTTGGACATGTTTTAACTCCTACAAATGCGAAAGATGCGACAAGGAATAGTGAAATATAATCATGAGTTAGCCGGCGTTTTGACCGAGAATGACAATGGAGAATATCTGTTTGCTTATGATGAGCCGTATATTCAAAAGTATCCCGATCAATTCATCACCTTCCAGATGCCTGTTTCGAAGCAGCCATATCGAAGCAAACGATTATTTCCATTTTTCGATGGTCTGATTCCCGAAGGATGGTTATTGAATATTGTTGTGGAGAGCTGGAAAATCAACAAAAACGATCGGATGGGCCTCCTGTTGGCATGTTGCCAAAACGCCATTGGGGCCGTCAGTGTTCACCCTTTAAAAGAGAAGGCCGATGCGTAAATGTATCTATTGTTATCACCTGATGGATGCCAATCAGGAAGGTGATTACCACCCTAAGTGCATTAAAGCCTTCTATGGAACCTCCCATGCTCCGGTTTTACCTTATAGGTTATCCGAGATGGAAAAGTTGGCAAAAGAAGCTGCGGAGTTATCCATAACGGTACCAGGCGTTCAACCCAAATTGTCATTGGGATGGATTAAGACTGAATTAGAAAATGGACACCAGGGACGTTTAACCATTCTTGACGCATTAGAAGGTCACTATATTTTGAAACCACAAAATGCGAACTATCCCCAGATGCCCGAAAATGAACATCTTTCCATGAAATTGGCCGAATTATTTAAAATAGATGTGGTGCCATTCAACATGATTCATTTGGCATCCGGCGAGCTGTGTTACATCACCAGGCGCATCGACCGCAATCCAGATGGATCAAAAAACCACATGATCGATTTTCTGCAAATTCTTGAGTTGGAAGATAAGTACAAAGGAACAATGGAATTGGTGGGAAAAACAATTGGCGAATTATCGGTAAATACCTTGTTGGATAAATTGAGTTTCTTTGAGTTGACCGTTTTTAACTACGTTATTGGCAACAACGATATGCATTTGAAAAACTTTTCGATGTGGCTATCAAACAAGAGCTGGATACTGTCACCTGCATACGATCTATTGAATGTAAAATTGGTCCTGCCAAAAGATAAAGAGGACATGGCATTGTTGTTGGGAGGTAAAAAGGAAAATTTCAATAAATCCTATTTCGATCGTTTTGGCCTTGTTTTAAAACTAAATGAAAAACAAATAAATGGGGTATATAAAAGGCTGGGTAAATGGTTACCAAACGCGACCCAACTAATAGAAATGTCATTTTTGACCGACGAATATAAGTCAGCTTACAATGAATTGATCACTCACCGTGTAAAACTATTTACTTTGGGAACCAACAAATCTTAGAGAAATATCTTTGGGAAGCGGCTACCGCGTTGCGCGGAACCATTGATACCGGAGATTACAAGCAATAAAAATTTCCGTTGCTCTTTTTTAAAAGCATTTATGATATGTATGATGAAGAATCGAAAACAGCAATGACCGAAGATAGTTTACCTTCTTCTGCAATAAAGGCCTGATCTTTAGGGAACAGATGGGTACTTATACAAATCTGACGAAACCGGAAAGGCAAGAATGAACAAAATTTCCGACAACTCCGACAACTCCGACAACTCCGACAACATGCTTTTCATCTCATAAAGTTCAATGATTTGTTTTTAAAAGATATCTGTTCATCTTTACCGACCTCTATCGTAGGTTAAAATTATTCAGTGTCGGAGTTGTCGGAGTTGACGGATGAAAACTCAACTGAGCCTGTCACTGGCCATCATCAGAGATGAACGGTTCAGGAACTTCGAAACACCTATAAATAAAGTGTCAATGGGATTGTCCCGGGGCGTTGAATAGGTATTTCGTGTAGCCGGTATGAAGACCGATCATTCACGTAATTGGAGCAAACTGGTCAGCAAACTGGTTGTATAGCTTTCCACCCTGGCCTGGGTTGTAACCTCCCAAGAACCGAACACTTTGCAGATCCTACGGTTTGGTTTTATTAGAAGAGGAAAAATTCTATAGAATTTGAAAGTAAATCATAAAAGGTTCGACTTTGTCAATAGGTGAGTGTTTATTAACCAGGTGAGTATGTTCGGTTAAGTGTTCGTTGAAATTTACAGGAAAATAAACCAATTGTGTATTGAATTACACTTAAATACGTGTAGAATCCAAAATCAATTCTTATATTTGCATCAACATGCTTACCCCGCTTCCCGTCAGAACAGCGCGCTCAGGGTAAGCGTTTTATTTTTTACCCCATGAGTAAGGTAAGATACACCAAGACTGCACTCACCTATACACAGCAGCTACAACAATTAAAAGACCGTGGATTAATCATCCCGAGTACTCGGGATGAAAAACATTTCCTTCACCTGCTTGAAGTGAAAAGTTATTTCCGATTAAGTGGTTATTGGTATCCGCTCCTTAAAGACAAGCAAATTCATTTATTTAAAGAAGGTGCAACTTTTGAAATTGGATACAAGATATATTGTTTCGACCGTGACCTTCGTCACCTTGTCGTCAATGAGCTGGAAAAAATTGAAATTGCCATCCGGGCGAAGATGATTTATATTTTGTCACATCAACAAGGAGCTTTCTGGTACCAGGATTATGACTTATTCCGAAATCATGATACCCATGATCGAATATTATCTAAATTGGAATCCGAATATAAACGGAGCGATGAGGAATTTATACTTGCCTTTAAAACAAAATACTCTGATCCACTTCCTCCTAGTTGGATGCTATTGGAAGTTACTTCTTTTGGCACACTTTCCGTATTGTATAGCAATTTGAAACCAAGTCATGAAAAAAGAGAAATAGCCCGTACATTTGGATTGGCCGACACCGTATTTTCATCATGGATTCATTGTCTCGTTTATTTACGAAATGTATGCGCCCATCATTCTCGCTTGTGGAATAGAGCTATGAGCATACAACCCATTATACCCCGAACAACTGATGGGCGGTGGATTTCAAACAAATCAATTTCAAATAATAATACTTATTTCATTTTGTCAATGTTAGTTTTCTTTATGGATCGGATTAAATATGAAAACGATGTTGTAAGCCGATTCAAGGAATTGCTATCAAAATTCCAGAACATCGATCCTGAAGCCATGGGATTCCCCATCAATTGGCAGGATGAACCGTTGTGGAAATAACAAACTAAAAAAACCAAAGATATGAACCAGTTTAAAGTATTTTACCGACCTCTATCATAGTTTAATATTATCATTTGTCGGAGTTGACTGATGGAAACTCAATTGAGCCTGTTACTGGCCATCATCAGAGATGAACGATTCAGGAACTTTGGAACACCTATAAATAAAGTGTCAATGGATTGTCACGGGGCGTTGAATAGGTATTTCGTGTAGCTGGTATGAACTCAGATCCTTCATGGAATTGGAGCGAACTTGCTAACAAACGGGTCATTTAGCTATCCACACACAGTAAGCGTCCATATTATTCTCAATAATAATTTGGAAATCAGTTTAAATCAAGTGAAGATATAGTTTTTTTATGGGAAACTGGAAAACAATTAGAATTTTATTGTTTATTGATATTGGAAATGTATAGTTTTGGAGGAAGTAAATAGGATTGGAAAAGTAATATAAACTTGC
>Ga0209512_1004338_pt1 | contig 12482 bp, 10 predicted proteins | sample frozenSSSSmetaG_FD_184142 | JGI IMG/M metagenome (GOLD analysis project Ga0209512, IMG submission 184142) | Glacier valley bacterial and archeal communities from Borup Fiord, Nunavut, Canada, to study Microbial Dark Matter (Phase II) -... | ecosystem: Environmental > Aquatic > Freshwater > Ice >... | reverse complement strand
TGGTTGACCGCATCTCGTGTAGTGATCACATCCCACCATTGCAAGATATCATGGCTCAACGTCTAGCCTCAGCATGACGCTTGTCTGTTTACGTTCGCCCCGGGTTATTGAGGTGTTACCGACAGATTTCCGGATGCGTCCTAACTCTTTTTCCTTAACCAATTCTTCAAAAAGGGTAAGATCCAGTCCTTTTATAGCAGACAATTCCTGTAAGGTCTCAAAGGTAAGAAAGCAGGTGGAATTCTCAAGGATCAAGAGGCACTCTCTATACAATTCGCTGAAAAATAATATAACTTCTTTTGATCCGCTCTGGATCGCCGCAACATAATATAAAGCTTCGCCTTCCTCAGAACAATCGTTTTCGTCAATCATGCGGGCGATGGCATAAGGGCCTTGATGGTTCCGGTAAATGTTAATTAATGGAAGAATGCCAGTTTTAAGAGCAAGATAAAAAAAGTCATGGCCATCAGGTTTAAGGGGCGTAAGGAAAACGTAGTTGTAATAATGAAGGGCCTTTTCAATAAAATCGACAGGTAAGGATTTGTTGCTGGCAAGATATTCAAGCAATTGAATGGCGAATAATGCTGGATTCTCCAGGCATGCGTGGTCCGTTTTGCCTTCAGGCCACGCCTCTATCAGCATATTGCGCGCCGCAGTCAATGCCAGGAGCTTGATAAGCTCATTTTGGTATTGTTCTCGAACCTGAGGGATTAAAAATCCCGTAAATTCCGTGTTCTGTTTTATGTGGGAACATAGTTGACTGAATTCTTCCTGTGATTGAATAGCCTGTTGTATTTCCAGGAACACAACATTGCTATCCGACAGAATAAAATATGCGTCAAAGGAATTGTCTACTGCTATCAACTTCTGCTGATCAGAAGATAAGTACAGTTCGCGTACATTAGAGTCCAGATAAGAGTTATGTACTTTACAAAAAAAGTCCACAATCTTTTTGGGCAGGTGTCCATAGGGCTGAATAATAAAAGTTTGTTCGACCACTTCAGATGCCCGATCAGATACAGGATAAAGATCTTGAGCCTGGCAAAAAGCTAAAATAGCTTGCTGGTAGATAGGAAAATCCCTGACTAGTTGATTTCTTTCCTGGATTAAATAAGCCTTTCCCCTTAGCTGATTTTCTCCTGAAGTCTCAACCTCCTGCGATTGCAGATTAATGCCCCCAGGCGCAAGCGATGAATCTGCTACGCTCTGGATTGATGAGATTGTTGACCGCTGCAGCATGGGTATCATAACTAGTGTCCTTAATGAATGCCTGACAGAAACCCCGGGGGCACGTCAGCAATGAAAAAGTTTGATCATATCGAAAGACCTCAAAACGAAAAATTGTGGATTACACCATCAGTAAAAACACTAGTAGTCCTTCAAGCTAAAAAAGCTAAGGCAATCGCGCTTAGAGAATTTATTAATATTCTCACCTATCGTCCTGAGTAACCGCAAACCTCCGATACGTCATTTTCACGAAGGCGGGAATCCGATAGCGTCACTCTTATGGCGTTAGCCATCACATGCATTGGCTGTGCCAGCAGCGATCAACCATGTGTGGTCAATGGATTTCATGCACGATCAGCTGGCGGATGGCTGTCATATTCGTCTCGGTCTGGCTTACATGGATCTACACATCAATATTCCATGAATGGTTATATAGAAAGTGATCATCCATTGCCATGGGATGTGTGGAATAAGACTACTAATCCAAACATGCAAAGAGTTGTTCAGAACGGTACGACTAGAACGGCTAGAAGAGGCGAAGATCAGATGCCTGCGATAACAATACCCTATTCAACACATAAAAATTTAATGACCACTGGTGGTGGAACTGACAGAAAAGATTTCCGCCAAAAATTAGTTAACTATTGCAATCAAGGGCGTACTCATCGAGCCTTGGATCTTGTGATAGAAGACTATAAAGATAATGATCTATTAGGTCCAGGAGCGCATCCTCAGTATAAAAAGGGTTGGCACGGCATGTTAGATTATTACCATCAAGATCAAATAATTACAGATGCTCAAAAAAAATATTTACTGAAAAAATTGTAAATAGTATTTTGTTGAGGCAGTTAAAAATTATTTATTCCGGCGAAGCGAAATGGCGACAAATGGGGGTTGGGTTAATACAATCCCCAGAAACGTCTGTCTTCATTGTGGATTTTATCCAAGTCAATACCCAGACATTAGTTTGCATAAAATTATTTTTAGTTAGCTGTTATTCAAAATTGCTTTAGAACAGACGAAGCACTAAGTCAGCTTATTTTGTAACCCGGAATTTTGCTTTCATCGACATCGTCAATTTGTACCGGATCCAAAAAGCGCCTGGCATAATCCAAATACACTTTGCGTCGCACGAAGACATCAAAAATGGCAGGGTCAATATGACCGTTTAAGCAGAATCTTCCCAAGATATGCAATGGTTCACTCAGTGTTTTACCGTTTTTAGGCTCGGTCTTTGGCGGTAAGTGCTTCAAAAATATCGGCGATTGCCATCAAGCGTGCCTGCACCGACATTTGATCCCCGCGCAATCCGCGCGGATATCCTTTACCGTCCATACGTTCATGATGTCCGCCCGCATATTCCGGAACACGAAGTAAATGACGTGGCCACGGCAAGGCTTCCAGCATTTTGATTGTCAGCACAATGTGGTTATTAATGATGGTACGTTCCTTCGCATTTAAGGTGCCGGACCGTATCGTCAGATTTTCCACTTCTTCCTGATCTAAAAAATCAGACTCTTTACCATCCGGCCCACGCCAGACATAGCGGGCAATCTGTCTCACCCGGTCCTGATCGGTTGCAAGCATGGATTCGCTGCCGATATTTACCCGCTGCAAAAATGCACGATCTGAATCCAGTCGTTCAAGCTCGCTTTGAAATTCAGAACGCGTTGTTTCTTCTTTTAGAAACCGGATCTCAGCATCACGTTTCAGCACTTCAAACCGGCAATCGATGGTTTGAATACGGTCGTAAATCATTTGTAACTTGGTCGATTTTTCAACGACATTTGTCGGCGTGGTGATTTTGCCGCAATCGTGTAATAAGCCAGCCGTCCATAATTCTTTGCGGTCGCCTGCCGTCATGCGGAAATCAGCCAGAGGACCGTTGTCAGTGTCGTGTATCGCATCAGCGAGCATCATCGTCAGTTCGGGAACGTCCATACAATGTTTACCGGTATGCGGTGACTTTTCATCAATTCCCATGTTGATGAGTTTAATTAACGACTCAAATAAATTTTCTAACTGGGAGATTAATAATTGATTGGTGAGTGCGATTGCCGCCTGAGAAGCCAATGCTTCAATAAGGTGCCGGTCGATATCGCTGTAGGGAAGGATTTTTTTAGTATGGGGATCCGTTGTATTAATAAGTTGCAGTACGCCGATCAATTCATTTTGATGATCTAGCATGGGAACCGCCAGCAGCGATACAGTCCGGTAATTTCGTTGTTGGTCAAAGTGCTGCATGCCGGTAAAACTAAAATTTCCCGCCTGATAAATATCGGGAATATTGACGGAACGTTTTTTATTTGCGGCGTAAGTTGCTACTGCCGACAAATTCGGTTGTCCGGTTTTATCTGATAACGGTAAACCAGTAAATTCAATTTTTTGTCCGGATATGCCGCCTTGATAAATATCAAGACTGTCATTAATTGAAATGTTGAAATGCAAATCTTTCCCATCATCACTAACGCGATACAACGTGCCTCCGTCGGAATTCGTCAGCCGTTTAGCAACACGCAAAATACGCTCCATTAACGAGGGCATATCATGATTAATGCTTAATTCAACGCAGAGTTGGGTGAGTTGTTCTAATCGTTGTTCGATGCTGGTTAATTGAGGTTCGTGGGTCATTATTATTAGATTATCAGGAGCGTTCAAAAAATAGTCGTTATTTTGTTTTGTAGGTAGTCACTCCATCCCAGTCGGGTCCGGGCGGATCTTTTTGGTAACGTTCAATATTCATCAGAGCAAGTTGATACAAATAAGAATCGGGATGCGCATCATGCAGTATATGAATGAGAGATGCCGCCTCGTTCCATTTTTGCAGTCGAAATAAATCTAAGGCCGCATGCCAACGTTTTAATTCTGCGCGTGTAACAGCGTCTAATTCCGATGCCAGTCCAATTGGCTCAAAAATGGCGACCGGCTCATTTTTGCCTTTGACTTTAACACGGTCAAGTTCACGATAAGCAAATTCAGGCGCGGCGTGTCTGGTCATTTCTCCGACTGCGATGCCGACGCCGTATTCTTTAGTAATACCTTCTAAACGTGACGCTAAATTAACCGGGTCTCCCATTACCGTATAGGCACGTCGAATTTTTGATCCCATGTCGCCGACGCGAACTTCGCCGGTATTTAAACCGATACCTATTTTTAGCGGTGGCCAGTTGCGGGCGATGAATTCGTCATTCAATTGTCGGGCGGTTTGTTGCATTAATAAAGCGGTCGCGACAGCACGTGATGCATGATCTGGTAATTGGACCGGCGCTCCCCAAAATGCCATCACACAATCGCCCATATATTTATCTAATGTGCCGCGATTACCACGGATGTTTTCTGACATGGCGGTTAAATACCGGTTGATGTACTCACGTAATTCATTTGCTTCAAGTCCTTCTGAAATCGTAGTAAATCCACGCACATCGGCAAATAACATGGTTAGTTCGCGCTTATCGCCTTCCATGGAGTAATGCTCCGGGTCTTCGGCCATTACTTCGACCAGTTCAGGTGCAACGTATTCACCAAATAAACTTGCCATAGCCCGACCTTTGCGCGATTCAAACCAATATCCCCAGGCAAGGTTAAACATAAAAAGAACAAGAATTAAGAGTAGGGTGGCTGCCACAGGCAAGACCAGATCAGCCTCCCGGTATGCCCAGAAATTAAACCAGATTACGGCGGTTGTTATCGCCAGTGTGTACAAAATAGAGAGTACTGGTTTGAACAATGACAGCCCAATGATTAACAACGTTACGCCGGCGAGAATGACTTGAACCAGATTAAAAGCAGGGCTGTAATCGGGACTTTGTTTGAAGTGACCATCTAAAATCGACGCAATAATGTTGGCGTGGGCTTCAACTCCGGGAAATTGATTATTCATGGGGGCGGAACGCAGATCATTTAAACCAGGTGCGGTTGTGCCAACGAGGACGATGCGCTGTGCTAAATCCTGGACCGGAATGCGGTCGTGCAATACATCCGTTGCAGAGAAGTAGCGAAACCCGCCACCGTCAGGTCCGCCTTTGCCACGATAATCGATTTGCACTTTCATCAAATCTTCTACCGGAATACGTTTTTCATGCGGCTTGGTATTGAGAACGAGTGCGTCCAGCACGCCATAATCGTGGTCAGTGTTTGCTATAAATTCAGGGCGAATACTGGTGGCACCCAGTGCTATTTTTGCTGTTGCTAATCCCAGGGATTCATAAAAACCCTCACCGAATTGCAAGATGATGGGAGTAGAACGAAGTATGCCGTCCGCATCCAGTTCATCATTAAAAAATCCACCGCCGCGGGCGGCATTTTGTAGCAGGGGGATGTTTCCTTCATGGCCGATTGATTTTTTTGCGGATAAACTGCGACCGCCAAGGTCCGATACTTGAAATGCTGGCGCAGGCAATATTCCCTTTTTTAGTTTTTCAGAAAAGAAATATCCGAGTACGACCGGTTTACCTTTTAATGCATTGGCTAAGCGATTATCGTAGTCGAGTTTAGGTTTTAGTTCTTCCAGTTTTTCCGCGAATGCAGGCACATCTTTTAACTCAGTTTTTGCCAGGGACTCCAGCGTGTTATAGCCGGAACTGGTGTCTGGTTCGGAGAATTGCACGTCAAAGCCGATTGTTTTAACGTGATAGTGATCGGTTAGCTTGTTGACCAGGTCCGCAACAATATCGCGGCTCCAGGGAAAACGTCCAACCTCATGGAGACTTTTTTCGTCAATATCAACAATAACAATGCGTTGATCTGATTGCGGACTTTGTGCTTTGACACGTAAATCGTAAAAATAAATATCAAGCCGTTCGATGGTATTGCTATGAAAATAACCAAGCACCTGGGCGCAGGCAATGAGTGTAATAACCAACCCAAATCCCCAACGCGCCCCGTGTTTCATCAGAAATTTTCGCAAACGTCCTCCTGTCAGACATTACATTGCAGAGATTTAGTAAATGATGGATTAAATTGGATTCCGGGATTTACTTCTACAACAATCGGAGTTTGTTGGTATGAAACAGCGCAACCAAATTCACCAGCTACATATTTTTGAACTCCGCCGTCGTTAGTAAGATAAATGCTGCCAACAACTACTTCTACGGTGAGAGCCGAATGGCGCTTGCCACACTTATCTTCTTTCACTATTTTATCGTCGGTTTCAGACTCGGCGGCTTCTTCTTTGGGTACATATCTGGCTATGTAGTTAGTGCCGCGGATACCAATGGTGGCGGCGGGTGTATTTAACTGATAGCGATCAATGCTGCGTTTACCCAGACTGCCGGTAATTGAACGTAAAGTCCCTTTAATTAATGAAAAGACAGATTGATCTTCTTTCGGTTTGTCCTTATCGAAGGAATAGTTCTCGATTTTGAACTCCGTGTTGGGCGCTAAAGTGATCTCACTGCCATCGATAAACTTAATTCGGGCGTACGTGTTTGTCTGGCTTTCCACGATGTCACCATTATCAACTGTCGAATTATGTATCAGTACTTTAATTACGCCATTTGATTTTTTCGCCAAAAGCTGACTTGGGTCGCTTAAGTTAATGACCGTGCCCACCGGTTCTGCAGCAACACTTCCACTATGCAGAATGGCAGCAACTAACAGAAGCGTCCAACAGTACGTTAAAACCGGGTGCGATTTAGCTGCAAGAGATTGAATTGTCGGTTTCATTTTTGATTGCTCCTTCGGATTTGTCGTCCCTATCAAGACCGCTGTAGTAGTTCGGATCTGGTAAAGGCCCTATTTGCATTGTTGTGACCGGTAAAATGTTTGCCATAAAGCCACCAGCTGGTTCTACTACGCGAGTAATAGTGTAGTTTCCTGCTCCGGGACCTGAAAGGCTATTTGAAATAATGACGGAAATATTGTTACCCACATTTGACGTAATAAAACTACCCGAATAGGTCAGCCCCACTAAATTGCTATCAGCAGGGATTACACCAACGAGAGTTCCTCCTGTAACGGTGGCCGCTGTCGTGCCATCAACTATTTTACTTTGGACCTTTTCTCCGATGACGGTCAGCGGTGCTCGTGCGATGTCGGCACTCAAGCCTGTGGGCTGATTCGCTAACAAGTAGTTACCAGCAGCGTTGCCAACCAGTTCATCGTTTGCGATCACAGTAATACCGTGGCCGGCGTTGGGAGTGACAAAATGACCTTGCTGAAGCAGCGATACCAAATTGGTATCGGCAGCGATCACGCCGGAAAGCGTTCCGCCAGACAAGGTGCCTGCGGTAGTGCCGTCATATGTTTTAGAGCTTGCGACAGTTCCATCGACAGTGACTGTTTTTTTCGTGATGTTTCCAACTAGTCCGGCTGGTTTTATCAGTTCAAATAAGAAGGGCGCAGTCACGTCATAAGTAGCAGTGATGGCAATATCAGTGCCCACATTCTTGGTGGCATATGTCCCGCTTCCCTCGACTGTGACCTGATATCCCTGAGGTATGCCAGTGACCGCTTCTCCTAAATCAACAACCGTTGTACCGTCATAGACTTTGGTTATTGTTTCTCCTCCTATAAAAAGCGTAATTTTGGATAGTTCTGGAATGAAATAGCCACCGCTGTAATTTGCGCCGACTAATGGAATTGTATCGATAGCAAAGTCGTTGCTGGCTTTGAATGAAAATTCACCTGATACACCAGCTATGCCTTCCGCAGTTCCGACATAGTTGTCTGTATTATCCAATTTCACAGATCCGGTATGTGACACTACTGAAAATCTGTCTGCTGTTATTGGTCCGGATTGTGTTTGTGTAATATTGCCATTGGCTTCCAATGCAACGGTGCCGCCATTCTCTACTGCCGCATAGACAGGCCCGTTCAATATAATGCTGCCGGCCAGTAATCCAATATCGCCATTCCATGTGATGACCTGCCCGTCAATAGTCAATGGTTGAAAGTTGGCGTTAATAAAAATACTACCGCTGTTTTCTTGAGTGATGCATGCGACGGATAGTGGTACGCCGGTATTTGAGAGAGCGATATCACCGTCGTTATAGTTAGATACGGATATTGTTCCCACTGAGGTGTTTAATGGTGCAATTTGTGAACCAACTCCGGAATAAGCGTAGAGGTCCAATGACGGTCCGGTAATAGTTGCGCCAGGGGCGGTATTGATGCTGCCATCATTTGAAGTGAGTGTAATCAGACCAGTGCTGGTAATGCCTGCAAGCGAGTTGACAGTGCCGACAGTAATGTCCCCTGAATTGGTTAATGCAATATTGCCCGAACCACCAGCTTTGGCAGAAACAGTGGAAAAAACATTCTCATCATTCGTTAAATTAATGTTGCCATTTGTAACGACAGCAGAAAGGTGAGCTACGTTGAACGGATCCGTTTGAACTATGTTCGCGGTATTGGAGTCTGCTTTACTGGCACTGAGGATCAGCGTTCCATTGACTGCTGAAATTGTTCCTTTCACATTCAAACTACTTTGACTGGATTTAAGGACGATTTCACCATGTGGCCCTGTAACCGCACTATCTGCATTAATAGTGCCCTCGCCTAAATTCACTAAACCTCCGTATATACCTATCCTGCCAGCCTCTGCAATGATTTGTCCCAGATTGGTGGCAAACTCGTTGGTAGGAGCACTTATTACTACGCGCAGATTTGGATTGTTTTCATCAGCCAACATCACGCTATGTCCACCCGCTAACACTATTTCTCCATTTGGCGCAGTGAGAATACCGTTGTTGATCACTTTTGGCGCTATCAGGTAGATTTTTCCACCGCTAGCTGTGGTAATTTGTGCCTGGCCAGAATCGTCATCATCGTTTGAACTATCTAGTCTGACCAGGCCGGCTAAACCTGAACCATTAAAGGTATTTTTTCCCGCTAAAAAATCAGCATCGGTCATATTGAGTGAAGAAGCCACTAATCCGCCCACGTTTACTTGTGAATGCGCGCCGAACAAGACCCCATTTGGATTGATAAGATAGACCGTTCCGCCCGGAATGAAGTCTGTTCCATTTAATTGACCTGATCGTAAGGTGCCTAAGATCTCTGATGGCGCTATGCGTCCATTGGCTCCGGTAACGCGATTAAGCACACTGCTTGTTGGTGCTTGTATGAAGGTCGTCATTTCACCAGCCTGGATTGAGAACGACTGCCAATTGATAATTGCGTTTGGATTGTTTTTAATGGTAAGAGCAGCAGTTCCCAAACCCGTAAATGTAGCGGTAGGAAGTCCATTAACCATGTTTGGAACAGGCCCAAGCGGGTTGGCAATAACATAACCGCAGGCAAAACAACTGGCAATTAGTACAGGCAATAATTTGCGGCAAAAACGGTTGTGCTGTCTGGAATGAATCGTTTTCCTCAGATCTGAGTTTTTGTTATCGTTCTTCATGATACGCCTCTCTCTCGTTGGCTTCCCCGAAGATTTAATCATTATAAAAAAAGCAACATTTAATGCGAAATCTTCCCATAAAATAACTTAATCTATAACAGCATTATTTATAAAAAAGATAATTTACATTACTATAAAGGCAACATTTTTTGCGGGGTTTTCCCACATAAATACTAACAATGTGGCTGAAACCCGTCGTTACTCCTGCAACTTCTCTAATTAGTAACTATTAAATATTAGTTACTAATTAATACTAACTAATAATCAAAATGTCAAGATTAATTTAAAATGCGCCCGATTGCTCCCGGTTGGAGAAAATGTCGAGCCATCAACAACATACGCCCAATCAGTTTGTGCTGCCCAATTTGGCGCCAGGCTCACCCGAAATCCTAATCCGACGCTACCAATAGATTGATGCGTTATTTCTTCAGGTAATGCGTTATTCCGGGACAGGTAGCCGGCATCATAAAAACTGAGCAAACGACATTGCAGATTTCCTGAACAAAGATTTGGGGTATAGAGCTCCAGGTTGGTAGTAAACCCGTCATCGTCAGCGAGTTCACGTTCAAAAAACCCACGCACGGAGCTCGCGCCGCCCATACCAAATTGTTCTCCCTGAACTAATGCATCGGGAGTGATTTGTCCATTCAGAATAAAGCGAACTTGCCAATCTCCCTTAAACGCATGCGCGAAGACGCCAGTATATCTAACGATATTGTAATTTTTATTAGCGCCAATTCGTGCTGCTTCAAAGTCCTTTTCCGAACCATGTGTACCTCCAGGAATATTGTGAAATCCAGCTAACATGAAGTTGAGCGTCGTACCAACCACAGCCCAATTGCCTGAGTAAGTAAGGCTTATAGGATGCACAGTTACGTTATGTCCAAGTGCTACATCGGACAGACTAATGTCGTTACGAAACGCCTTGTAATCAAGTCCGGCAGAGAGCGAGGATTCGTAATCACCATTTTTCGTGAAATTATGGTTATAGCGAGTTCCATATACTGTTCCGTTACCACTGACTGCGAAACCAAATCCACCGGCGTTAACGATGCCTGAATCAACGTTCGAGTAACTGGTATAAAAATCGAGCGAGTCACCTAATGAATAAAGCGGAATGTGATATCCGGCACCAAAGATAGTGACGTCATCTGGGTGAGACACGCTGGTTCCGTATTGCATACTCAATATGTGATCTAACCCGCCAATATTGGCATGCTGCAATAAGCCGGTAATACGATTTCGCCCAGTGTGCAGATCACCCGTGTTGTCAAGACTAACCGCCGCAGCCCACGGCTTCTCATCGGCAACTTGAATTACAGCATCAATGACACCCTCTTGAGCTTGAGAGTGCAACTGCACCGTATTTTTCTTCTGTGGATTTTCATTGGCGAGTTTTAAATTTCTTGTCACCTCAATCATGTTTGGTGATTCACCTTCTTTCAACGTAGGGAAACTCCTTTTTATATTAGCCTCATCGAAGAATTTATTCCCTGCAACCGAAACTTTACCGATCCGGGCTTCAACCACTTTCATCTGAACCACGCCATGATTAAGTTCTTGTTCCGGCAATATGACCTGAACAACGTTAAAACCCCTTTTACGGTACGCTGACTCGAGCGCCTCAACAGCCTTTTGTACCGATCCAAAATTCTGGTCTTTTCCGGCAAACGGCGCCAACATCTGATCGATTTCTTGCTCAGACAGTAGCGTACTACCTTGCACATCAAATCGAACAATTTCAAATCGGCCATTCATTTGAGCTTTTTCTTCTTCTGCAAAAGCCAGGAGAGAACTGGATGCAAAAACAAGACCAATTATTCCTTTAACCAAAAATGACTTTTTACTATTCATATTTTCACTTTATTAAATATTATTAAACGCTTAAGCATCGGGCGATGCCGCTTATAAATAATTATTTCGAAACCGGTTGCATGCACTCTTATTAAGAGAAAAAAACCTGTCACAGTTTATGTTGCATCGGCAGAGGAATGTACTAAAACCACAAAAATCCATCTATTTGGCGGGTTGAGCTATGTGTTTTTGCAACAGCGAAGCCGCAAGTCTCGCCATCCAGATGAAGGGTAGGAGGGCGGCAACATTGTTAAGCGGCTTTATGTCTGAACGCCCACCATTTACTACCGGAAAAATTCCAAATTAAAACGATGCCTGTAGTAATAAATTGGGCAAACCAATAGTACCAATTCAAATAGTCAATAAAAAAACTCATCAATCCGACATTAATGCACCAACCAATTCCAACGATCGAAAAATATTTACCAGCTGCTTCTTTATGTGATTTTTTGCTACTGAAGGTAAAGAAATAATTTAATAAGTAATTAACGATGGACCCAAAAATATAGCCAATAGCCGAAGCAACTGGTGCAGTGATCAAAAAGTATTCAACACCTACCCATAAACTGACATATTGCACCAGGGTGCCAGTCAAACCGACAGCGGCGAAGTGGATAAATTGGCGGAGCAGGGCGTGATGCTTTGGGTGCATTGTTATCTTTAGTTATTCTGAAGTTCAACCGTCTTTCGTTTATTTTCAACGTCTTGCTGCACTTTTTTCTCAAGTTCGTTGGCTTGTTGAAGCTGAGCACGTTGTGGTGCAATATCGAATGCTGGCTTTTCTTCGACTGGTTTATCACCTGTTTTTTTGCATGCGGATAATCCGCAAACGAAAATAAAAAGAAGAACGTTAATTTTTAACATAAAAAAAAAGGATGACCGGATCATCCTGTATCTATACAGGTGATTGCACGAAGCCCCGCATTTTTATAGCCCCAGCTAATGCGTAGGTTGGGCTAACGCTTTATCAGCCCAACATTCTGCGCAGATGTTGGGCTGATAAAGCGTTAGCCCAACCTACGCGAGTGCCAATATTTATAGTGGTCTTCATGCAATT
>Ga0209512_1004335_pt1 | contig 12488 bp, 10 predicted proteins | sample frozenSSSSmetaG_FD_184142 | JGI IMG/M metagenome (GOLD analysis project Ga0209512, IMG submission 184142) | Glacier valley bacterial and archeal communities from Borup Fiord, Nunavut, Canada, to study Microbial Dark Matter (Phase II) -... | ecosystem: Environmental > Aquatic > Freshwater > Ice >... | reverse complement strand
TGTTCTCCGGCCAGGAGATGAGATGCTTTCCGTCACAGGAACACCGTATGACACACTTGCATCAACCATAGGCATTTCTGATTCTTCCAAGGACGATATGGGGTCCCTGTTAGATTTTGGCATTACCTATAAAGAAGTGTCTTTACATGATGACGGGTCCCCGGACTTAACATCCATAGCCGCGTCTATCAACAAAAAGACCAAATTAGTATTCATTCAAAAATCCAGAGGGTACACGAGCCGCAGATGTCTTTTGAAGGATGACCTCAAAAGCATCATTGAAACGGTTCGCCGGACGAAACCCGGTGTCATTGTTTTTGTTGATAATTGCTACGGAGAATTTGTCGAAGAACAGGAGCCCTGTTCGCTCGGAGCAGATCTTTGTGCAGGTTCCCTTATTAAGAACCCCGGAGCCGGTCTTTGCCCGGCCGGCGGATATGTTGTCGGGCGTAAAGACCTGATTGAAAAGATTGCATGCCGTGCGACAGCGCCGGGGCTTGGCAGCCATATAGGACCTTCCCTGGGATTTAACAGAACGATTGCGCAGGGACTTTTTATGGCGCCCCACATAACAGCGGAATGCGTAAAGGGAGCGGTATTTGCGGCAGGACTCTTTGAAAAGGCCGGCTTTTCTTCACAGCCGCCCGCTCATTCTTTGAGAGGGGATATTGTCCAGAGCATACGATTTAATAATGGCGAGCAGGTTGTTGATTTCTGTAATATTATTCAGGCTTCTTCACCGGTCGATTCATTTGTAAGTCCGGAACCATGGGAAATGCCCGGGTATGACGCCCCCGTAGTCATGGCTGCAGGAACATTTATTCAGGGCGCATCCGTTGAGCTTTCTGCAGACGGACCGATTAAGGCTCCCTTTATTGCATATATGCAGGGAGGTCTTGTATTTGAGCAGACGAAACTTGCGGCTATGAGAGCTGTTGAAAAAATGGGAGTTATATCAAAATGAGTCAAAAAAGACAGGAACCGCCGGGCAAAAACAGGCAGGCTCCCATGAAAATGCCGCCTTCTGACAGGTCCTCTGCTGGCAGGCCCGCTGCAAATAGAGCACCTTCAAATCATTTATCTGCCCAAAAGCCCCCGCGGCCCCCTGGAGGAAAGCCGATACCTGGAAAAACAAATAACAGATCCGGAAATAATACTGCTTCTACGGAAAATCGCAGAAGTGCTGTCCGGGCTGCTTCCAATATCCAGACACTGGCGGCTCCGAATGAATCACGAAGGCATAAAGCATCCTCACTTGAACATGCAGAACACATTCGTGCGACGCAGAGGAAAAGAACTATAACAAGCGCTCTTTTCCTGTCGGTAGTTGTGATTCTGATTATGGTCGTAACCGCGGCTGCCATCCTATATGTTGCGGACTATGTCGCAGCTAAACCGAATTATTCATTTGTAGCCAATGGCACAATTGAACATTCAATCGGAGCAACTGCGCTGATTATAAGGGATGAGAAGACGTACATTTCAACAGCTGAAGGATCTCTGGTCTCTCTGGCTCTGGAAGGAAGCCGCGTCTGTAAGGAACAGAAACTTGCCATGGTAATTCCGGTCGGCCTCGAGAGTAACTCTGCTTTACTTCGCAATACACAGCAGCAGATAGTAAGCCGTCAGCGTGAACTCATGGACCTGGGCAAAGGAAGCGGGGCTGACACCATTTGTCTGGAAGCCGATAATGAAATTCTTCCAATCATTAATATGATCCGGACTGACAGCGTTTCTAACAGCCTGTCCAATTTGATATCTTTCTCATCGTCGGTTCAGGTTCTTATGGATAAACGCGATTCTGATCTTCAGAGTATCGATTTTCAGGACGAACAGCTTACTGCATTGATTGCAGCAAAGACCGATCTTGAAATTACACTTTCAGCACAGGCGGGTACCTTGACAGCAGAGATTCCCGGGATCGTATCTTATAAACTTGATGGTTTTGAGAATGCATTAACTTCAGCTTTTGCGGCGGTTATTACGCCGGAAGAATATGCTGATTATGTTCAAAAATCCAAGGGCGTTCTTTCGAGTGATCTGCAGATAGCGAAAGATGATCCAGCGCTCCGTATCTGTCAAAACGCCGAACAGTTCCTTGTAACACTGGTATCAGGACGTTCTGTTACTGACTTTCCGGTTGATTCCACATGTGATATCCGTGTCTCCTCCGAGGGAGTTGTCATTGATGACTGTAAAGTAATTCGTTCGGTACAGAGCACAGGCGGCGTATTTGTAGTATTTCAGACGACCAGTCAAGTTGAGAGGCTGCTTGACCGCAGATCGGCTGAGATTGAGATTATCCAGTCATCGACGAAAGGGCTCCGTGTTCCTGCATCTGCGCTGCTTGACGCTGATTACACAACCGGCTACGCCCAGATTCTTTACAATTCCTCAGGTTATGCGCGTAAGCTTACTGTTACGGTAGTTGATCATGACCGTGAATATGCTATCATCGCACCGGTGCAGGGATTTGATTCACCTAACCTGAGTACAATTATAATCACAAACCCCAACACGATATCTGAAGGTGACAAGGTGGAACAATAGATGGAAAATATTATGAGCGAGGATTATGAGGTTCTCAAAGAGAACATGCGGATTCGGCTGGAAAAGGTAAAAGCAGAAATCCATGAGGCGCTTGTTATGTCCGGAAGAAGTGAGGACTCTTTGACTCTTATTGGAGTTTCCAAGCATTTTCCTGCAAAGAACGCGCGGGCTGCCTATGAATTGGGACTTTGCGACCTTGGGGAAAACCGTGTTCAGGAACTTCTTTCAAAAGAAGAGGAACTAAACAATATGGGTGTTGATCCAGACTGGCATATGATAGGAACACTGCAGACCAATAAGGTCAGAATGATTGTCGGGCATACAAAGCTTATTCATTCTGTTTCATCTGAAGAATTAATACTCGAAATTCAGAAGCGTTCTCTGGCAAAAGCGATAAAAACATCAATTCTACTCCAGGTAAATATCTCGCAGGAGGTATCAAAACATGGTTTTGATGCAGAACAAATGGAGCGGGTTGTTGAGCTTGCCGGGCAGTGTTCTAACATTACTCTTTGCGGTTTGATGACTATGGCACCGATTCAGACTTTTGAACATGAGGCCCGAAGTGTCTTTGAGAAGACATATGATCTTTTTTCGCGCCTTGGGAATCAGGTCAGAGAACCACAGTTATGGTCTGATATATCGATGGGAATGAGTCAGGATTATATAGATGCAATTCAATGTGGCGCGACACATATCAGGATTGGATCAGCTATTTTTGGTCAGCGAAACTATTAAAAAGCGATACAGATGTTTCATGATGTAATATAACGGTTAAAATGAGCCTTTATATTTCTATGCCGTTACATATGTTTTACTTGTTGCCTTATGCTATTGATTACTCATTCCATGAATTCTATACTGACTCTAGTAAATAGAAAATCTTAACACTATTTTACATATTAACGAATTCAACAAATGTGTGAGCAATAATTTGGAGGTATTGAGTATGGCTGGTTTTTTCAAAAAAATCGTGGATAAATTATCGGGATATCCTGAAGATGCTGATGGTGATTATGACAGTGATTACGGTTATGACGAATCTTCAGCCGATCAGTACGGCTATGCTCCTCAGACACAGGCATATACGCAGCCACAGGAACAGCAGTTTGCATCGGCTCCTTTTCAGCAGGAACCAAGAATGCAGTATTCTGCGCCGCCCCGCAGTTCGGCAGCACCTAAGGTTGTCCCGATCAAGCAGGCCGCTCCAGGCGAGCAGCAGCTTATTATCCTTCAGCCAAACAACATACAGTCAGCACAGAAGGTTTGCGACCATCTCCGTGCCGGTCACACTGTAATCTGCAATATTGAAAATGTTGATGCCAAGGTTGCACAGAGAGTGATCGATTTTATTACCGGTTCCACATATGCAATGGATGGCAATGTTAAGCCAATCGATGCCAGAGCACACAGCTTTGTTGCCGTTCCCCGCAATGTGAGCCTCGTTGACAAAGAAATTTCTTCTCCGGGCGATATGGATGATTACACTGAGACACTCAGAATGGCTCGCTGATTCATTTGCTTTATAATTTTTAATGAGTCTTCCGGGAGGAGCATTCGGACGATGGGAATTGTCATTGGGCTGGATATAGGTGGAAGTACCACAAAAATTGTTGGCGTGCTTGACCAGAAAATAATCAGTCACGAAATAGTTCGTGCTACAGATCCGGTAGCATCGGCTTTCGGAGCACTTGGTAAATATCTTGATGTTAATCATCTTAAGATCTCTGATATAGAACGCCTGATGATCACTGGTGTGGGAGCTTCTTTCCCCAACGGTGATCTTCTTGGCATTAAGACAATACATGTCCAGGAATTTCTGGCAACCGGTCTGGGAGGGTTGTTTTTATCCAACCTGGAACACGCTGTTGTCGTTAGCATGGGAACCGGTACTGCTTTTGTAGATGCAAAGCATGAGGTTGTAAGACATGTTATCGGGTCAGGTATCGGAGGCGGTACTGTATTGGGTCTGGCCAACAGTATTTTAAATATCCGCGACTTTGATTTGCTTATTGAACTCGCTGGCGGCGGTTCTCTTTTGAATGTTGATTTGAATATCGGTGATATTTCCAGAATTGAGATTCCCGGACTTTCAATGGAGACTACAGCATCCAACTTTGGCAAATTAGCTGATGATGCTTCGAGGGAAGATTTAGCGCTGGGTATTTTTAATCTGGTATTCCAGTCGATTGGAACGATGGCTGTGCTTGCTGCAAGGACGACAGGTCTTAAAGATGTTGTTTTCACAGGGCAGATGACCCGGGTTCCGCAGTGTAAAGAACTCTTTACTATCTTTTCACAGCTGTATAGTGTTCATTTTCATGTGCCTGAACATGCTGAATTTGCGACAGCCATAGGTGCTGCGATCTATACGGAGCTGTGATGGATAATAGGAAACGCGCTTTTGAACTGGATGCCCTTCGCGGACTCTCGCTTTTTATGATGATTCTACATCATCTTATTTATGATTTCAGATATTTACTTGGTATAAACATTTTTGAATTTCAGGAATCCAATTGGTTCAACTACATTCTCCGTCCGCTTTTTGTTGGTGTATTTGTAGTTGTATCCGGAATTTGCTGCCAGTTTTCCAGAGATAATCTAAAGAGATCCCTTAAGCTTTTTCTGATAGCTGCAGCGTTTTCGGCAGCAATGGCTTTTGCTTCGATTGTTTCCGGAGAAGAACTTTATGTTTTCTTTAATGTCCTGCATTTACTGGCTGTTGGAACGTTTCTATATGGCTTATATTCAATCTGGGAAATTAAAGATGCACAAAAACGTCGTAAAGTGAATCCTGATGAACCGCAGATATCGGTACGGGGAGAAGTAGGGATTCTTATTTTGGCGGGCATCATTATTTTTGCGGATCAGTGGACATCTATATTTGCATCTGCTGTAAAGACATACTGGTTTCTTCCGCTTGGTTTTCTGCCTGAAAATTGTGTTGGAATGGGGGATTATCTTCCGATGCTTCCCTGGTTAGGTTTCTTTTTTGTGGGCGTTATTATCAGTCGCATCGGGTATCGCGGTAAACAGACGCTTTTTCCGGATTCCCCGATGGCCGTCCGTAATGCGGCAAAGCCTTTTGAATGGATGGGACGCAATTCTCTTCTGATTTATCTGATTCACCAGCCTGTTCTTCTTGCCATTCTCTTTGGACTGCGTTATCTTGGAGTCTGGTAGTTTCTGGACACAAGTTCAATCATAGTCGGATGAAGAGATGCTGCAAGGGGTACACATGAAAAAGAGTAAAATAATTAAAAGGATTCTGGGATTAGTAATCGCATTGCTGCCCGGAATCATGTTCTTTTATATTCCGACTTTTTTGCAAAATAACACGGCAGTTTCGGAATATTATGCAATTCATATTTTCCCGGTTCTATCACGCCCGTTTCAATTTGTTTCTTCTTTGGTTCCCGTATCACTGACAGAAATAGTAGTTGTATTTGCAGCATGTTCTTGCCTTTTATGGTCAATTCTTATTATTTATAGATTAATTCGTTCTGAACATAAGAAGGAATATATATACAGATTCATATTAATTCTCAGTGTTTGTTTTTCCGTCACTGCCATTTTATTTACACTTTTTCACGGGATTAACTATACACGGGAACCTCTTGAATCCACGCTATCACTTGATGCTTCAAAATGGAGTGAAGATGATCTTGACCAGGTATCCGTCTGGCTTGTCCGGATCATGGCAGAAATACGGCCAACGCTTCAGGAGGATGAAAATGGATGTATGGTTTTGGATACCAGTATTTCCCGGGCTCTTTCTGACGGCAGCGCGGCAATGGATGATGCTGCTGTCGTTTTTCCGGTATTATCGGGCTCTGATGTTTTGGCCAAACCGGTAGCGCTATCACATTATTGGTCATATACCGGAATTACGGGAATGTATTTTCCTTTCCTCTGTGAAGCAAATGTTAATATTGATATACCAGAGTCTCAGCTTCCGATAACTATCTGCCATGAGATAAGTCATACCCGCGGGATTGCGAGAGAACAGGATGCTAACCTGGCAGCCTTTCTTGCCTGTATATCCAGTGAAAGGCTTGATTTCCAATATAGCGGCTATCAGTTTGCTCTCATATATTGTCTGAATGATTTGTATTCTGCTGATCAGGCGGACTATGCATCGGTGTGCGCATTGATTCCGGAAGGTGTTATTCGTGACTGGTCGCAGAACTCTGCATATTGGAAACAGTTTGAAGGACCGGTTCAGGAAACATCGACGGAAATCAATGATTCCTATCTTCAGGCAAATCTTCAGGAAGAGGGCGTACAAAGTTATGGCCGCGTTACAGATCTAATAATCGACTATTACTTTACATACGTGAAAGGAAGCTAAATGCCTACTGTAATACTAATCGGACATAATTTTGTATATCCGATAATAGATGTACTGCGAATGTTCTATGGTTCGTGCAGCTGCAGCGGGGAAAATCAGATTTCAGCAGGATTGGATACAGATATTGAAATATACAGTCAATTATCCGGAGAGTGTGTCACGACGTGGGTAGAAGGCAGTAAAGAGAGGCTGCCGGTTTCGGATTTGTCAGAGAAACTTGCTCCGAAAAGAGAAGTAAAGCGTCAGCTATACATTCTTTTGTCAGGCCTGCTTGGGCGTGTGTACCCCTGGGGATCACTGACGGGAATACGTCCGACAGTAATTGCCCGCGAAGCCAAAACAGCCAAAGAACTTACGGATATTTATTTCGTGAGGGAAGATAAGGCTCTTCTGGCTATTGAAACAGCGAAAAATGAAGATAGAATTTTGAATTCAGTTACACCGGATGTTTTATGTGCGTATATGGGTGTTCCTTTTTGCAGGAGCCGGTGTACTTACTGCTCTTTTATCTCACAGGATGCCGCTGCTCAAACACACCTTCTCGTTCCATATACAGAAGCGATTCAAAAAGAAATTGATTCCTTTTTTCAGGAAAATGCACCGAAGATTTCCTGTCTGTATGTCGGCGGCGGTACACCCACCGTATTTGATGATAACACGTTCAGAAGCTTTCTTGAAAATTCGTTTCGTTCGCTAGGCACAGATTCTATTTCCGAAATTACTGTTGAAGCAGGAAGAGCAGATACAATTACGGATCATAAGCTTCATACTCTTAAGGATCTAGGTGTGCAGCGCATCTGCATTAATCCGCAGACGCTGTCTGACAGGACACTTGTTCGTATTGGCCGGGATCATACAACCGGCGATTTCTACACGGCATATAACGCGGCACGTAAGATAGGATTCAAGACGGTGAGTGTAGACCTGATCGCGGGTCTTCCGGGTGAGAGCCCCGATGACTTCATTCATTCACTTGAAGGTGTTTTTGTGTTGGATCCGGAAAACATAACAATCCATACCCTTTCAATTAAGAAAAAGGCTTCCATTTCAATGGATGTTTATAAATCGGAGGACAGAAAGCAGGTAGAAGAGCTGGACCGAATGCTTTCCTACGCCCATGCCAGGCTAAAGGAGAAGGGGTATTTACCGTATTACCTGTACAGGCAAAAAGATACTCTTGGCGGCCATGAAAATACCGGTTATTCCAGACCGGGCCATGAATGCATATATAATGTGGCTATGATGAGTGATCAGAGGTCAATTCTGGCTTTTGGCGCCGGAAGTGTCAGTAAGCGCTCTTTTGCCGACGAGCGTCTGCAAAGATGCCCCAACGTAAGGGATGCTAAGGAATATATTCGCCGCTCAGAGGAGATGGCGCTGCGGAAGAGATGTTTTTTTGGTGTATAATCCCGCGTTTGACACTTGTGAAAGAGAAAAAGGCTGTAAATGACTGCAATACAGTCATCTACAGCTTTTTCGATTCGTGCTTAATCTGCGTAATGTCTATTTTCCCAGCTTCGTCATTTTCACGATTTTCCTCATCTCTTTTTTGTGCAATAGTTCCAAATCTGTTCTGAATCCGAACTCGTCATGCAAGGCATCCGTGATATCTGTGCGGGTATAGACAGGAATATAGCCGTCACTTTCCTTTTCCAAAAAATCCATCTCACACAAGGTTTTTACAATAGATTCTCCGCTGGGGTTGTCCTCGGGCAAGCGCAAGCGGATCTTCTTGACTAAGATCCGGTAAATGAGAAGAGCGATGAAACAAGTCAGAAAGTGAGCCAGAATGCGGTCATCTCGTTTTAAATAGACCGGTCTTGCTTTCAGCTCGCTCTTCATAATCCGGAAAGTGGCTTCAATTTCCCAACGCCCTTTATTGACAGCAATAATGGACAGAGGGTCATCCTCCAAATTTGTACAGACAGCGTAAAAGCCATCGTACCGTGCTTCTTGCGTTATGGCTTCTTCGTTTAGATAATAAACATCTTTCTTAGCCAATTCACCATCTTCGGTCACCGTATATCTTTTCACAAATCGGGCGGGGTCATTGGCATGCTTGGTTTTCATACTGGAAGGCTTGGCTATTTTTTCTTTGGCACGATCGATCTGGCGTTCCCGCACGGTTTGGCAATATTCTTTGTACTTCGGCGAAAAGGTGACGACAAGCTGTTGCTCCAGTCCATTTTCTTTGATCCAGCGGCTTTTGTAATAAATGTTGTTTCTTTCGTCCATTGCTGTTGAATCAATTTCACTCAGGTCATAAAGCTTGTTGGATTGTTTCAACTTCCAGCCTTTTGGGTCCAAAGCCCAGTCTCGCAGAAAAGCTTTCAGTTTCTTAATAGATTGTGTCATAACGAAGGCTCGTTCCCCCTCGTTATTGAACAACCGGTTCTCGTGGGACGACAAGCCGGCATCCGTACAAACAACAAACTGCGAAAGGTTGAAGTCTTTTAAGATCTTTTCTTCCAATGGCTTGAGCGACGGCTGCTCATTCTCGCTGCCATTAAAGAGCCGGAAGGCTAACGGTAAGCCATCGGCATCCATGAAAAGGCCCATTTGGATGATCGGATTGGGACGATGCTCCTTGCCCAAACCGTACTCTTTGAGCCCTTCCTCTTCTTCAATTTCAAAATAGTAGTTAGTACAGTCGTAGTAGAGGATTTTATCGTTGCGTTTGGCCAGTTTCTTGCTGTTTTGGTATAGTTGCGCCTGGAGATAATCACTGTTTTGTGCGAATACTTCCAGTGCCCGGTAAATCTGGTGTAACGGATAGTCCGGTCGTTCGAGATATTCCTGGGCGCTGACCAGCGATGAGCGCTTCGAGGAAGGGTCGAGGATTCTGGTAGAAACCAGCATGTTGAGAATGCTACTGAGGCTGTAGGTGAACTTATAGTTCTCTTCGATTTCCTGGCAGATTTTGTGCAGTCCCAACTGGTGATACAGATCCTGTAAGAAGAGGTACCCGCCTCTGTATTTGCGTTGGACGCCCTTTTCAATCTGCCTTCTGCTGGAATATTTGGCAATATATTCAAACTGACTATCCTTTTCCTGCCGGTTAAGCTCTTCGACATAAGCTTTGGCCCACGCCAGAGGATCGCTGTCGCCGCATCTGAGCAGCAGTTGGTCATAGGTGCCGAGTTTCTCCACAACTTTTGAAGTCCGTTTCCCGTTCTTCATGTAATCTTTAATGACGTAATATGAAGTCGCGTTAGGGGATTTAACTATATTCAAGCGCATAAATAATCCCTCCCTGCTAACAGAATAACACATTACGAAACATTACGATAATACAATTGTGTTACATTTGACAGGGAAGACAACAAAAAAGCCCGCTGTTACGGGCTTTGAGGGCTCTTTCATTCGTTTTATTTTTCATACAAGTGTCAAACTACCGAGTGAAAATGGACCGTTAATATCATATAAGATACTCTATAATTTGATCCATTAAGGCGTGAAGCAAGGCATGCACCGGGAGTAATATTTTGACAAATATATAAAATAATAGTATAATTAATTTATCTAATAATTGATCTGTTGCGCTTTTGTATTTTCAATTCGCTGCAGCTATGTTTAACGAATAATAAGTGTTTTGCATACTGCATTTTGCTTTAATCAACGGGAATAATATTATATAGAGGATAACTGGTTTTGTCGAACAGCAGGCAGACCGGTGTTTTTTCGTATAAAAGAGACTGTTGCGATTTCTAAAATATCTCTGCGGTCCGCATTTATAAAAAAGGAGCATAGGAAAATTATCACCTTATTTCTGATAATTCTCTTCAGCAAAATCGCAAGGTGAAGAAATGCTAACTATTCTGAAAAAGATTGTCAAAAAAATCGGGCCTGGTTTTGTCACCGGTGCGGCAGATGACGACCCTTCCGGCATTGCAACATATTCACAGACAGGTGCGGTATTCGGATTCTCTCAACTTTGGCTGGCATTGTTTTCTTTTCCTTTTATGGTTGTAATTCAACAGATGTGCGGGCGTATCGGCATGGTTACCGGAAAGGGACTCGCCGGGGTGATTCGCACGCATTATCCGAAACCCGTGTTATACATTGCCGTCTCCCTTCTGGTTATTACCAACACAATTAATATCGGGGCAGACCTCGGAGCCATGGCTGCCTCGGCACAAATGCTTCTTGGATTATCCTCCATTTTCTGGCTTCTGCTGATAACTGCTGTAATCATTATCCTCGAAGTTTTTATATCATACAAAAAGTACTCCAAGATTCTAAAATATCTTGCTCTTACACTTTTCACATATGTACTGACTGCTTTTATATCAAAACCGAATTGGGGTGCTATATTCCAAAATACGGTGCTCCCGCAGATTGAATTTTCAAGTGAGTATATGCTCAACATTGTGGCAATTTTAGGAACCACGATTTCTCCCTATTTGTTTTTCTGGCAGACATCCCAGGAAGTGGAAGAAGAAGTAGCCGACGGAAAAATGATAGAAATGGGTGTTGGAAAACCATTTGTGAGGCAGAAAAATGTAACGAATATGGATTGGGATACTATTGTCGGGATGGTTTTCTCTCAAGCCATCATGTTCTTTATCATTATTACCACCGCGGTTACTCTGCATGCCAACGGTATAACGAATATAGAGTCTGCATCGCAGGCAGCGGAGGCGTTAAGACCGGTTGCAGGTGATTTTGCATATCTGCTGTTTACGGTTGGAATTATTGGAACTGGGCTTTTGGCGGTTCCTATATTAGCTGGATCTTCCGCATATGCCGTATCAGAGACTCTTGGACTCAAAGAAGGTCTAAGTAAAAAGACCGGATTAGCCCCGGGTTTCTATGGAGTTATTGCGGCCTCCACTCTAATCGGCATGGCGATTAGTTGGATGGGGATCGATCCAATTAAAGCACTGTATTATGCGGCAGCTTTAAACGGGTTAACAGCACCGCCCTTGATGGTATTGATCATTTTAATTTCCAATAACAAAAAAATCATGGGTAAATATGTCAGTAAGAAATTCGGGAATATCGCAGGTTGGATTATCGTTCTTTTTATGAGCATGGCAGGCATTTTGTTGCTTGTTGATTTGATTAGGAACATAGTATCACAGCAATAAAGACAGGCAAATACGAAGACTGCCTCGATAGCAGTCAAATTTCGTGAATGAAGAGAGGAAGTATGAGTATGACTGGAAAAGCAAATGTAAAAGGGAAGACCAATGGATCAGGACCGCTAACCTCGAGTAACGAGGCGCTTAACAAAACTTCTGAAACGCTCGCCCGCATAGGGTATGCAGCACGCGGGATTATTTATATTGTCATTGGCGTGTTGGCGGTTCTTTTGGCATTCGGATTCGGAGGGAAGACGACAGATCAGCAGGGTGCCATCTCTATGATTGGAACGCAGCCGGCCGGCCGAATTCTTTTGTGGCTTGTTTTGATTGGTTTGGTTTGCTATTCATTGTGGGGATTAATTCGGGCCGTATTTAATCCGTTTCACCAGGGACATGATGCAAAAGGTTTTGCACTCAGGATTGGCTATCTGGTAAGCGCCATTGCCTACGCACTGCTGGTAATGCCTACATATGCACTCATCTCGGGCGGAGCTCAGCCC
>Ga0209512_1004330_pt1 | contig 12505 bp, 9 predicted proteins | sample frozenSSSSmetaG_FD_184142 | JGI IMG/M metagenome (GOLD analysis project Ga0209512, IMG submission 184142) | Glacier valley bacterial and archeal communities from Borup Fiord, Nunavut, Canada, to study Microbial Dark Matter (Phase II) -... | ecosystem: Environmental > Aquatic > Freshwater > Ice >... | reverse complement strand
CCCCTTTGAGAAACCGGATATCCGGCACTGTATTCAGGTTCGACCTTAATCGTCTGTTGGCTGGTCAGTGTACATCCTGATTCGCTGCTGCTTGTCAGCTTTACAACAAAAGTTTTCGTCACTGCTAATTCATTGTTGAAAGTATGTGTTACCGCTTCATCAGCTTTGGTGGTTGTATATTTCGTTCCATCATTAAAATCCCAGGTATAATATTCAGCGCCCGAAGAAGTTGTATTTTTGAATGTTACTGTCATCGGGGTACATCCGGTTACTTCAGAAACAGTAAAAGTCGGAGCTGCATTGACATTTACTTTCAGGATCGTAGGATCGGGTGCCATGCATTCGCCATTGGAATAATTAACACCGATAAAATGATCACCGCTGTTGTCCCAAACCACCGTTGCAGAACTGGAAGTTGATTTCCCACCTAAAGTAATTTGTCCTCCCGAGATCATCCAGGTGTAGTTTACTTTCCCCGGCTGGGTCATATATAGAATGCTGCCACTGTTTGCACAGACGCTCTGTGGTCCGGAAATAACGGGCAGCGGAACGGGTAAGACAATAATTTCGCTGATGAGCGGCGAGCCGGCGGAGCAGCCATTGCTATTTGCATAATTTAAGGTAAGAAGGTAGGCACCAGGGTTATTCCACAAAACAGTTATCGAACTGGAGGTGGACGTTCCGTCTGCAACCAGAATACCTTCGTCTGCATGCCATTGATAATTTGACATACCAGCCTCAGTTGTAAAGGTTACCGGTGAACCTGTACAAACGACGGTCGGACTTGCAATCGTAATGGCAGGTAACGGATTAACTCTTACACTATAAAGAGCCACAGAATTTCCTGTACAACCGGATTTATTACTATAACTGATACTGACCGTTTGATTTCCGACAATATTCCAGTCAACTGTAATTGAATTTGTTCCGACACCACCTGTAACCATCCCTCCCGATGAAACGACCCAGCTATAATCGGCCATTCCCGCTTCGGTTGTGTAAGTAACTCCTTTGGTTTTTACACAACTACTACTCAATCCTGTTATCGTAGGATTCAGGTTTCGAACCTTCACTTCTGCAAAAACCGGTGCACCGGCACAAGTTCCATTCGATGACAAAATTGTATAACGAACCGTTGCAACAGTTGTCGCAGTATTAATAAGTTGTTGAGCAATTGTTGAGCCATTCCCGTTCATTGCACCAGTAACGGTTCCTGATATTGTTTCAGCGCTCCAGTTATAAGTGACGGTTCCATTTGAAGGCGTAAGCTTTATACTTGCAAGTGAACCAGAGCATATTTCCTGTACTTCCGGAAATACCGTGACAACAGGTGATGGATTTACTGTGACAGGAATCCGAACCTCTTCGGCAGATGAGCACCCTGAATTATTTAAATAACTCACGCTTACATTTTGTGAACCGGATGTATTCCACACAACCAGAATACGATTGGTTCCGGTTACGGATGAAATGGTTCCACCGGCCGATAACTTCCACAAATAAGCCGACATTCCCGATTCCGTTTCGTATTCGACAGCTTTCAATCCCTGACAAGTTGTTAATGCACCCTTGATCGTTGGAATCTGCAATTGATTTACTGTGACGTTCAATTTGGCAGGAACCAATGAAGGACAATTTGCAGCTCCTTTATAGTTTACTTTCACAAACTGATCGCCGAAACTGTTCCAATCCACATGAATCTCATTTCCTTCAGCCCCTGCGGTGATGATTCCGCCCGGTGATATTTCCCATGTATAATTAATCATTCCCGGTTCGGTCTTGTAGATTACATTTTTTGACCCTGCACATATATTTGCGGCTCCCGTAATTACAGGCAATGAACGTGAGTTAACGGTAACATCAATAACGGCAGGAGTTGTGGTCTGACATCCGGGCTGGGTATAATTAACACTAACAATTTGTTTACCTGGATTATTCCATTGAATTTCTGCGACATTAGAAGCAGCGTCGCCTCCCGAAATCACTTTACCCGCTGTAGATATTTTCCAATCGTAATTTGCCATTCCCGGCAATGCTGTATAAATAATTCCGGCTGATTGTTCGCAAGCACTTTCAGGTCCTGCAAGTAACACCGTTTGCGAAGTATTTACCGACACCGGATAGGCCAAAGGAATTTTTGCAGTACATCCATTTTCGTTTGTATAATTCAACGAAATTGACTGATTTCCAATTTCATTCCAGGTTACTGATATCGTATTTGATGTTGACGATCCGCCTGCTGTAATAATTCCGCCGGAAGAAACCGCCCAATTGTAATTTGTCATGCCCGCATTTGCCGTATAAATCACATTATCAGAACCTACGCAAACGGCAGCGGGTCCGTTCATTGAAGGAACAGGCAACGGGTTTGCTGTTATTTTAACGGAATGACTTGCTGAACATCCTGTTGAAATGACCGTTTCTGTCAAAAAATATTCAGTTGTGATCAACGGATTAACCGTTGGAGCCGATTCGGTTGAAACAAATCCTGCCGGAACTGAAATCCAGCTGTAAGAACTTCCAGGTTTAGCAGGACCGCCAATCAAGACAGGGTCTCCGCTGCAAACAGTAACCGGAACACCTGCAAATGCTTCGGGCAAAGGATTGACCTTTATATTTAAGAATGAAGGAGACAATGCGGGACATCCGGTTTCAGTATAATTAAGGTTTATTGTTTGATTAACGGCTGTTTTCCATTCGACTGTAATTGAATTTGATGTTGGTGTATTGCCCGAAGTAATGACGCCGCCAGCTGACACAGACCATTGATAATTCGTCATTCCGGGCGCTGTTGTATAAATATTGCCTTTGGAATTGGCACAAACAACTTCAGGCCCGCTTATCACCGGAACTGGATAATCATTTACCTTTAATTTTACGGGCAGCGCAGTTGATATCCCGCACTCATTTGTTGCGGAGAGCAAAATCAGGTAATCACCTGCATCTTTATAGGTAATCGACACCGGGTTCGTTGATGTGGAAACAGAAGGATTGCCACCTGCAAACTGCCAGCTGTAGGTACTTGCCGCTTCTCCGAAACAATTGTTGAACAGCGCAGTCGGCGTGATTGTTTGATTCACACAAATCGAGCTTACAGGGTTAATCTTGACGGTTGGGATTTGCTTAACCGTGATCGTTTTGGAAGTTGATATACTTCCGCATCCGTTCGAAACCTTTAGGTTAATGCGGTAAGAACCGGCATTGTCGAATACAAATGAAGGATTTGCGGAATTTTTATCCGAGCCGGTATTAAAATGCCACAAACTTGCATTCGGCAGACAATCATTCGATCCGACATAACTATCGACGGTCCAGGTATACAGCAAATTGCCACAAGTATTATCCGTAATTGAGGTATTGGCTACTGAAACTATGGTTCCTTTACAAACGGCATCTGAGCTAAGCGTAAATGATGCGGTGGGTTTGGGATTAATACAAATAGGAAGTGGTATTGTTGTTTTTACCGAGATGCACTGACTGTTACTTGAAGTTAAGGATACTGAATAATTCCCGGTCGCGGTATATGCGTGCGTCGGATTTTTCTCTGCGGATGTTTTGCCGTCACCGAAATTCCAAAGGTAAATATCAGAACTCGAATTGCAATTATATCCTGATCCGGATATCGTTTGATTGTTGAATGAAATGGAGGTATTTATGCACCCATTGTCATTAACGGAAGTTGAGAATTTAGGAATCGGAGATTTATATACGATAATTTTGTCAATTGAGCCTCCGGTTGAAGTACAGCTGTTCGTGGCCTTAACTTTTAATGTAAACTGGCCGTTGGTTCCCGGGGCATCGCAAGAACTTTTAATATAGGTATGTCTGATTAAGTTATTAGCCAGTATTAGTTCTTCAAGTGTCATAAACTCTACCGGTGTGCCATCCCCATAATCAATTTCATATGAGGTACCAGGGGCGTTATTTAGAGCACCTGTGATTGTAAAACTTAACGCCAGTGGACTACATCCGATCGTATTCCCATCGTTGTTACTTATTCCAAGGGCAGGATTGCTTTGATTTGAAACGGAATATATTTTTGATTTGGAGACTCCGTTAATCCCGACAGCAGTAAAAACCAGATTGAATAATCCTAAGCTGTGATATGTATGGGCTTTTGAAGAAAAGTCACCTGAGATTATATCTTCTGAAGAATTATCGCCCCAGTTGATTTTATAGGAGGCTATCAAAGTTTTATCATCGGAGATATTATTGACAATTAAGTTATAATCGGGATTAAGTTTTGTTGGCACAAGATCACAATTGCCAAAAGGGGTAATTTTATCCGCATCTTCGAGAAGTGGGTTCTGCCCAATTGCCGGATTAGAAAAAATAAAGGCAAAAATTATACAGACAAGAGTGAACCTTACGATAATTGAGAATTCATCTATGTAAGAGCTAGTCTTCATCTTTTCGAATCATTACCTGAATTCAACACAACAATCCAGAATGTAAATTATTATTTTACACATCAAAGATAGTTATTCATTTAATGCAAACACATCAACAATTGTATATTTATTTTATACAATCGTAAATTATATTTACAATTCAATTTAGTTGCTCATTAATTAATTATAATATCAAAAAGGTGATTTGGCAGGCCAGTCCACACAAAATGCATCAATCACACATCACTAACATTAAGCACATTAGAATAAGCAAAGAATAATACGATGAAAAAAGAGACCTGTGAAAAATTACAATGTATTATTTTGTGGGATGAAAGAAACTTAAGGACAACAAAATATAATTGCCTTCTTTCCAGATTAATGAAGGATATTAAAGGATTTAAAGCTTCAATTTTTGAATTGAAAATAAATAATACCGCGTGATTTGACCCTTTTATCACGAAACCGGAGAGATCCGGAAAGAAATTCAATAAAGGCGGAATATTTTTTTACAGCTAAAAAATCCTTAGATCACGAGGCTGCTCTTTGTTAAATCTTATTCCTGTACGTTTTGCAAAGCAATCGAAGTATTTGGAACCACACCCAAAAACTTTGCCCATTTCGAACATCAATGATATTTCGTGGGCTCCAGATCCATATCCGGCAAGCGAAGACAATTGTATATCGTAACTATATGATATCCTAAAAGATCCGCGTTCCACTCCAACCATCAATACGATAGCATCACTATCAAGAAACTGACTGTCAGTCATTCGGTTTTTAAAGATGGGAAATCCCCGGTACCAAACTCCAAATTCGAGGAAACTGCTGTACCAATAAGCACCAATATCGAGTTGTTTAAAACCATTTTGATATTCGAAACGGTAACACAATGATGCGGTACGTGACTCTTGTACAATGCGCGAACGCTCACTCCAAAAATTAACACCTCCAAAATTGACAATCTTCAAAGGCATAAACGCTCGTTCACCGATAAACGAATAACTCGGGCGTAGAAGATGGTCGGCTGTTAGACCTACCCACAATTTTGGTGAAAATAAAAACAGAGATGAAACCAGATCAATATAATTGGCTCTTGTGTCAGAGAAATAATCGAGATTTCCGTTATTGGAACCAGATCCACTACCATCAGGGAAAATCAGTTTGCTTCGGTCCAGACTTTTTTGTCCGAAGGTAAATTGCATACCCGGAACAAATTGCCAGTAATCGCCAAGTTTCACCCGATAAGAATATTGTAATCCAAGATAGGATGTATTCAGACTTGCAGTTCCGGCCTTGTCTGTAACAAATACCACCCCCACTCCGCTTTTGTAAGTATCTAAATATAAATCAGCAGCAAATGCATAAGTCTGGTAAGTCTTCGAAATACCTGGCCACTGATTCCGGTAATTAACAACAAATCGGGTACCTCCTGATGATCCGGCCAATGACGGACTTAAAATATTAGGTGCAGAATAAAACTGTGAAAAATGGGGATCCTGCGAATACACAGAATTCGCAGAAAAAAGGAACAAGCCCAAGATGACATTAATAATTCCACGCCCCATAGCAGATAATCTTCTTGAATGAATTTTTGCTTTGAAAATGAAAGCAACAATCCAAATTTCAATAATTCAACACCCAAAAGAACCACCCGTCATAAAATACTTTTACAGCATTCAGACAATCTGTTCTAAATCGTGTCAAAATTACAATAAAAAGATCGCTCAATTTTAGATAGTAGGAATATATTTAATCATTCTATTAATATATTTTACACAATGAAAATTCTTTACCCTTCATATTCAGTATTTTTTTCGCTTGTCCTTTCACCCGATCGCAAAGGCTTAAATAATCTACAATAGGAATAAATTGCAGTGCAAAAAAAGGCTTATTAGCAAAGATTTTGCAATTTTATTAGGTCATTGAATAAATCGCTTGGTGCAACAATTAATTTCAACTAAGTTTGAAAAAAAAGAGACGTTGGAAATTAATAAAACAATACTTGGAATTGATCCGGGATCAAATATAATGGGATATGGAGTCCTTAAAATCACAAAAAACAAGGCTCAGGTAGTTACGCTTGGAGTCATTAAGACATCTGGATTTTCTGGTCATTACCAAAAGCTTAGTCATATTTTTGATCGGACACTTTACCTGGTTGACGAATACAAACCCGACGAAACAGCGCTGGAGGCGCCTTTTTTTGGCAAGAATGTTCAGTCGATGCTTAAACTTGGCAGGGCGCAGGGGGTGGCAATGGCAGCATCACTGTACCGAGGTATTCCTATTTTTGAATATGCTCCACTACGCATCAAACAAGCGATAACAGGAAACGGCTCGGCGACCAAAGAGCAGGTTGCCTATTTTCTGAAGCAAATGTTTAATATTGAAATTATGCCGAATGATCTTGATGCTACGGATGGGTTGGCAACAGCTGTTTGTCACTTTCTACAATTGAAAAATCCGGTTGGTGACGGCTCGTGTAAGAATTGGGAAGCGTATATCAGGCAAAATCCGAATCGGGTTAAATAAACAAAGCATCCTAAAAACTGATGATCTGCCCCTTACACAAATTCACCGGCAATTTTAGATGCAACTTCGGTAAAATCTTCGGCAGTAAGCTTTAATTTGGGTTTCGAAAAATTGATATCGCTTTCGCTATTTAAAGGGACCAAATGAATGTGAGCATGAGGAACCTCGAGGCCAAGAACTGCTACTCCCACTTTTTTACAAGGTATCGCTTTTTTAAGCGCAAGTGCAATCCTTTTGGTGAAACGCATTAATCCAATATATTTCTGATCATCAAGGTCAAACAAATAGTCAATTTCCACTTTGGGAATTACCAGAACATGACCTCTCACAAGCGGGAAAATATCAAGAAAGGCGAGGTAGTCCTCGTCTTCCGCAACCTTATAGCAGGGAATTTCACCATTTACGATTTTCGAAAAAATACTTGCCATAAAACTCAATATTTAAACCATTTACATTCCAAGTTCAATATTAATAATCTCGAATGGGATCACCCCTGAAGGCACTTTAATCTCAACAGCGTCTCCTATTTTTTTACCCATAAGCCCCTGCGCTATAGGTGTATTTACACTTATTTTTCCTTGTTTAAGATCAGCTTCGTGTTCAGAAACGATCGTATAAGCCATCGTAGAATTATTTTTTGTGTTCTTGATTGTAACCTTGTTCATAATTTGAACAACATCCGTTTCAATCTTCGATTGGTCAATAATCCGGGCACCTGCCAGTTGGGCTTGTAACATGGAAATTTTAGCCTCAAGCATACCCTGGGCATCTTTCGCAGCGTCATACTCTGCATTTTCCGAAATATCCCCTTTTTCTATTGCTTCACCTATATTTTTGGATATAGCCGGCCTTTCGACATTGATCATTTGTTCAAGGTCTGCTTTAAGTTTTTTCAATCCTTCTGCAGAGATATAAGTAATTTTGCCCATCTCGTAAATAGTTTTGCTGATAATACATAAAAAATAAGAAGAACTCCGGCATGCCGGAACTCTTCCCGATCTGATTAAATACAAATTTAAAAACATTCTTCAAGAAAAATGCAATTATACCCTTGAAAAATGTTTAAACTTCCGATTTAAGTATACTTTCTATTCAATATTTCGGAATAGACTACAGCTTTTCTCAAACTAAACCCATCCATCAGTCTGGATTTATATCTGATTGTCTGATTTTCGGTTACAAGTTTTGGAGTTGCGAGTTCAGTATGTCTTTCTTCAATTTGGTGCATTAATTTTTCCTCCGACGAACCAAAATTTTCGTCTGCAGCATCCATCTTTTTCTCAGCTGCGGGCTCTGGATAATCATCCCCCCAGATATACTTGTCTGATTCAAATTCAGGAACAAGCATTTTCTGGATAGAATCGAAAATATTATCCATTGGCGAATCATAGCCTTTCATGGTCTCAGGTTTTTTATCAAGAACATCCGGGACCAATGGATGGGTTTCGACATCTTTTTTCTGAGTCATCTCCTGAAACACTTTTTTCTTTTTGTTTTGAGAGATTGCCTGAATAATTGAGGCTACAACAATCATGATCAGGAACAGATAGTCTCCGATTGCCGCTTGTTGAATTATTATTGAATTGATAACCATTTTTAATTATTTTAGCAATCCATAAAAATAAATAAAATGTTGAAGTTAAAACATATTCTAATCCCGAAAATTTCGATGGCAGTTATATTTCTGCTGATAGCCGTAAATTGCAGTAAGGATCAGAATACATTTTTACCTTATGTAAGGGTAAACCTGCCCATTCCGCTGGCCACCAACAACCACTTAATGATCCCGAGAAATTCAATCTTATTCCAAAACTATGGAGTAAAAGGGGTTATTGTAGTATGTGTTAATCCCGAATTAAACCAGTATCTTGCGTTTGATGCCTGTTGTCCATATGAAAAAGACTATTCAGGAGCTGTTGAAATTGAACCGGTTAGAACAGAACCCAATAAAGTATTAAGCTCAGCGTTTGTCGGCATCTGCAATAAATGTAGATCGGAGTTTATATTAGCCAGTGGCCAGCCCATTAAGGGACCTGCAACCCATTATCTTCAAAGCTACAATATAATTGCATCATATCAATACCTGACAGTTACAAACTAAAAGCGGTAAGGAAATGCTTGAAAAATGCACTCCATACCGCTTTTAGTTTTATTTGAGTGATGTATTTTAATACCTGTAATGATCTGGTTTGTAAGGACCGTTGGGTGAAATACCAAGATAACTGGCCTGTTCGGGTGTCAAAACAGTGAGCTTTACGCCAATCTGCTCAAGGTGAAGTCTTGCAACCTCCTCGTCGAGATGTTTGGGTAGCCTGTAAACTCCAATTTCATATTGTTTATTCCACAATTCAAGTTGCGCCAAAGTTTGGTTTGTAAAGGAGTTGCTCATCACGAATGAAGGATGGCCGGTAGCGCAACCCAAATTAACAAGGCGGCCTTCTGCAAGCAGAAAGATCGCGTGTCCATCAGCGTAAATATATTTATCAACCTGCGGTTTGATATTGATTTTCGTTATGCCATCCCATTTCTCAAGACGGGAAACCTGAATTTCGTTATCAAAGTGTCCGATATTGCAAACAATCGCCTGATCTTTCATCGCTGCCATATGCTCGCCGGTAATAATATCCAGATTCCCGGTTGTGGTTACAAAGATATTTCCTTCCGAGACCGCATCATCCATGGTCTTTACTTCGAAACCCTCCATTGCTGCCTGTAATGCGCAAATAGGATCGATTTCGGTTATGATTACCCTTGCACCATAAGATCTCATTGAGTGCGCGCATCCTTTTCCTACATCTCCGTATCCGGCAATAACAGCCACCTTACCGGCAATCATAACATCCGTAGCCCGTTTGATCCCGTCAGCCAGAGACTCACGACATCCATAGAGGTTATCAAATTTAGATTTTGTAACAGAATCATTGACATTAAATGCAGGAAACAGCAGTTTTCCTTGCTCAACCATTTGATACAGACGGTGAACACCAGTTGTTGTCTCTTCCGAGACGCCTTTGATTTCATTCGCCTGACGATGCCAGCGATTCGAATCTGCAGCAAGTACCTGCTTTAATACCTTATTCAATTCTATTTCATCCTCTGCACTAACCGGTGCATCAAGAACTCCGGAATTATCCTCAGCTTCAAATCCACGATGAATCATCATCGTCGCATCACCGCCATCATCAACAATCAACATCGGTCCAAAACCATTTCCAAAATCAAGCGCCCGCTCAGTACACCACCAATATTCTGCTAAGGTCTCACCTTTCCATGCAAACACAGGAATGCCTGCCTCAGCAATAGCAGCAGCAGCATGATCCTGGGTTGAAAATATATTACAACTGCACCATCTCACATCAGCTCCCAACTCAACCAAAGTTTCAATTAAAACTGCGGTTTGAATGGTCATATGTAAAGATCCCATAATCCTTGCACCTTTTAACGGTTTCAGTTGTCCGTACTTTTTACGAAGCGACATCAAACCCGGCATCTCTTTTTCAGCTATTACAATCTCTTTCCTGCCAAATGCAGCCAGCGAAATATCTTTTACTTTGAAATTTTCACTCTGTGAAATCATCATGTTTTATTAAATTATTATCGATTAAATATTTAAACTTAAATCTGCTCCAAAACCTCACTAGAAAGTACATTTAAAGCAAATGTGCGATCATTGACAAGCTGCTTATGTAATTCAACAATACCTGCAAATTTTTGTTCATCGCGGATCTTCATCACAAAATAAAGTGTAATTTCCGTATTGTATATATCAGAATCAAAATCAAATATATGCACTTCAATACTTTTGTGATCCGCATTACAATTAACAGTGGGTCGAATACCAACATTCAACATCCCCTTATAAATTCTTTCCCCAGTTTGAACAAAAACAGCATAAACACCATCACAGGGAACCAGTTTATGGTTGTCAAATGTCTCAATATTAGCTGTCGGAAAACCGAGTTTACGCCCAAGCTGTTTACCTTCAATCACCTTTCCTGATAAAGAATAGCGGTATCCGAGAAAGTGGTTTGCTTTTGAAACATCACCAACTTCAAGCGCCATACGGATTTTCGTAGAACTAACAACCTTACTATCAACAAGTAACTGCGACAACTGTTCCACCTTAAAATTAAGCTCTTTAGAAAGCAATTCAAGAGAACTGAAATCACCTTTACGTCCTTGTCCAAACCGATGATCATAACCCACGACGAGACTTGAGATATTCATCTTGCCGACAAGTATATTCCTAACAAATTCATTGTATGACAGTTTAGAAAAATCGATTGTGAAAGGATAAATAACGAGATGATCGATCCCAATTTTCTCCATCAAATTGATTTTTTCATTTTTGGTGGATAATAGCCTCAACGAATCTTCCTGAGGAGCAATCACAATTCTGGGATGCGGTTCAAAAGTGAATACAACCGATTCTCCTCCTGAAATTGCGCTGATTCGTTTCAGTTCAGAAATAACTTCCCGATGGCCCAAATGAACGCCATCAAAAGTTCCAATAGTGACTACCGGATTTACAGCTTTGAAATTATCTAAATTATAATGAATTTGCACGCTACCAAATTTTCAGGTCGTAAAAATAGTCAAAATAAAATTGCAGAAAGGTACCATATCCTTATAATGGTTAATAAAAGCGAAGCAAAACAGAAACATATCATTGGTTTTACCTAAGAATTTATACTTTTGTTTCCATTGAATTTAAAATTTGAATGTAGCAAAAATTCAATACCATAAAGACTATAATATTGATTATCAAATAGATTTTAGACTAATATCAAATCTTCGATGAAAAAAGGATTTTATTTTTTGATTGTTCTTTGCCTCATGTTCGCCTGTGGAAAGAAGACAAACTTCACTATTTCAGGACAATTGGATGGTGGCGCAGGGAAAACGATTTACTTCAATAAAATTTTGATTAGCAATAAATTACCGGACGATTCTGTCAAGCTTGATAAGGACGGGAAATTTGAATTCAAAGGAAGCACCTCATCTCCAGCTTTTTACTTATTGAAACTTTCAAAAAGTAGCTTTGTAACATTGCTTGTCGATTCAGCAGAAAACGCCTACATCAAAGGTTCGTACAAAAATTTCACCAGAGACTATAAGATTAAAGGATCAATTGGATCTGAAATTTTACTTGATTTAGACAATCAGTTCTCTGCCGCAAAATCAAAGATTGATTCTTTACGTAAGCTATACGACGTGAATAAAAACAATCCACTTTTCAGCTCTAAAATTGAAGAATGGGATGCGTATTATACCGTTGTAAAAACCGATCATTCCAATTACGTGACTAGATTTGTCAAGAAAAATCCATTTTCTCTGGCATCGGTTTATGCATTATACCAGAAATGGGACGATAATAGTTTTGTCGTAAATGACTTACAGACAATGAAGACTGCTGCCTCCGCGTTATATTCTGTATACCCTAAAAATGAGCAGGTAATCGCGCTTTACAACAATACCCTCCAATTTGTTAAAGAAGAGCAAAACAAGAAACTTACTTCTGTCCTGCAAGAGAATGCAGTAAACACGCCCAATATTGTCCTTCCCGATGCCGATGGACG
>Ga0209512_1004328_pt1 | contig 12509 bp, 17 predicted proteins | sample frozenSSSSmetaG_FD_184142 | JGI IMG/M metagenome (GOLD analysis project Ga0209512, IMG submission 184142) | Glacier valley bacterial and archeal communities from Borup Fiord, Nunavut, Canada, to study Microbial Dark Matter (Phase II) -... | ecosystem: Environmental > Aquatic > Freshwater > Ice >... | reverse complement strand
AGAGGAAGAGGAAGAGGAAGAGGAAGAGGAAGAGGAAGAGGAAGAGGAAGAGGAAGAGGAAGAGGAAGAGGAAGAGGAAGAGGAAGAGGAAGAGGAAGAGGTCTGAGTGGGTAGGAGAGGGAACGATTGCATGGGGGGTTGTGTGGAGCTTGCGCTGCCGTGCCTTGTCGTCTTGCCCTGCTCTGCCCTGTCTTGCGCGCTCGGGTTTGCGGAGGCGGCCTGGATGGATGGACAGATACAAGGAAGGAAGGAAGGAAGGAAAGAAGGAAGGAAGGAAGGAAGGGAAAATGCAGAGTACGGCGAGTCTATCTATCATCTACGCACACAGTGTCCCTCCGTCCATCTGCCATCTCATCTAAAGACCCCTTCTGCAACTACAAGCCGTGGAAAAAGATGTCTGTGCATGTGTCAACGATATAGTTGTGTTGTGTTGTGCGAGCAATTCGCAGATACGACTGCTTTCCTCTGCGCTAGACGCATGTGTGGAGGTTCGAGGACAGCTATCGTATCATATCATATCATATCATTATCATCCATCACCTCTCTCTCCCCCCTCCATGGGGAAATCCAGATGAAGCCATGCCACGCCATGCCCTAACCGCAGCGCCCCAAGATCCCATTTCCATTTCCCGTGCTCCCGCACTTTCATGTCCTCATATCCTCATATCCCGATCCCCATTCCTCAGAGTAAATGCTTCTTCCTCTCCGAGCGCCCTATAAGTCGCCCCATCGCATGTATCGCATCGTATGGTATAGTATAGTATAATATAGCACAAAACAGGGGTATCCCCCCAACCCCACACACACCTACCGCCCCTCCCACACCGGCTTCCTCGCCATATTCACCACCGGCGGCCTCTCCTCCTCATCCAGCGGATACGGCGGCAGCGGCAGCGGCAGCGGCACCCTCCTGCCCTCCCTCTCCCTCCCCGCCCCCGGAACCGGCGTCTTCGGCGGCACCGGCGGCGGCTCCACCGGCCACTGCACCACTACGCCCACGCCCTCCGCGCGCGCATACCCGTCGCGGCCCACGAGCGCGACCTTGTCCCCCCCGCCCCCGCCCGCCGCGCGGTACTGGCCCAGCGTCGGCGCGTGGCTCGTGAACCGGTCCGCAGCCGCGCTGGCGCGCGGCGACCCGGACAGCGGGCTGGGGTTCGACGAGAGCCGCCGCGACTCGTCGCTCGTGCGCAGGGTGTCCGGGGGCGCGTTGAGGTCGTAGCTGGGCCGTGACGCCGCCGACGGCGTCGCGACGACGGGCTCGGCGGGGAGCTCGGCGGCGAAGGCCGGGTAGGGGGTTGGGGATTCGGCGACGTCGTCGAGGGGTCGTGGTCGCGGGGGCCGCGCGGCTCTGGCTGAGCCGTCCGCGCGGGCCTTGGCGAGGTGGATGCGGCCCAGCTTCGCGGCGGCGCTGTGGTTCATCCTCTGCACGTCGGGCTTGGCGAGGTAGCGGCGCGTGGAGGTGCTGATGTCGGCGAGGCGGTGCCACTCGTTCATGCCGAAGTCGCCGACGCCGACCTCGACGTTGAGGCGGAAGTAGTTGTCGGCGTCGACGTTGCGGCGCGCCAGGTGCTCGCGCAGCATGGCCTGGTGCGTCTCCTCGCAGCCCTCGATCTTGGCCACCAGGCGCCGGCGCGCCTCCACGAACTCGCCGCCGAGGAAGTCCTCGTACCACAGGTTCTGGGTGCTGTCGGTGCCGCTGGGACGGCGCCCGGTGCCCACGGACACGAAGACGCCGACTTCGCGGCCGGGCCACTCGTTCACGGTCGCTTCGTCGAGGGTGATGGGCGCGGGGTTGAATTTGCCGTGGCCCTCGTCGATGAATTGCGATTGGCCGATCTGGATGGGCTTGAATGCCAGGCCGGTGGCGGAGGTCGCGCGGCCGGCCTGCCAGATCGTGCAGGTGACTTCGGGGGCGGGTTCTTTGCGGGAGTCGTAGGAGCGGAGGAGGGCGGGGGCGCCGCCTTTGGGGGTCCCTTTGTAGACGGCTGTTACGGCACTGTGGATTTTATTTTAGCAGGGGTCTTGGGAGGAGTGGAAGGGGCCCTTACGTTTTTGTGCGGTTCTCGCGCGTGTCGTAGAGCAGAGCGTTTGGGTTTCCCCAGCGTGAAGGGGATGAATAGGGACGACTCGAGTATGACGCTGCGGGACTGCGCGCCGAGAAACTCACCATGCTGGCATTGCTCTGGTGCCGCTGTACCCCTGGTCCGCCTCCAAGCTGATATCCGACGGCGTCGTCGAACGCATCGCCGTCATTCCCCTCGCTCTGCAAAATCGTGTGCTCCCTCACACACTCCTTAATAGCCTCCTCGAGCTTGCTGGCCTTGAACAAGGTGCTCTTGTACGGGATGCCCTTGATCGTCTTGTCCGTCTCAAACACCTTCCTTGTCATCCTCACATACACCTCCTTGCACGTCTCGAGATCGAGGCGCAGGCGCCCCAGCATGATCGCGATCAGGCCGCCCGTGCCCGTGCCCACGATCAGGTCGAAGTGGTCGGCCGGCTTGGGGATCTCGCTGCGGCGCGGCGCGCGGCCTTCGACCTCGACGAACGTGCGGTGCATGAGCTCCTGCAGGATGATGAAGACGGAGTAGCCGCGCACCCCGCCGCCATCTGGGCGCGTTAGCTGTGAGCGCGCAGATGAAGCGATGGGAGGTAGACTTGCCTATGGATAGTATTCGTAATGGAGGCCCTTTCGTGGTGTCTTTCCGCCGTAGACCCTTGCTGCCCTCCATCTTGCTCAGAACGTGGCGAGTCGCCGCCTCTGCTGGCGCCTTGTGAGGTCGTCTTCGTCCGCTATGCCCCGCAATGCGCTCTTCCGCTCTGAACTCGGCGTCGCCGTCAGATCTCGTTCGTATATCTGGTGTCGCAGTAGTAGCTGGGAAGCGTAGGAGGATTAATAGACGTTGCAGCGATATGAATGATTCAGAAGCAAGATCACGGAGGAAGATGAGGGTGTTGATTATAGTGGGCTGGCCAGTGGCGGCAACTGCAGTTCCAAGAGCTCCAAGAGCTTGGGTTGCTGGGATGATGGGTGACGACTAGACGAGGCTGTGCATGTCAGACTCACAGACTCACAGTAGCCGATCGTATCTTATTGTACTGGTACAATACAATAAGTTATAAGTACAATAACACATTAGAATATCATATAATATTAGATCATATCAATGACCGGTAACACTTGAATCCGGCCGCCTTCATTCACAAAGTCTATCTCGACGTCTCTTCTTTTCTTTTCGACATAGGTACTCACAGTTCCGTACGAGGTGATCTTCGCCATCTCCATTGTCTACGGCGCACGTTGTGTCGATCATGACGAGGCGGTCGAAAACTGCCCTGCGAAACCGGAACTATATCCGGACCACATCTGTGGCTATGCAGATCCCACTTCTCAACAGATCCGGAGATCTCTCTCGGGCCTTTGAAGGTTACAAGAGAGAGAGACGAGGCTTTTGATGTTGCTGGTGAAATGTGATGATGGGGAGTGAATAGTCCTGTTGAACCTGAATCCCTGAATCCAGAGTTAAAGTTGTGCTTGGGGGATGTTGTATTCAGGGGCGGGGAGGAGCGGAGGGGAACGGCTAAGTGCATCATCGTCAGCGTCAACGTCGGTATATGTGTTTGTTTCCAGCTACTACTGATCTACTGATATAAGCCGCCATGTACTACTCGAATAGGAGTAATCTTGGTGACCTTGGTAATCAAGGGGGGGTCATTGTGGTGCTGCGGTTTTGACGGCATCTCCTTATTCTTGACAGCGTGAGATGGGAAGTCGAGATGCATGAAAACCTCCTTTATATTCTTAAAAGAGGCCGTTTCTCTATGTGACTCTGGATCCTCTTCTTGATATTCCATAACGTCAAGTTCGTTCTTTATCGGGAAGCACTTCGCCCATCTGTAGCCGTCGTTTCCACGTCTTCTCATTCTTCATACGGCACACTTCGGAGGTCCCTGCAATTCCCAACAGAGCCTGCTCGTCTCTTGTCCCATATCACATCCCATCCGCCCCTCCCAAACTTCCCCTCCCCCGCCCTCCTCACACACTCACAACTTCGCCTTCCCCTCCCCCTTCCCCTCCTCCACCGTATTAACCAACCTCTCCAAGCCCGTCCTCAACGCCTCCCCCATCCCCATCCTCGCCGGCCTCCCCGTCTCCCTGTCCACAAAAACATGCACGAACCGCCCCACCGCCTTCACCCCCTCGACCCCCCTCTCAAACAGCCCGATCTCATACGTCACCGAGCTCTTCCCCAGCTTCGCCACGCGCAGCCCCAGCTCGGCGACCGCAGGGAAGGCGATCGAGGAGAAGTAGTCGGACGACGAGGACACCACCAGGCCGTACTGCGGGGACGTGGGCGGCTGCAGGGCGCAGTGCGTTATGAGGTAGGTGTTTACGACGCTGTCGTAGCTGGGAGGGGGTTAGCGGTGCGGGGATGGAGGCGGAATCGAGCAGGGCAAGGGAGGGGGGAACGGAGGGGGGAGCGCACAGGAAGTTGTAGATCGAGTTGTTCATGTGGTCGTACATGTCGTTGTCGCTCCAGCGCGTGCGATAGTCGAGGATGTACGGGTAGTCGCTGCGCTGGCGTTTCTTGAGCGCGGCGGTCGCCATTTGAGCGAGCGGAGAGGAGAACGGAAGACGGAAAGGGAAATTGAAAATTGGAGTTCGTTGACTCTCGTCGAGTTTCTCACATCGTAGGATAGCAGTTGCGGACAGAGGGCCGAATGTTTATGAATGCCCCTTGGAGAGTCTGGGGAAAGGCCGAGACCGAGGCACAACTGGGCGAGCAGGGGTGTCGCAAGCTTTACTCTTCTCGGCGCCACAGCCGATTCTGCCGCGGAAAGCCGCCCGGGAACGGATTATTTTCCTCAGCCTTCTCCCCCGAGGCTCTCGCAGCTCCAAGCAGCCTTCCAGTCCTCTCACCTCACTACACTACGCCCCGCAACTCCCTCCTATACGCAGACACCTCAGCTCTAGCCAGTCCCTCAACATCAGCCCAGCGCCATCCAACAGACCTGGCGCCCTCCCCGCGCATCCTCGAATTCCTGCTCCAGCGCGGCCTCTACACCCGCTCTCTCGCCCTCGTCGCCGTGCCGCAGCCCGTGGGCATGCTCAGGCCGCTCGTGGAGCAGCACCCCATGGCGGCGCCGCCTGCGACGGTCACGACGCCCGCGGACCCGTGGCCGCGGCCGTACTTCTTCGAGGGCGGGCTGAGGCGCGTCGCCCCGTACCATTTCACGTACAACACGAATTGCAAGATGAGGTGGCGGGGGAGAGAGCTGTTGGATATCTTCGAGAGCGAGTTTCGCGATCGGCCGGTGGAGTATTATGTGAGTGTTACCGATTCCGTTTGGGGGGGAGGAAAGATGTCGGCGAGGGGCATGGACTGATGGATATGTAGAAAGCGGCGATTGAATCGGGCATGGTTGTCGTGAATGGCAAGCGAGCATCTCTCAACCACATTGTCAAGAACGGTGATATCATCTCACATACTCTGCATCGACACGAGCCCCCCGTTACGGGCTCACCAATCGGCATCATCCACGAAGACGACGACATGATCGTCATCTCCAAGCCGGCCGGCGTCCCCGTGCACCCCGCCGGCCGCTACAACTACAACTCCGTCATCGAGATCATGCGCTCCGAGCGCGGCGGCGCCTGGAACCCGCTACCGTGCAACCGGCTCGACCGACTCACATCGGGCGTCATGTTCATCGGCAAGCACCCGAAAGCAGCCGAGGAGCTGTCGAACCAGATCTCGGGCCGCACCGTCCGCAAGGAATACGTGGCGCGCGTGAAGGGCGAGTTCCCAGACGGCGACGTGGTGTGCGAAATGCCGATCCTGCAGATCTCGCCGAAGCTCGGGCTGAACCGGGTGCGCGCGAACGGCAAGGCGGCGCGGACGGTGTTCAAGAAGCTGGCGTACTATCCGCCGGCCGCGGACCACGCGAGGGACGGGATCGTGAGCGGCGCGGGCGACGGCGACGAGGGCAGGCCGTGGATGAAGAAGGAGGGATATTCGATCGTGCGCTGCCTGCCGATCACGGGCCGCACGCATCAGCTGCGTGTGCACCTGCAGTTCCTGGGCCACCCGATCACGAACGACCCGATCTACTGCAACCAGCGGGTGTGGGGCCAGGACCTGGGGGTGGGGGACGCGGACGGGCAGCAGAGCGACGAGGACGTGATCACGCGGCTGGCGCGGATGGGCAAGGAGGAGGTCGCGGACGCGGTGGCGTACCACGACGAGATGGTCGACGAGTACAACAAGCGCAAGGCGGAGAAGATGTCGGGGGAGCTGTGCGAGGTCTGCCAGACGCCGCTGTACACAGATCCGGGGGTGCAGGAGCTGGGGATCTACCTGCACAGCCTGCGGTACGAGGACAAGGACATGAAGTGGAGCTACCGGAGCCAGCTGCCGCAGTGGGCGCTGCCGCCGCAGGGGTACGAGGGGCCGCAGGACGTGGGCGGGCTGGAGGAGGTGGTGGACCTGGGGAAGCTGGAGGAGCTGGAGGGGGTGGAGGACGAGGTTAGGGGGGTGGAGAGGGAGGTGGTGGCGCGGGCGGCGGAGGAGAGGAGGATGTCGAAACGGCAGGCCAGGAAGGCAGCGGAGCGCGACGAGGCCAGAGCGCAGCCGGTGGTGCTCGGGCCGGAAGTGGTGCTTGAGGAGAGGAATGAGACGCTGTAGATAAGGAGCATGCATACCATCATAATGCCGATCTTTCAATTGAACCAGACTGCGGCGTGTCTCAGTTGGTCAGTTTCCAAGCGTGACTTCTGATGGTGTTTTATTACTGTCGTAAGGGAGGTGTCTTGCAGAATTCGAATCCTCGCAGGATTTCGAGGTCTCTGCAGAAATGGAGGCCTGGCCTCGAGGGGCAGAAGTATGAATTCTGCGCTCAAAACCTTAGAAATATCATTGACGCGGAGAAGGCGGAGAAAATGCATTTATTGCTATAGAATAGCTGTAAATGTACGACATATCAGCTCCTCCGTTTCCTATATGTAGCGTTTTAGAATTGTACAAATCATTTGGGTATCATGCATGATGTTAGTTTACCACTTGGGGAGTTACGACATCTAGAGATGGTTATATAAAGCTGTAATGATTATTTAGAATTAAATGTAGTTTCTGGGATCTCTTCTTATATATCTGTCTTATAAATGAAGTATGAAATAGGTAATTAATATTTTAATAGGGTTAATAGTTTATATAGTATTTTATAGTATTTTATACCTTTGCCCTTTATTTTCAATAATTTTTATAATTTCTTAATGCGTTATATCAGCATTTAAAGAAGAGATAATCAACAAGCTAGTTAAAAGAAACATCGCAATAAGTACTTGATTTAAACCTAGAGAAATCCCTCATTTCGACGCTAGTCTAGTCTGTCTTTTCAGATCGGCATTTCTGGCAATTGGCACGATTGATACGAGGTACTATTGGCCTTATCGGCATTTCACGGCAGCTTCCTCTCGATCGGCGCGCGTCTTCCTGTGTTTATCCCGCACGAGATACTGCACAGGTACCTATCTAATCATGGTAACGTTCTTCGAAGTCGGGAATCGTTAGCAGAGTCACGTTATCACGGCGAGGACCGCGAGGACGGCGAGAACGGCGAGAACGGCGAGAACGGCGATGTCGTTGCTGCGCTCTGACGGTCTAACCTGTGGCGGAAATGGTCCGCCACAGACGCGGAATGCCATTGCGTGGAGCAGAACGTTTGCAGGTGCGAGGAGACGTCAGCCGTTTTGGTGCGGATATACCGTCATCGTCATCGTCATCATCATGAAGCGCTTCTTCCATCTGATGCGCTCTTTGCTAGTGTTTGCATTTGGGATTGCATTTGAGAGATAGAGACGAGGATGAGACGATGAGAGGAGAGGAGAGGAGAGGAGATGAGAGACGTGCATACCTCGTACACATTCCAGGGACTGGATGCAGATGCGTTCGATGTTCGATGGTCGATGAGGATGCTGCTAAGGGGACCAAGATGGCCCGAAGTGGAGACATGGTGGAGTGATGATGGCTTGATGGGCTGGAGCTCCTTCGCCCTTCTCCTCGCACTACTGATCATTGCGGCGATTCTGCCTCTAGAGCATGTCTTGGTGTGTCTCATTCCATGTTGATATGTACTGTACATCGACTGTACATCCACTGTATCATGATTGTATGGATTCTTGCGCTTGCCACTTTCACTTTATATGTTTGTATATGCTATATATGCTATGCTCTATTTCTTTATGCTTCATGATGTATGCTATGCTATCTACTATACGTCGTTCATTCTCTACTTTCTTCCTCGGCATTCATTGCCACCCTCTCCTTATTCTTGCGCTTTGCAGGGTTGCTGCGCCCCGAAACGGCAAACCCGGTGCTCGGAAACAAGACCGAGATCGATGAGATCTCGGTCACGGAGCATTTGCAATGATGGGCTCGGCCGAGATGTATAGGGCAGGGGCGAGCAGTGCCTCTCATGAGACATGAGTACATGAGTACATGTATCTGCCATGTTCATTCGTATTCACATACATATACTATACACATGCACATATACATATACATGCTTTCCATATACATGATTTCCCATGTATATGCAACATCTGCAGAAGCCTTCTCCTCTGCACGTCAGAGGCGTCGCGGGCTGGCTGGCTGGCTGCAGGGCGCTCCATGCGGAGGAGTATGCGCATTAAGGCATAGAAACATTCCCTCGCCACACTCTCCGCCTGAGCTCGGACAAGTCTCGGGCAACTAGATGATCTAATAAGCTATCTAGACAAAAAGAAAACAGTGCTCTAAGGGTCTAGCTCCCCCTTAAGCTTAAGTCGGAAGCACTAGACCATGGGCAACTTCCGGACTATATGTGCGGAGCATCGCCCCCCTTAGCATCTCCTCTTGGCATCATTTAGCACCACTTAGTATCGCCTCTTAGCATCACCTAGCATCTCTTCGGACTCTACTCCATATTATACTATATCCTATCCTCGGAGACTGCTCAGCACAAACACTCTCTCTACTGTAAGCCACCGCACGTCACTATGGTGTTCAAGAGCAACGACGTTCCCATCGCGACTGCAAGTTCGAACGTTAATGTTAATGGGAGGCACAGAATTCGGAATCCAGGTGGCATGGCCAATGGCAATAATGTCAAGATGAACGGTGCGAATGGCAACCCTGCGAATCCGCCGCGGCAAACAGCCGAGTCCGAGGAGGATAGGAAGGCCGAGGCGGCCAAGCGGAGAGGATCGACGTCGCAGACACAGGCCGGGAATAATGGACAGGCAAGGCATCGCGGTACGTAGACATCTTTACACCTTCCTCCCACTCCATCATCTGCAACGCCACTGACGCCCCCAAGCTTCTCGCGCAGGCACTCGCTGTGTCTCGAAACTCTCCGCCGCCCAGCTGGCGCGCAAGCGGGCAAATGATCGGGAGGCCCAGCGCGCCATCAGGCAACGGACGAAAGACCACATCGAGAACCTCGAGCGGCGGATAGAAGAACTCTCCGACCCGTCGAAGGAGCTCAAGATCGTATGGGAGATGCAGCAGCGGAATCGAGAGCTGGAAGAAGAGCTGAGGGTCTTGAAGCAGCGGATGGCGTCGATGCAAATGCAGAATGCGGCGTTAACCAACACCAACGGGCTGGGAATGACGATGGGCATGGGGCAAGATACGACGCAGAATATGAACAACATGCAGTGGCCGATGGATATCAATTTCAATGATACAAATGGAATGGGAGGTTTTGGGACGCAGACATTAGGGGTACCGAAACAAGAGAGACCTGGACCCACGCCAGGAATGACGACTTCTTTCTCTTCATCCGACGGACTCCTGTCGCCGTACGCATCAGAGTCGCCGACCGCCCCAAGCTTTCCGGATCTCGACACTGGAGGCATAGATTTCGGAGCGCCGATCCCTGGGTCGACGGATGACTTGGGCCTCGGCAGCGACCTGACCACACGTCAGTACTTCCCTCATACGCGTTACCGCAACTGGATGCCATTGACCAGAAGAGGCTGACAATTGGATAGAACGATCTTGGACGACGCAGTCGCCTTTCGACCTCAAGGACTCAAGCATGTTCACGCCACCGGACTCCTACATTCCGCCGAGTAATATGTCATACACGTTCACAGCGCCACCGGGTGCGTCCCAAACAGTGCCAGGAGGTGCGCCGAGGAACGTTTCATATAATATCGCACCTGCGCCACCCTCGCAACCACAGCAGCAGACGCAGCAACCACTGCGACCACGAGCACATTCCCAAGCTCAAAGGCAGCAACAGCAACAGCAGCAGCAGCAGCAGCAGCAACAACAACAACAACAACAACGGCAGCAACAGCAACAACAACCACCACAAGGCGGCGTCCCCATCCAACCCGCCCCCACCCTCCCCGCCTGGGCACAAACCCCGCGCTTCCTCCCCCCAGCATCCATGATCGACTCCATCCTTCAAGACGCGCTGCACGTGCACCGCACCTCGGTGCTCTCCGGCTCGCCCAACCCCAGCACGCCGGACTACACGTCTCTCCTCTCGCTCCCGTCGTCCTCCCCGTCCCCCCTCTCCGCCGCCATCAACCGCGCCATCCAGCTCGCCGGCTTCAAGACCATCGCCGTCCAGGCCGCCGTGCTGTACACGACGCACGCGCTGCTGCGCTGGCAGACGAACCCGCTGCCGGACACGTACGCGCACGTGCCCGTGTGGCTCAGCCCGGGGGCGCGGCAGCTCGAGGTCCCGCATGCGCTGTGGGCTGCGCAGCTGGTGTGGCCGCGGCTGAGGGATAGGGTTGTGGGGGAGCCGCAGCGGTATGCGAGGGATGAGCTGGCGTTCTGCTACGCGAGGTGCTTGAGGATCGAGTGGAAGGGGGAGGCGGCGGAGCCGGGGATGGGGATGGGGCCGGGGTTTGATGATGGGATTTTTGAGATCAAGCAGGGGGGTGAGATTGGACTGACGCAGAGGTTTGAGGCGACGGTTAGGGAGTTGGGGGCGTGGGGGTTGGAGAGGGAGTTTACGACGAGGTGGCCGGAGTTGGGGGATGTGGTGAGGACGGAGAAGGAGTGAGGGGATGGATGTTTCGTGTTTTAAACGAGTAGGAATGGGATAGGCAAGGATATGGAAGGAAAGGCTATAGAAAGGAAGGATATGGAAGGGAAGGATGGATGGCATGGGCATGGAAAGGAGTCGGCGGGCATATTGAATTTGGATTCGGATCTGGGAACGGAGGGGCATTGGCATCGGGCAAGGAAAGGGGGTTGGTTTGGCCGGCATGGATATGATAGACATGATGATATAATCTCAACCATATGAACGCAATATACCAAAAAAAAAAAAAAGTAATTATGCAATTATGTAATCAAGTAATTTCCTCTTCATGCAATCACATGTCATATTGAGTAGTCCGTAGTAGTAGAGCAGTAGTGAATCACCAAGTCTGTGCCTGGGGCGGCCGGGCCAGGGCGCGAGGAGCAGAAGGGCGGAAGGTGGATTAACCATTTTCCTCGCTCCGGCAGATCAGACCCCCGTCACTTACATCACTTATCGCAGCGCAAGGCTGAAGCTCCGAAGCTCTCACTCTCGCGAAACGCCGCAAGAAAGAAGACAGACGGCGAGGAAAAGGAAGACTCCAACGATGCGAAGATGACGCGAAAAACTCTCCTGCTGTGCTTCATCCACGGCTTCAAGGTGCGTTTGTCTCCATCCCTTGCCATCCGCCCTCCGCCCTTCTTTCTTCCTCCCCCCTCTCACCCACGCCCAATCCCTTCAGTCCGGCGAATAGACCGAGACAAACGAGGCATAGCTGACCATCCCAGGGCGATGACAATACCTTTGGCGCCTTCCCACAGCACCTGCGCGCTCTGCTCGCGCACGAACTGCCGCATGTAGACGTCAAGGCGATCGTGTATCCGAAGTTCGACACCAGAGGGGAACTGGCGGACTGCGTCGCGCGCTTCCGCGACTGGTACTCCCCCCCCCCAAAACACCTCCTCCTCCACAGCTAACCCCCCGCAGGCTCCAAGACCGCGTCATCGACCTCGAGGTCGCCGCCCACACCCCCAGCCCCACCATCTCCCCCTCCGTCCACGTCGTCCTCCTGGGCCACTCCATGGGCGGCATCGTCGCCGCCGACGCGCTGCTAGCGATCTCCTCCGACGGCGTCGTCCCGCACTCGCACGCAGACATCGCGTCCTCGGCCCCCCCCTTCCCCGCCGTCGCCGGCCTCCTCGCCTTCGACACCCCGTACCTGGGCGTCGCGCCCGCGGTCCTGGCTTACGGCGCAGAGGCGCACTACCAGGCGGCGTCGGCGCTCGTGTCGAAGCTGGGGATCTTTTCCAAACCGTCGCCGCCGCCGGCGGGAGCAGCGCCGCTGTCGCAGCCGCAGCTTGCGCTGCCGGCGCCGGAGACGGCGGGGGGTGCGGGCTGGAGGTGGGGCAGGGTGGCGGCGTTCGCGGGGGCGGCGGCGGCGGTGGCTGTCGCGGGCGGGGCGGCGTATGTGTCGCGCAGGGATA
>Ga0209512_1004327_pt1 | contig 12510 bp, 11 predicted proteins | sample frozenSSSSmetaG_FD_184142 | JGI IMG/M metagenome (GOLD analysis project Ga0209512, IMG submission 184142) | Glacier valley bacterial and archeal communities from Borup Fiord, Nunavut, Canada, to study Microbial Dark Matter (Phase II) -... | ecosystem: Environmental > Aquatic > Freshwater > Ice >... | reverse complement strand
ATTATATCCGCCGATAGCTCGTCCAGCCCTTCGGACAATCCATCCACCTCAATCAGCAATACCGCCCCGGCTTCGGGGGGATAGCCCACATGCATAGCTTTTTCAACCATCTGTATCATAACCTGGTCGAGCATTTCCAAAGCGGCGGGCACAATTCCCGCCCCAATCACCTCCGCAACGGCGGCACTGGCGGCTTCGATAGTTTCAAAGAGAGCCAGAAAGGTTTGTACTGCCTCTGGTATTTTCATCAGCTTGACCGTCGCCTCGGTGACAATGCCCAAAGTGCCTTCGCTGCCCACGATAAAGCCCGTCAGGTCGTAGCCGGGACGGTCAGGGGTGGGGCTGCCCGTTCGCACCACCTCACCTCCCGCCAGTACAATTTCAGTACCTAAAATATGGTTGGTAGTGGTGCCGTGCGCCAGACAGTGTGGCCCGCCGGAGTTCAGTGCCAGATTGCCGCCGATTGTGCTGGCTTTTTGGCTGGCGGGGTCAGGGGCAAAGAAGTAGCCCGTGCTGGCAATTTCGGCACTCAGGTCAAAATTGACCATCCCCGGTTGCACCAGAGCATAGCGATTTGGCACATCATGTTTTATCAGCTTTTTCAGGCGTGACATCGAAACTACCACGCCCCCCCGCACCGGGATACTGCCACCGCTCAAGCCTGTCCCCGCCCCACGCGGCACTACCGGGATTTGCTCTTTCTCGCAAAGGGCCATAAGCTGGGCAATCTGCGCGGTAGTGCGCGGAATTACCACCGCTTCCGGGCGAGCACTATCTATCGAGAAGTCATATTCATACAACAGCAAATCCACTGGGTCGTGCAAAACGCTATCGGCCTCAAAGATTTGGTTGAGGGCGGTAATGAGTTCCTTTTTTTCCATATTTTTCTTGCTCCTATTAGCTGGATATTTGGGCAGTTTCGCCAATTATAGCCTACCCCGCTATGGCAAGCAACCAAATTCCCAGAGTGGTGCGTTATAATAATCATTGGGCGTGGGTTAATTAGTTTTTACCACAGAGGTACAGAGGAGTTATCCCCTCTCCCTATGGGAGAGGGCTAGGGTGAGGGATGTCACAATTAAGGAGGAAATGCTGATGGAAACTCAAGCTACCCCATTACAAAACTCAGCCGAGGTTGAGATTCGGTCACTCTACAAACAGTTGATAGATAGCTGGAACCGACGAAACGCGGCGGACTTCGCAGTCCTATTCACCGAGGATAGCAATGTCATTGGCTTCGATGGTAGCCAGATGAACAGTGCGGCGGAGATTGGGGCAAGCCTCACTCAAATCTTTGCCGAACATGTGACCGCGCCTTATATTGCGAAAATTCGGGCGGTGCGCTTTCTAACTCCGGCGGTAGCCTTGCTTCGGGCAGTGGTGGGGATGATTCCGCCCGGTCAGACCAAACTCAATCCCGCCGTCAACTCGATACAAACCCTAATCGCCATCAAACAGGACGCAAGCTGGAAAATTACCCTCTTTCAAAATACCCCCGCCCAATTTCACGGCAGACCGGAGCTAGTACAACAATTAACCGATGAGCTGCGACGGTTGCTATAAATGATATAATCTTCAAGGCTAAATAAAATCCAAAACTAATTATTAACGCTGATTACTGAAAACTAAAAAATGAACATACTGGCGATAGAAACAAGTTGTGATGAGACCAGTGCCGCGATAGTGCGGGACGGGCGGCAAGTGCTGGCAAACGTCATTGCCTCCCAAATAGAGATACATCAAAAATATGGCGGGGTCGTGCCGGAAGTAGCCTCGCGCCAGCACATTCTATATATCACCCCGGTACTAAAAGAAACTCTGGAAAAAGCTCAACTGGGCTGGGCCGAGATTGACGCGATTGCCGTCACTAACGGGCCGGGACTGGCAGGGGCTTTGCTGGTGGGGGTAAATGTCGGGAAGGCCATTGCCTTTGCCCGTCAGAAGCCGCTAATTGGCATAAATCACCTTGAGTCGCATATTTACGCCAACTGGCTAATCCCACCTCAGGCCGAGGCCCAGGCCGTGGAAAAGGGCGAAAAAACTGCCGCCCCCAAATTTCCCCTGATTTGTCTGATAGTTTCGGGCGGGCACACCGAGATTGTGCTAATCAAGGGACACGGCGACTACCAGCTTTTGGGCAAAACCCAGGACGATGCGGCGGGCGAGGCTTTTGATAAAGTTGCCCGTTTGTTAGGGCTGGGCTATCCCGGCGGGCCACTGGTGGAAAAGGCGGCGGAGAACGGCAACCCCAACCGCTTCCCCTTCACCCGAAGCTGGCTCAAGGGCACCTATGACTTTAGTTTTAGTGGGCTAAAAACGGCGGTTTTACGCAAGGTGGAGGAATATCAAGCCCCGCCCGCCAAGCCTGCCCCTTTCTCCGGCAATAACCCGCGCCCCAACCGCGACCCCTGGGAAAAAGCTCTGGCTAAAAATGCTAATGAAAAATTGCCAGTCGAGGATATTGCCGCCAGTTTCCAGCAAGCGGTGGTCGAAACTCTGGCAACCAAAACCGTAGCCGCCGCCGAAGCCTATGGCGCAAAAGCGATTCTGATTGCCGGGGGGGTAGCCGCTAATAAAGCTTTAAGGGCCGCTCTGAACGAACAGGCTGCCAAAAAAACGAAGGTAGTACCCGTTACCTTCCCCTTGCCACTCTTTTGCACCGACAACGCCGCGATGGTGGCCTCCGCCGCCTATTACAAAATGCAGAGTCAAAAAAGCCATACCACCAGTTGGGATTTGGATATTCACCCCAATTGGGAACTGGTCGAGAAATCAGGGGTTGGGGGTTAGGGGCTGGGGGCTGGGGGAATTCGTAGGGGTGTGGTCTCCGCGCCCTGTTCAGAGATGTTGATTTTTACTAACAACTAACAACCAATAACTAACAACTTTAGTGCTGACAGCTGATGGCTGACAGCTTTTCCGACAACCAACAACTGACGACTGACAACCGCTAGAGGAGGTAGCCAGTGCAAGCAATAGATGAAGGATTAAAAGCTGGAAGCGAACCACGCAATATGACCGTTATTCGCACCCAGAGCCTGACCAAACGGTTTGGGTTACGGGTAGCGGTAAATAATGCCGGGTTTGAGGTAGAGCGGGGCGACGTGTTTGGACTACTAGGACCAAACGGGGCGGGCAAGACCACCATCATCAGGATGTTACTAGGTTTGGTAAAACCAACCTCTGGCACCGCCCAGGTTTTTGGCTATGATACAGTAGCGCAGAAAAGCGAGGTACTGGCGCGTGTTTCAGCAATTGTGGAAGCCCCCGCCCTTTATCCCGGTATGAACGGCTACGACAACCTCAAGGCAATGGCTATCGCGGTGGGCATTGAGAACCCGGGGCGCAAAATTGATGAAGTGCTAGGGCGAATGGGACTGGCGGGGCGGGCTAGAGACAAATTCTCTACCTACTCCCTCGGTATGAAACAACGGCTGTGTATCGCCTCGGCTCTGCTGACTGACCCTCAATTGCTTATCCTGGACGAACCAACCAACGGCCTTGACCCGGCGGGGATGGTCGAAATTCGCACATTAATCCGGGGGCTATCCGAGCAAGGGGTTACGGTTTTGCTTTCCAGCCATCTGCTCAATGAGGTGCAACAGGTCTGCAACCGAGTGGCGATTATCCAGATGGGCCAGATTATCCAGCAGGGGTTGGTAGAAGAACTATTGGCAGGCAAAACCTCAGTGCATGTCAAGGTGCGACCTGACGAGTGGGAAAAAGCCTGGTATATTTTGCAGGGAGCCGGGCTTGCGCCACGCTTACGGGCGGAGGGAGAGTACCTGATTATCGCGGGGCCAACCGAAGACGGGGCAGTTATCAATCATGCCCTGGCAACCAACGGCATTTTTGCCAGTGAAATTTCGCCCCGCAGCCAATCGTTGGAAGAATACTACCTGAGCCTGACCAATTATCAGATGCCCGCCCCTGGTTATTATTACCCGCAACCCCCAATGCTCCAACCCACCTATCCTGTGTATCCAGCTATTAACCAACCTGGAGGTAATCCTAATGGCAACTAACAGCCTCTATCAACCTAAACCCAGCCTGTTAACCTCCTATCGCCACGAGTTATTCAAGGGGACTAAGCACAAATTTTACGCCTTTGTGGTCTTCATCCCGCCCGTCTTAACCTTGCTGATAATCTTTTTGCAATTTTTGGTTAAAATTTTTGGTAAAGTGCCACCCGGTGTTCCTAACCGCTTAAACCCAACTGCCGTTCTTTACGGGTTGGGTGACAAAGGGACTTTCGCCGAGGCCAGTAGCACAATTCTGGTGGGGCTTGGTGGTTTCTACGGCTTGCTGTTGATTATCGCCGCGACCCTGACGGTGGCTAACGAATACCGCTGGAATACCATTAAGATGCTGGCAACCCGCCAACCAGTCCGGGCCAATCTGGTGCTGTCAAAGTGTTTGTTTGCCCTGACTCTGGCGGCGGCGATATGTCTTTCGTTTATCGTTAGCTGGTTTATCTACGGTCTCTTTCTAAAATATTTTTATAGCGAACCATTTGGCTTTGCCGATTATGACCTGTCGAATATCGGCAACGGATTGCGTTATATTACCATTGCCTATCTGCATAACTTTATTCTGGCTTTAATCGCAATCGCCATGACTTACCGCTTTAAAACGATTGTGGCGGGGCTAATTTTCTACGTGATTTATAACGCGGTAGATGGCACGCTCAACACTTTTGGTACGGCCTTCGCCAATACTGGTACTGCCGAGTTGCCCGACTGGATAAGGCCGCTAGCTGAAGTTTTACGCTTTATCCAGCCCTACTTGCTTTCGGGCAGTATTAACCGTATCCAGATGCAGGAAGAAGCCCTGTCGCTTAACTTCAATAATTTTAATTATCAGGTGGGCAAAAATACCCAAATTGTCGTCAGCAACCCGGTCTGGCTGGCCTGGTTGATGCTGGCAATTTATACCGCCCTGTTCACCCTGGCGGCAATCTGGGTGCTTAACAGCCGTGATATTACTGATTAAAGGCCAAATTGACAAAACCCCTAGCCTGAAATATAATTTCCAGGCTATAAGGGCAGTTAGCTCAGTTGGTAGAGCGCCACGCTTACACCGTGGATGTCACAGGTTCGAGTCCTGTACTGCCCATCTTTGGTTGTTAGTTGCTGGATATTGGTTGCGGGATTCAGGAATTGACTTTTGCCTTCTGAGCATTTCCCCACAAACCTTCTCAACCTCAAAATAGCAATTTCGCCTCAATTGATTACTTTCAACCAACAACCACTTGCCGATTTAATTTGCGATTGGCCGAAACCAGGCTTACAGTCGTATACTATGTAGTATTAATGGACTACTACCTTGCTGCCCGGCTTGCAAGGGGTTAGGGCCAAAGAGTTGCAACATGCGACGAACCGCTTTTGAAAGCATGGGTGTGTGTGAAACCTGATAACCGCGATGAGGAACGCCTTTTAATATCCAGAGTGCAATCAGGCGATTTTGCCGCGCTTGAGATGCTCTATGAGTCATATAACCGACAGGCCTTTGGTCTTGCCCTGCGAATCTTGAACAGCCCCGAAGCGGCTGAAGATGCGGTGCAGGATGTCTTTTTACGCTTTTGGAAAACCCCCAGCCATTTCGATCCGCAAAAGGGTCGGTTCATTACTTGGCTACTAGGGGTAGTACATAATCAGTGCATTGATCAGTTACGCCGCAAAAGTAATAATTCGGTTTCGCTAGATCGTGAAGAAAACCAGGAGCATTTTAGCTATCTGGCCGATGATGGCCCGCCAGTGGAAGAAGAGGTCTGGCTGATTATTCAGCGTGGCATCGTGCGGCAAGCTCTGGACAAGCTGCCCACCGAGCAACGCCGTTTAATAGAATTGGCCTATTTTAAGGGGTTGACCCGGCAGGAGATAGCCACCACTACCGGACAACCTTTGAGTACGGTAAAACACCGTATCCAGCAAGGACTGCTGAAATTAAAAGATATGATGCAAGCGATGGAAGTTGAGCCAGGCGTTTAGTTGAAAATATTAACAAAACATTGGCTTCTGCCAACCTGGATAACATAGTTATGGAACTCGATAAAATGCAGGAACTAATAGTCGGTTACTCGCTGGATATTCTGGACGAGGGTGAGCTTGCCGATGCTCAAAAATTGGTGGACTCTGACCCCGAAGCTCAGGCGATGCTCCTTGAGTTTCAAAAGGTTATGGGGCAGTTAGCCTTGAGCGTCACGCCAATGAGCCCGCCGAGTGGTAGCCTCGAACGCTTGCGCCAAAAAGCGGGTATTGCGGTTGTTCCTGCCCTTGCACCAGAGCCACTACCTCTACGGAAGCCCGAACCACTGCCTTTTCCCGTGCAAAAAGCCCGTAAGCCCAACCCTTACCGGAATTGGCTGGCCTATGCCGCCGCCCTGGTTTTGTTCATGACTTCGGCAATATTCGGCGGTCTCTGGCTGGATACCCGCAATAATCTTGACCAGACCGCACGCTCCAAACAGGATATTCTGGCGGTGCTGGCTTCCTCCGATATGAAAGTTACTTCGCTCAAACCTGCCAACTCGAATGTTGGCGGTACTTTGCGCCTCTACACCGACCCTGCTCAAGACCGGGCCTATGTGGTCTCCCAAAATCTGACCGCTCTGCCGGGTGATAAGGAATACGAAGCCTGGTTTGTGACTAATGATAATCAGGTTTTGAAAGCCGGGTTATTGGGGCAGGGTGGTAGCCGCGACCCCACCGTTCAGGCGTTAGACACTCGTGGCACTGTCGAGAACTTCAAGGCGATGGTTATTACCATTGAGAAAAAGGGTGGAGTCGAGAAAAGCGAGCAACAGCCCGTCCTGGTCGGCGAAATTACGAGCTAAACAGTTGTCGGTGGTCAGTTGTCGGTTGTCGGTTGAAAAGCCAAAATCTAAAATCGAATATCTAAAATCTGGGGGAATTCGTATTTTATTCACCCGGATAGACAGGATATGCAGGATGGTTTTTGCAGGGGTAGACCATCTAACTCGAACAAAGCCTTCCATCGTTTACATACGTTGCATTATACGATTAATTGCAAATTCGGCAGCCTGTTTCATTGTACCTTCGTCTTCCTCACCCGTGTGCGCTTTGTCATTAGTCCTAATACTTTCTAAAACTTCTATTACATCTTTGTTTCCATATTTTCCTAATCCAAGCACTGCATAATAACGCACGCTTACATATACATCATTGAGAGCATTAGTTAGTGGAATTAAAGCTTTAGAGCTATTAGATTTAAATAAAGCATAGGCTGCATTCTTGCGAACTAAATTATCTTTGTCGTTAAGGGCCTCGACAAATATTTCAAATAGTTCAGATTCCTGGAACTTTGACAATGCCAGGATAACCTCAGCTTTTAAGGAATCTGAATTATCCTTGAGGATGTTGATAAGATGAGTTAAAGCTCTCTTGTCTTTGATTTTACCTAGAGTATAAACTGCAATTTCCCGTACCCTAATATCATCTGTTGTATCTACAGCGATATTAATAAGTGAGTCAGCTATTAGCGGATTGCTAAATTCTGCCAGTGATGAAATTATAGCAGTCCGAAGCGGTGTTTTAATAGCAAGCATTCTTAAAAGTGGTTGTAATGCTCTTTCATCATCCTGAAAGCCTAAAGCTCTAACTGCATTGAAAACTACATTAGGGTTTGAGTCGTCCAAAAGCTCTATAAGAACTTCGACAGATTGAGTATGCTTCATAGCGCAAAAAGCAACGGCAGCACTCGCACGAATTCTAGGGTTTTCATCTTTAAGGTTGTTTACCAAAGACTCACCAATATCGTTTATTGAAATAGTATTATCTTTTGAACGAAGAATATAAACCACTGCTTTTGTTGCGGCTAACCTCACGTTTGAATTATTGTTAGTAAGAGCTTCAAGAATTGCAAGCTGACCAATATTTCCCATATTGGCTAAAATATAGCCTGAAAATTTACTAACATTACTATTTCCTGTACCCAATAGATTTAAAAGGGGCGTGATTATCCCTATATCTTGCAACTCTATTAATCCTTTAGCGGCTTCCCTTTGTTTTTCTTCATTTCCCCCCTTAATATTTTCAATTTGTTGCTCTATATACCAGTTATTTTGGGGTTGCATATATATCCCTCTCACCATTTTTGGAAACCCAAGCTATTTTCTGTAGCGTAATACCTTGAGTTACTAAAGTCTTTATTTCTGAAATCTACTAAAATATTTTCCCGGAATCCAAAACTTATAGCCGCTCATTTAGTTGTCCATATAGCTCAACGGTAGCCCGTCCCGCCGCTTCCCAGCTAAACCGCACCCCCACCAACCTCCGCCCGTTTTCGCCCAATTCCTGACGCTTTTCCAAGGACATTTCGATGACTTCCTTGAGCTTTTGGGCTAACTTTTGCGGGTTGGCGGGTGGGGCAAGGCGACCATTTTCAAACTCGCCGCTCTCGAAAACCTTGTCAGGGATACCGCCCGTTGCGCTGGCTACCACTGGCAACCCCGCCGCCAACGCCTCTAAAGTCACTAACGAACTGCCTTCATAAAGCGTTGGGTGCAGGAAAATAGTGGCATGTTGGTAATATTGGGACAGTTCCGCATCCGAGACCTTGCCCACGAAAATAACATTTTCAGCCAGCCCAAGTTTTTTAGTTTCGGCCTCAAGTTGGGGGCGCAAACTACCCTCGCCGATAATGAACCACCGCCAACCCTCCGGCAACTCCTTTTCCAGAATTTTCAGGGCTTGCAGACCATAACTAAACCCCTTGTTTTCCTCCAGCCGCCCCACACTCAGGAGAATAAGAGGACTGAGGACTGAGGGCTGAGGGCTGAGTAAAAATTCCTTATTTTCCTCTGCGTTCCTGGCGGTCTTGGCGGTTAAAATTTGCATTCGGGGCTTTATGTCTACGGCGTTGGGTATCAGCCAGATTTTTTGGCGAGGGATTTTCAGGAACTTTTCGACTTCAGGAATGAGGGCGGTGTCGGTGGCGATAACGGCGGCACTGCGGCGGGCGGCAAAGCGCAACATCGCCCGGAAGGGATAGTAGGCCAGTTGTTTCAGCCGGGATTTGTTCTTGAATTCCTCCATGCCGTGCGGGTTCAACACCAACGGCACGCCCTTGAGTGGGCGCAGGGCATAGCCAAAGGCCGCCAAGCCGTGAGCATGCACCACCTGGGGCGCGAACTTTTTCGCCTGTCGCCCCAGGTTCAAACTAAAGATGGGGTAATTCAAAAGACGGTCAGGGATAGAGTTGCGCCGCAGGAATTTTAGGGTCTGATAGGGGACATAGGAATGTTTAACATTTTCGGGCCAAAAATTAGGTTTTTCCAGGCCGGGGTCAGGCGGTTGGGTGATAAGGTGAATGGTGTGACCCTGCCGCGCCAGTTCCAGGGTCAGGCTAGAAACATGTTTCTCCAGACCGCCAAAGGGGTGAAAGGGGTAACAAACCCGCGACAAATGGGCGATAATCAAAATATTGCCTCGCGTGCTTTAATCTTATCAATCGCCTGTTCAGTCCAATCTATATCATTACTGTTTTCATCGGGTGAACTCGACAATTCTTGTAAATAATCCTGCAAAACCACCAACTCCTTTTGAGTTCCTATTTCTCCTAAAGCAAAAATAGTATGTAAATGTACATCTCGGCTCTTAACATGTAGAGTTGGAAGTAATGCCGAAGCCGCCTTTTTATCGGCTATTTTGCTCAGGGCAAGAGCAGCTTGAATGCCCCACTTTTCATTTGGATGGTTTAGAAGAGGAATTAAAAGTGTAACAGCTTCATCTGGATAGTTTCTCAACGCCTTACCTATTGCTAATCTGTCAGAATCATCTATAGGCACTTTCCTCATTACAGCCTGAATAAAGGGTGCAACCACGCTATTATCTTCAAGCTTGCCGAAAGCTTGGGCGAATTCTGCCACTAACCATTTGTTGTCCGTTGTAAGAAGAATTTCGATCAATGGAGCAATAACCGAAGTATCGGCTATTTTCGCAATAGCCGCCATTATCTGCCGCAACACCTTAACATTGCTTTCTACCTCAAAAAGTTTCAATAGGGGTTCTAAAGCACTTTCAATTTTTAGATTTTCTACTACCCTGGCAGCCAATCGGCGTACCTCTGCGCTGGAATCATTAAGCGCAGTAACCATATATTCTTCAACTTCTTCTACCCTAAAATACCTTAAAGAAAAAATGGCTATGCTCCGTATATCTTCTGACTCATCTGAAAGTGCGCCTGTTATCAGGTTAAAACCGCTTTCAGTTGCTGTTCGCCCCAATGCTTTAAGCACGCCCTGCCTGACCTGAATATTTTGTGTAGCATTCCTAAATAAAGCTTCCAGAATATTTATAACATTGTCATCGGCGAACTGTCCTAAACCATAGGCCGCCTCAAAACGCACCTCCTGGTCTTCACTTTCATCCTGCAAAATTTTCAAGAGCGGGGCAATAACCTTTATATCAGGAATTTCACTTAAAACCATAACTATCCCAAATTTTCTGGGGAAAGTTGTAGAGTCCCCCCAATTTTCGGCAAATGGTATGATGGCCTCAGCCCCCATTGTGGTAAAGACCTCCGCCGCAGTTTCTTGGACATTTTCATCCTCATTATCCAAAAGATTTATGATTGGTAGCAAAGCCTTTGTGCCAAATTTGGCAAGAGCCTCGATAGCGGCATTTCTTACATCCGCATTTGCATCCTCCAGTACCGAACAAATCGCGTCGAAGGTGAGTGGGTTATCTTGTTTTGCAAGGAGCTGAATAGCCGCAATCTGAACCTCGTGATACCCATACTCTAACGCCACTAACAAAGCATCAAAAACGCGGGAGTCGTTCCGGCCTTCCAGACTTTGTACTGCTTTTAAGCCCCAACCATAATAATATTGTTGCAAGGCATTGTAATATTTTTCAAAAAAAGCGTCGTTTTCTCGATTCATAAAGCTTACTCAACCTCGTTGGCTAATGTAGTTCCAGCAGCTCTTGTGAATTAGACAAATTCTCACCCCAACTCTCTCCCACCTAATGGGAGAGGGAGTAACCAACCTTTTGCATAATATCTCTTGTGGTTTTTTAGGTTACTTTATTGCTTTTACCAGCTTTTTGCTCAAGTAGCTCTAAATACAGTTCCGCAGTCCGGGTTACTACCGCTTCCTGACTGAACTTTTCTTGGGCGGTTTGCAGGGCGGCGGCCCGGAGTTGCTGGCGAAGTTCGGACTGTTCGGGTTTCAGAATATCCTTTAACTTTTGCGAAAACTCCGGCAGGTTTTCAGCCAATAAACCGTTAACCCCGTCCTGGATAATGTCGGGCGTACCCCCGGTGTTGAGGGCCACCACCAACGCCCCCAGCCCAATCGCCTCCAGCAAAACCCGCGTCAGGGGTTCGGGCCAGAGTGACGGGAATAACAGAGCCTCCGCCCCTGCCAGTAGCCGCAGAACCTGAGTATGTTCCTGCCAGCCCAGAAACTTTATATTAAGCTTTTCGCGTTGGGCGGTTTCCTCCATCTGTCCTCGCAAAGAGCCTTCACCCGCCACCAGCGTGGGGATTTCGGGGCGGGCCTCCCGCAAAATATCCAGCAACAGATTAGCTCCTTTGTTAGCCTCAAGTTTGCCGATGTAAAGCAGGTAGGGAGTGCTGAGTGCAATTTCAGGGCTTATCTTGATAGTGAGATTATTTTCAGTAACAGGGGATATGTCTTGCAAATCTGTGAAATTGATAAAGTTGGGGATGATATGCAGACGGTGGAGCGGCACAAACTTAGCCAGCTTTAGCCCCACGTAGTTACTGACAGCTAACACCGCATCAGCCTGAGATAAATAACGTTGCTTGAGGTTAAGGTTGCTTGCCATATACAGCGAGAGGGGCGCGGCGGGAATACCTAACGGCCCTTGATTATGATAGAGGCATTTCAGCCGATTAATCTCGGTGCAACCGGGGCAGATTTTGTCGCCGCTCAGGTGAGTTGTCCAGTAACAGACGGGCCAATAATCGCGCACCGTCCCCAGACTGACCGCCCCAGTTCGTTTCGCGGCGATAACGGTAGGGGGGATGGTCAGGTAGTGCTGCCCATGTGCCACCTGAATCGAATGTCTCAGAAAAAAATTCTCCAGCCAGTTAGCAAAGCGGGGGTAAAGTCGCTCGTTGCGGGTGTAATTCCGCACGAAGGGGATTTTGCTGGCAGGATAGATAAACTCGGTGACGGGCAAACCTTCATATTCACGGGTGGCTTGCCCAAATTCCGGCCCTTCTTTGGGCAAAACCACCTGCAAATTATGACCGCGCTCCTGCAAAGCCTTCGCTAGATAGAAGCTACTCCAACCGCTCCCGCCGGACTTGGGGGGGAAAACGTCACTAACGATGGCAATATTAAGGGGCTGGCTCATACGTGCTTGTAGTGGGTCTCAGAGAGACTCCGCAGCTGCTCGGCACTGGACTCGGCGGTGACATCGCGTTGCGGATTGCCCAACAATTCATAGCCTACCATAAATTTGCGAATAGTAGCGGAACGCAAGAGGGGCGGGAAAAAGTGGGCGTGCAAATGCTCAC
>Ga0209512_1004325_pt1 | contig 12512 bp, 15 predicted proteins | sample frozenSSSSmetaG_FD_184142 | JGI IMG/M metagenome (GOLD analysis project Ga0209512, IMG submission 184142) | Glacier valley bacterial and archeal communities from Borup Fiord, Nunavut, Canada, to study Microbial Dark Matter (Phase II) -... | ecosystem: Environmental > Aquatic > Freshwater > Ice >... | reverse complement strand
TGAATGATAAATTAGTATTAAAAATAGCTCTCAATAAAAAACGAAGAGTCTGGTTCAATGGACTTTGGAATCATTCAAAAATTTTTGAGTTTCCATTCCATATTTCTAATGCGTAATCTGGGATAAAACAAAAAAAAGAAGATTATAACAAAAAAGAACCAGGTAGAGGTGAAAAATGGGAGAAATTATGGATTGGAGATAGAAAAGGAAGTTTTGAGCCTAGATTTGAGGAGCTATTTGATAAATATTTAGCTAAAGCAGGGGTTGCTAGTGGTAAAAAGGAAAATGCAAAATATACCATGATATTAAAAACCACTCGTACAGAACCTGGTTTTAATATTTATATTTCAAGAAAGAATGCACAAATTGATGTAGTAGCAACTTTTATAGAAACAGGTCACCCAGATAGGGTTCTTGCAGTTATAGATGGGAAAAAGTTTCCTGGAAGAACTTTTGGTGGTTATGATTATGATACTGGAGGTAGGATTGAAGAAGCATATGCAAAATGCGGAAAAGATTTAGGAAAATTTGTTGCTGAAAAGGGTTTTAAAAAGAAATAATCCTTCAAAAATTTTAAAATATTTTTAATTAAATCCTTTCTTTCGTAAAGATTATTTCAAGTAATTTTAAATTTATTAGGTTACTTTTTGAATAATGTTAAATAAATTCAAAATTTTAACTTATAACAAAAATGAAAAAAAACACATTACCAGTATTCGCTTTTGGAATATTCGCTCTATCATTAGCAATAGGATGTAAAAAAAGTGACAACCCCGCACCTCCTACCAAAACAGTTTTAATAAGTGCTCATAAATGGGCTTGGGTTCAAAGTAGTTGTGGAGCATTACAAAATTGTAACAAGGATGATACATTTCAATTCTTAACCGATAATACATATAAACAGAATACCAATACTCTTAAATGTAGTATAGGAGAATCGGAAATTATTGCTGGTAATTGGAAGTTTAATAAAGCACAAGATTCAGTTTTTATTGATTTAAAGGGTGCTGAAGCAAAAATTATTAAATTGGATGCTGATTCTTTAATAATACAGGGCTCAATTTGTAAATTAAGTTTCGCCAAAACTAACTAAAATTAAGGCTCTATTGAATACAAATAGAGCCTTAATTTAAAATATATTCAAATTGAAAAATTCTTTTTGCATAAGAATTTAAGTAAAGATTGTCAACTGCAATATACATAAAATTAGGTTTTTCACTCAAAGGTAATTTAATTGTATTGTTGGAAGCATTTAAAATAGATTTGTAAATAAATTCAGAGCAATATTGTTTTTCATCTGTTTTTAAATCAAAGTTTGAATCAAATTCTAATTTATTTTGGTATCTATTTTTTACTATACTATCTAATCTGATTATAATTTCTTTTTTAAAATTAAATCTATAAATTCCTATCCTTATATTTTCGTTTGTATTGCAAAATGCTTCAAATAAATCTCGTTTTAAGAAACTTTCACGAGAATCTCCCATCCCAATTGAATGATAAACAAAAACAGTATCATTTTCAATTATAGCTAACCCAGAATGTGAAAATGAATTATCAGATTGAGAGAAACCACTTGCCGTTGCACTTATAAAATCTTCCCCTCGTCTTAAAATCAAATCTCCATTTTTTACAAGTAATTTCCCTTTTAATATACCGGCTTTATTGAAGTTATTATTGCGTGATAAAGATGAAACTTTATATTTATTATAAAAATAAAATGAGGTTATAATTAAAATGCCAACTAAAATCACGGTAATAATACTTTTAAAAAAAAAGTTTAATTTTCCTATTTTCATAACTTAATTAAATCTAAATACTTATTAAAAATAAAATGAAAATCATTCTTACTATCCGAATTCACATTTCTTTTTTTCGGCTATTGTAAAAAGAAACTGAAGATTACGTTCAATGAAAATATCATAACTATTTTTAAACCTTTATTTCCTTCCAATTACCCCTCTTAAAAAAATACCAAGCAACTAAAGCTATTAATGCTTCTGCAATTGGAATGGCAATAAATGCACCTTTTGCTTTTAAATCTAAACCAATTGATAAAAAATAAGCCAAAGGAATTTGTATTGCCCAAAAACAAATTAAATTAATGTAAGTTGGGCTTTTCGAATCTCCTGCACCGTTTAAAGCTTGCATCATCACCATTCCTATTCCATAAAATATGTATCCATATCCAATAATTTGTAATGCCTGAGCTCCAAAACTTACTACTGCATCATCTTGAGAAAAAATGCGAATGATAGGGTTTGAAAAGAAAACAAATAAAATCATTACCAAGCCCATAAAAACGGTATTATATTTAGCAGTTAAATATACACTTTGCTCTGCACGTAAAATTTTGTTTGCACCAAGGTTTTGACCAACTAATGTTGCCGCCGCATTACTTAAACCCCAGGCAGGTAAAATAAAGAAAACTACATTACGAATAGCGATTTGGTAACCTGCTGATGCAGTTGTTCCACCAGTTTCTGCCACCAACCTGGCAATTACCATCCAACTGCCACTAGCAATAATAAATTGGATAGTAGCAGGCATTGCCACTTTTATTATTGAATTGATAATTTCTTTATCAAAAGCAAAGTGATGCTTAAAAAATTTTAAAATTCCATTTCCTTTAAATAAATGGTAACATTGAAAAATTACACCTGAGCTTCGCCCAATTACTGTTGCAATTGCCGCTCCTTTTAAGCCAAATAAATATATAAATATGGGGCACAAAATAATATTAATTATACTGGCAATCCATAAACTTTTCATTGCCATAGCAGCATCACCTGCTCCTCTAAAAATTCCATTAATTAAAAATAATAAAATAATAGCCATACTACCACCAAACATGATGCGGGTAAAAATAGCGCCTTCCTTAACTACTTCATTATTTGCTCCCATTATAGCTAATATATCACCTGCAAATAAAACACCAAGCACACTTAAAATAACAACAACAATAAATGCTATGATCAGTGATTGTGCTCCAGCATGAGCAGCAGATTCAGGATTTTTTTCTCCAATCCTTCTCGCTACTATCGCTCCTGCACCTGTACTCAAGCCAATGGCAATTGAATAAACAATAGTGATTACAGATTCTGTTAAACCAACTGTAGCAATAGCATTTTGACCAAGCTTGCTTACAAAAAACATATCAACCAAAGCAAATACACTTTCGAGGCTTAGTTCTAATATCATTGGCACTGCTAATAGAAATACAGCTTTAGGTATACTTCCTTCTGTGAAATCGTATTGCTTTCCGTTAAGGGATTGTTTGAGTATCGAAATAAAATTTTTAAAACTATAATCTGTTTTTGGGTTTTCCATTTTGTTAGAGGTATAAAAAAAGGGCTAATAGCCCCTTTTTATAAAGGAAATCTATTTTATTATTTTTCCAAAATGTTTTTTAAATTATTCAAGCCAATTTCCAAATCTTTCCCTATCATTTCTTCCATATTCATAAACAAGAGAAAAATGTTCATAGGATATTTCATTTCACTTGAAAAAAACCATTTTACTTTAGTTTTATTTTCAGAAACAGATACTGTTGACATATAAGCGTTGGCCAATCCATCAAAAGGTTTGATAAAATGAAGGTCGAAATCAATTCTTTCGCCTTCCGAAATTTTTTTAATTGTCTGTTCACCTTTTCCAACATTTTTATTTTCACTATCCCATGATGAAACAAATCCGACCATGCCATCCACACCTTGATAATCTTTTTTCATATTGGGGTCCATAGTTGCCCATTTACTAAAATTATCTTGATTTTTAAGAAATTTGATATAATCAAAAACTTCCTGCTTTGGTTTATTAATAATAATTTCTCTTTCAACAGTATAACTTTTTTTTACAAAAGCTGCTACCAATAATAGAACAACAATTAAAAGCCCTATAATTATTAAGATAATTTTTAAAATGCTCATAAATTTAAGTTTTTAATGTTAATTTAAGAGTTACTTAGGTTGGTTTTCATCAAAGTTTACCATCCATTGAATGCCAAACTTATCAACCAGCATTCCAAAATATGCACCCCAGAACATTTTATCAAGAGGCATTGTAATTTTGCCATCAACAGATAATTTATTAAATATATCCTTTGCTTCTATTTCACTTTCTGTATCAATTGAAAGTGAAATATTATCTCCCATCTTAATTATATGACCTACAGATTCTAAAGCATCTGTACCCATAAGTAAACTCCCGTTTCCTATTGGTAAGGCCACATGCATAATTTTTTCTAAATCTTGCTCAGGAACTTTACCAGCTTCGGGAGTATCTTTAAACCGTTGTAGTAGTTTAAACTCACCTCCAAAAACAGATTTGTAAAAGTTAAATGCTTCTTCGGTGTTGCCTAAAAAATTTAAGTAAGGATTTATTTTTACCATGATTATAAGTTTAAAGTTATATTTAAAAGGGTTATTAATTATTTATGAATGAATGGGTTAAAATAAAAATTATTTATCACTATACAAGAATAATTAGCAAAATTATTCTTTAGGAAGCTAAACTTTTTGAATATTCATTACTAATTTTAGGTGACCCATTTAAATCATCTGGTAAAATGGATACTTCAAACCCAGCGTCATTTATAAGATTAATAATCTCAGAAGATTGTATCTGATTATTTAATGTTTCCATTCTCAAAACCTTATCACAATCTTCCAAATCAAAATTTGTTTTGTAATCCGGGAAATTTTTAGAAATAGTTTTAAGCAAAAGTTTTGCCTGAATGCTGTTCTCTACATTCGTTTTAAATACTTCAACCATGATAGTTTTTTTATTTTGTTTCGATTATAGACAGAATATTACCTGCCGGATCTTTTAAACCATGCTATTAGAGGCCTTTGCTCATGATAAATACCTTTTTTATCAGTTTTAAAATTTGGATCATCATAAATTATAAATTGCACACCATTTTTAATCATTTGATCCATCGTTGTATCAATGTTTTCCACATAGAAATTCAGGATAGTAAAAGAAGCTGGTAAATGATTGGGCTTTGGATAAATAAATATGGTATTATAATTTTTCAAATTAAGATTTAAATTCCCCTGCATTCCATTCGAAACATCCAATCCTAAAAGTTTGCCATAAAAATTCTTTGCTTTATCAATATCGTTTACTGAAAAACTGCTGAATGCTTTTGTTTTTACTAACAGATAAGTAATGATTTTTTTATTACTATAAATTATTTGATCAAAATTAAAGTAAATTTTTAACCTTCTAAAGGTTAATCGCGACAAAATTAGGGTTGGATTACGACATTAGTTATTGATAAAAAAATATGAATTTTTGAAATTATATATTAAGCTAGTTGACCCAATTTACACTTTGTGATTAATAAATTCTCAACTGTCAGATTTAACTATAACTTTTTTTTCTACCTAAAATAATTCATGGCATAGCTTTAGTAAATTTTAAAAAATAAAATGCTAAAAATCCGAAATATTATTTTCTGCAAATCCAACTTCTTATTTCATTCCGTAAGTAGTAAAAATAAAATTAAAGTCCCCTTGTTTAGTGCTTAATTTTTTAACTATTATTAACTTAAAAATCATGATTAAAACTCTTGTACCGGATGTAGTTGAAGAAACCACCGGAAATGAAAACAAAATGCTGTCACCAATTAAAAGAGGAACCTTCCTTAAATATTTGGGAGCTTCAGCTGCATTTACCGCTCTAACCTTAGCAGGTTGCAAAAAGAGTGACGACCCAACTCCAGGAAGTGTTACTTTTACAAGTGACGACTTTGGTGTTTTAAATTATGCTTATGCTTTAGAGCAATTAGAAGCAGCATTTTATATTCAGGTTGTTGCTACTCCTTATTCAGGAATACCAGCTACTGAATTAACGTTACTAACTTCAATTCGTGACCACGAAAAATTACATAGGGATTTCTTTAAAAATGCAATCACTGCTTTAAAAGGAACTCCAATTATGGATTTAACTCCTGATTTTAGTTCAATTGATTTTACTAGCCGCGCGTCTGTTTTAGGTGCTGCAAAAGCATTCGAAGATTTAGGTGTATCCGCTTATAATGGTGCTGGCCATGGAATTAAAACTGCTGATTATTTAGTACTTGCAGGTAAAATCGTTTCTGTTGAGGCGCGCCATGCAGCTGCAATAAGGGATTTAATGAATCCTAATTCTGCTGATTTTGCTGGTGACGATGTCGTAGATGCAACTTCTGGTTTAGATGGTGCTAAAAATCCTGTTGCTGTGTTAGCTATCGCACAAAAATATGTAAAAAATAAGTTTGATTCTAGTGGACTTTCTTTCATCAAATAACAACCTAAAAAAAAAAAATTATATGAATATATTCAAAATCTTTCAGGACATTGAGACTATTGATCCTGAAATGTATGATCGCTTAAACTCAAGACGCGGTTTATTTAAAAAAGCAAGTAATTTAGGTTTAAAATTATCTGCAGCGGCAGTTCCATTTATATTGGGAGGTGTTTTAAATGAGGCTCGTGGTGAAAATAAAGATGCCATTACAGATACTTTAAATTTTGCACTTACTTTAGAATATTTAGAAAGTGAATTTTATAATTTGTCGGTTACCAATGGAACAACTGCAAAAGGAAATAATAAAACTACTTTTGATCAAATAGCTAAACATGAAATGGATCATGTTACTTTATTAAAATCCGTTTTAAAGTCATCCGCTGTTAGTAAACCAACATTTGATTTCACTGCCAAAGGAAAGTTTAATCCAACCGATTATCCTACATTCTTAGTTTTATCACAAGCTTTTGAAGATACTGGTGTTAGGGCATATAAAGGCCAAGCCCCTAATTTATTAGGTACTGATACTTTAACAGTTGCCTTACAAATACATTCAGTAGAAGCTCGTCATGCAGCTATGGTTAGAAAAATTCGTATGCAAAGCAGTTGGATTACTGGTAACAATTCATCTGATGCAGCCAATCCTATAATCGGATCAAGTTATGCTGGTGAGGATAATATAACTCAAGCTGGTATTAATGTTACAACTCTCGGATATTCTGCCGCTGTTGCTACAGAAGCTTTTGATGAATATTTAACAAAAGATCAGGTTTTGGCTATTGCAGGACAATTTATTGTTTAATTAGGTTGATTTGGTTGGTAATTTTATCCCTTATTCTTTTTAAGAATAAGGGATATTTTTGTGAATATTGTCGAAATTATTTTTCATCTCCATCTTGTTTTTTTATTACATCAATAAAATTCAATAATTCTTTTTGGCGATTTTCATCCGTAATTGGATAACAAATGTCCAAATCTTTTATTTTTGATATAATAATTTTACTTACTATTAAACGCATATTTTTCTTATCATCTGCAGGGATAATATACCATGGTGCATGCTTAGAGGAGGTTTCGTTTATACAATCTTCATATGCCTTCATATAATCTTTCCAATAGGCTCTTTCGTTTATATCTTGTTCCTCAAATTTCCAATTTTTAGATTTATCCTCGATTCGTTCAATCAGCCTCCCCCCTTGTTCTTCTTTTGAAACATTTAAAAAGAATTTTAAAATTACAAAACCATTGTGTGTCAAATACTTTTCGTGATTGCAGATATCACTGTATCTCTGTACAAAAACCTTTTCCTGGTCTTTTATTAAATCATCTGGCATTAATTCTGATTTTTCTAATAATTCCGGATGAACTTTAACTACTAATACCTCTTCGTAATACGACCTATTGAAAATAGTAATTGTACCTCGTTGTGGTAGAGCAAAATTAGTTCTCCACAAATAATCATGTTTTAATTCTACTACACTTGGTTTTTTAAAGCTTATTACATTCACGCCTGATGGGTTTACACCTGATAGAACATGCTTAATAGTACCATCTTTTCCAGCTGCATCCATTGCCTGAAATATAATTAATAAGCCATATTTATTATGTGCATACATCATACTTTGCAAATTATCCATTTCCTCTCTGAACTGGGTCATTAAATCATTATAATGATCATCATGGTCGTAAAAGCATTTTATTTTTGTTGGTGTTTTTTTTATAGAAAAATGCTTATCTCCTTTGTTTTCAAAATCTTCAGTATCAATCTTTACTTTCATGGTTTGCGTATATCGTGATAGTTTTGTGATAATAGAATAATATTTTTACAATGTTAATTTAATGTTAACAAATTATATGCCTTTAAAAAAAATTAAACTTCTATAATATTTTATTTGTTTAAAATTATGAAATCAGTTTTCAAATACTTTTTACACACCTTTGTTGCACTAATAATAATTACTTCTTGTAATGGGCAGCAAAAAAAACCATCAAAAAATAAAAACGAAAAAATTATGACAACAGGCACAGAGGTCGCCACTTTTGCAAATGGATGTTTCTGGTGTACAGAAGCAGTTTTTCAGGAAGTTGAAGGAGTTTTAAAAGTAGAATCAGGCTATACAGCAGGTAAAGTTGCTAACCCAACTTACGAAGCTGTTTGCACAGGTCTTACTGGTCATGCAGAATGCCTTCAAATAACTTACGACCCTAAAAGAGTTAGCTTTGAAGATTTATTAGAAGTTTTTTGGGGAACGCATGATCCAACAACATTAAACAGACAAGGAAATGATGTGGGTACTCAGTATCGATCGGGAATTTATTATCATAATCAGGAGCAAAAAACGAAAGCAGAAGCGTATAAAAAACAATTAGAAGATGCTCATACTTTTAAAGACCCTATAGTTACTGAAATATTACCATTTACTATTTTTTATAGTGCTGAAGGTTATCACCAAAATTATTTTAAAGAACATCCAGAACAAGGTTATTGTGCAATGGTGATTAGGCCAAAAGTTGAAAAATTCAGGAAACATTTTAAAGAAAAGCTAAAACATTAATTTTTTGAAAAATAGGGTTGGAATTTCCAATCCTATTTTTATTTAAGAGGCTTCTATTAATTCCACCAACTGACTTATATTATTAAACACAATAAGGTTTGGGGCTTTTACATTTAAATTAATATTAACAACCTGGTATCCAGTTAAAAGAATTTTTGTTTCTGTAAAGCGGTCCTTAAGTTTTGTGATATATTTATGAGCATCATTATCAGAAGGAAACGAAGTGAGGATTGTAAATAAATAATCAGGTTTATGCATTTCATAAGCTGATTCCAAATCCGCGAAAGGTAAACTTTGACCTAGATAAATAACTTTTTGCTGACGTGAACGCAATATATAATTTGCAAACAATAAACTGATTTCATGCAATTCACCTTCAGGTAAAAAAAGCATAAATTTTTTTGTTTTATTGTTCCAGTGGTTTGGTTGCCCATCAATAGCAACTATAATTTTTTGACGGATAAGATTACTAATAAAATGTTCTTGTGCAGGGCTGATCGAACCAGTCATCCATAATACACCAATCCTATGTAAAAATGGATAAATAATATTAATCATGGTCTGTTCAAAACCCAATTGAAGAATATTCATGGCAATTACTTTTTCAAATCGCTCTTCATCCAAATCAATCATTGCAATGGTAAGCGTTTGGATCTGATCAGGAAATTTTATTTTTTTTTCTGTTAGAGAAACCACCTCGGCTCTCATTTCATTTTCACTCATTAATGAAATTTCAGAAATTTTATATCCGTACTCCCTCAGTAAAGAAATGTTTAGTATAAATTTTAAATCTGTATCATCATAAAGTCTGATATTGGTATCAGTTCTTTTTGGCGTAATAATATTATATCGCTGTTCCCAAATGCGTAATGTATGTGCCTTTATGCCAGATAAATTTTCTAAATCTTTGATAGAATAAAAGCCCATGTATAGTAATAAAAACTTAAATAAAGAGAGATATTAAATTAAAACAGGATAGTATAATGATTGTTTAAAAAAATAAGCATTACATCAATCTTGGCTCTGTTTGAAAAACTTTTTATCAATCCAAAGTAATCCAAATGATTCGGAAGGGTTTTTAGAAAGGTGTTTATGATGAGTGCGATGGGCTTTTGAAATAGCTTGAATATATTTATTGTTAATTCTCTTAAAAAATTTAATTCGTTTGTGAATAAAAATATCGTGCAAAATAAAATATAAAATTCCATAAAATGCTATTCCTGCCCCAATCCACAATTTAAAATCTTTATCTATTAACCCATAAATAATTAAAACAATTGAACAGGAAGCGAAAAAGAGAGATACTAAATCATTCAATTCAAAAAAACTTTTTGAATTGTGATGATGGGTAATATGAATTTTCCATAACCAACCATGCAAAATATATTTATGGATACACCATGATGCGCCTTCCATGAATATAAAACTTATTAGAAAAATTAAAAGATTTGTAATTATCATCACATTGTTAAACAGATAGTTGTCTATTTTGTTTTATATATGAACGTTTTTTTTAAAATGCTAAAAAACTTTATCCAAATTAAGAATTTACGTTTAAGTTTGTATCACTATTCTACAACACGTAAGAAAACACAATGGAAAAATTAATCCATGAAAGTAAAAAACTTCGATCGTTTATCGCAGTTCTTTCTACTTCATTTATAATATCAGGAATCGCTATTCCCACCATAGGCATTCTTTTTTTGTTTTTTGTCAATAACAGTGCGATCTCAATTATCCTGATTTCTATCCTCATTATTGCTTTCAACTTGTTTTTACTTAGCAGAAGTATAAAAAATTTTACGGAAAATGTAAAATTAATGACTAATTTTTATGAATCTCTTTCTAAAGGCAATATTCCCGATCATTTTAAACCCTCAATTATTGAACTAGAGAAGGTTTCTGACTATTCCAATTCAACAGCAAGTGAATTAAAAAACATTAAAGATTTTTTCATAAAAGTAGGTGAAGGCGATTTAAATAATGATATTCATGTATTTAATGATGAAGGGGAATTAGGTAAAACCTTATCCAATGTAAGGGAAGAATTAAAAAAAGTTTCTGAAGCTGATCGCCAACGAAATTGGATAAATGAAGGGCTAAGCAAGCTAGGTGAAATTTTAAGAAAAGAAACTGACCTCGATAAATTATGCAACGATATTTTATTCAATCTCATAAAATACATTGGTGCAAATCAGGGCAATGTTTTTATTATAAATGATAATATAACTGAAAGCCTACATCTTGAATTAAAGGCTACTTATGCATACGGTAGAAAAAAATATTTGAAAAAGCGAATTAATCCAGGTGAAGGAATTACAGGTCAGGCCTGGCTCGAAATGGATACAATTTATTTAAAAGAAATTCCTCAAAATTATACTACCATACGTTCAGGGCTTGGCGAAGCAACTCCAAATAATTTGATTGTAATACCTCTTAAAAATGATTTAAATATTCAAGGTGTTTTAGAAATAGCATCTTTTAAATATTTTCAACCTTTTGAAGTAAAATTTATTGAAAGAGTTGCAGAAAGCATTGCAATGTCGATTTCAAATACAAAAGTTACTGAGCGAACAAGAAAATTATTAGAAGAAACTCAACTCATGACTGAGCAAATGCGTGCCCAAGAAGAGGAAATGAGGCAAAATATGGAGGAGCTTGAGGCGACTCAAGAGGAAATGCAAAGAAACACAAATGAAATTTTAAAAAAAGAAGTTAACCTGAACAGTTTAATTAATAATATTGATGCTGCTGTTGTTTCAATTGATATAAATTTTAGAATTTTATCAGTAAATAACGAAATGCGTAAAATTTATGAACAGCGTGGTACAAATTTTAAACTTGGTGATAATGTTCTTGAAAAATTACCAACAGATCAAAAAGAATATCGACAAAAACTATATTTAAGAGTCTTTGGGGGAGAAAAATTTTCCATTGTCGAAGAAGTACCTGATATGAGTACTAATCAAAAAATGTTTATGGAAATAACACATATCCCCATTGTTGACGATTTTAAAAAGGTTACTGGTGCTACTATTTTTGTTAAAAATATTACCAAAGACGTTCTTTTAAGAAAAGATATTGAAAATAAACAAGCCCTTTTAGAAGGTTTGATTAATAATACAGATGATAATATAATGGCTTTGGATAGAGACTACACTGTTACAATTATCAACGATAGATATAAAGAACGCTATGCCTCAATGGGTTATGAGTATGGAGTTGGAGTAAATGCTTTTAAAGTAATGGATGCCACTATACATGATGAATGGAAAGGATACTACGATAGAGCACTAGGTGGAGAAAAATTTTCATTTCAAAAAACCTTTGATGATCCTGTAAAAACAATTACAAGAGGATATTCTTTTAATCCCATAAAAGATGCTAACCAAAATGTAGTTGGTTTATCTATTTTTAATAGACTTATGAGTGAAATTGTAAAATAGAGACATGAATAAAAATAAATCCCATTGTTAAAAATATTTTAACAGTGGGATTTTTTCATTTGGGAAACATTTATGAATATATCAATATCGTTTTTTCAATAAAATAAAAAATATTTTATTTTTTAAATACTTTTTAATCCAATTTTCGCCTTTTTTGGTATCCTACCAACAAATAGAATCCTACTTAATACCTAAGTTTTAATTCTATTTTTAATAT
>Ga0209512_1004324_pt1 | contig 12513 bp, 7 predicted proteins | sample frozenSSSSmetaG_FD_184142 | JGI IMG/M metagenome (GOLD analysis project Ga0209512, IMG submission 184142) | Glacier valley bacterial and archeal communities from Borup Fiord, Nunavut, Canada, to study Microbial Dark Matter (Phase II) -... | ecosystem: Environmental > Aquatic > Freshwater > Ice >... | reverse complement strand
GACCATGGAAGATTCCGGAACGAACGAAAAAACTGCTGAAGAAGAGGCGATCGCGCCAACGCCCGGTCTGCGCCAGGACCTCGCGGTGCTGATGAAGGTGCGGCTGAATTTTTTCGTTCTGGTCACCACGTTTTTCGGGTTCCTGCTGGCCTCCAAGGGCGGGGAAATGCACTGGATGAAACTGCTGCACACGATCATCGGCGCGGCCATGGCGGCGTTCGGATCAGCGGCGTTCAACCAACTCATGGAGGTGGATCTCGACGCGCGGATGAAACGCACGGCGGACCGCCCGCTGCCGTCACGCCGGATGGATCCGCTGGTGGCGTTCGGGATCGGCTGGGTGTTATCCGCGATCGGCATCATCCATCTCGCGGTGCAGGTCGGAAACCTGGCGGCCTATCTGACGGCGGCGACGGTGGCGATTTACGTTTTCATCTACACACCGCTGAAGCGTTTAAGTTCGACGAACACCTTGGTCGGCGCGATTCCCGGAGCGATCCCGCCGGTGATTGGTTGGGTGGGAGCGGGTGGCTCGCTCGGCTGGGAGGCGTGGTTTTTGTTCGGCCTGCTGTTTTTCTGGCAGCTCCCGCATTTCATCGCGATCAACTGGTTGTGTCGCGACGAGTATGAATCGGTGGGTTACAGGATGTGGTCGAACGGCGATCTCAGCGGGAAAAAAAGCGGCAGGCTCTCCGCGATGTTCGCGTTGGGGCTCGCGGTGTTTTCCCTGATGCCGGCGATGCTCGGTTTCGCAAATTTGTTATGGACCATCGTCGGCCCGCTGCTCGCGCTGATAATGATGGCGCTGGCGCTGAAATTCGCGCGCGACGGCGAGCGAACCTCGGCGCGGAAGTTGTTTTTCTTCACGCTACTCTATCTGCCGGTCTCGCTGCTGGTGCTGGTCTTCGCCTGGAAACCTTTATGAAGGAACTGCTCGCCTCCACCCAACGCCTCGCGGACGACCTGCGGGATCTCCGATTTTCCCCACCGGTGGCCTGCACCTATCGGACTCTCGATTACACCTGGGCCGCGCAGACCGAATACCTGAAACGCTACGGAAAGGGAAAGAAGCGCGTCGTTTTCCTTGGAATGAATCCTGGTCCCTTCGGCATGGCACAGACCGGCGTGCCGTTCGGCGAGGTCGCAGCGGTGCGCGGCTGGATGGGCATCGAAACCGAAATCGGCAAACCCTTGCCCGAGCACCCGAAGCGTCCGATCGAAGGCTTCCAATGCCAGCGCTCGGAAGTCAGCGGCCGACGACTGTGGGGATTGTTTGCTGAGCGTTTCGGAACGGCAGATGCGTTTTTCAAGGATCACTTCGTTCTCAATTTCTGCCCGCTCGTCTGGATGAGCGAAACCGGCGCGAATCTAACGCCCGACAAGCTTTCCGCTTCCGAGATGGCTCCGGTCGAGCAGGCCTGTCTCAAACACCTTCAGGAAGTCATCATGCTGATGAAGCCGTCGTTTCTGGTAGGTGTCGGTGCCTTCGCCGAAGAACGCCTGCGCCGCGCTGCGGAAGCTTGTGGCAGTAAGGCGTTGGTCGGCCGCGTGCTGCATCCGTCGCCCGCCTCACCCGCCGCGAACCGCGGTTGGGCGGAAGCCGCGGGCAAGCAACTGGCGGCGCTGGGCGTCTGGTAGATTTTTGATGAGGGGCGTGGACGAGGCACCTCTCGGAGATCAGAGCAGCGTTTTCTGTAGTTCCTTGATCAACTCCGCGTCCTCCTCCCGGCCGTTCTGTTCGAGCGACTGGTTCAGGTTGTTCAACAGGCGCACGAGGATGGTGCCGGGAACCGCGGTCTGGCGCAGTAGATCGCGCTGCGGCTTGGTGAGCTCGGGGCTTTCCAGCAAGGTTGACTGGAGATGCACGCGCCCGCGGTCGAAGCAATCGACGATGATCGGATAGCCTTCTTCAAAATACCGCGCCATGAAATGTCCCGGAAAATTCACGCCCTCCACTTCGAGCTCGAGACGTCTGGCAACAAGGATGAAGATGAGACACAGGCCTAGCGGATTCGACTGCCCCTCGGCGATCGACCAGGCGAGATCCGAGTTGCGGGGATCGTAGTAGGCGGATTGGTTTCCGCGCAGGCGCGTGCCTTCGAAGAGAAAGGCGCGCAGTTCGTTTTCACCGGTGACGCCGTCTTCCTCCGCTTCTTCTGCGAGAAGATCGAGCGCATCCGCGAGCGGTTGGCGCAGCGCGATGCCGTCATGCAGGAAATCCGATAGAACACGGAGCAGTGACTCGACGGAATCCCAGTCCTCGCTCAGCGCGGAGGCGCCACCGGTGGGGGCGATCCATTCGCGGGCCAGCGTCTCGCGGCGGCCGGGGCTGAGCATTTCCGTTAGCAGCGCTTTCTCCTCACGGCTCAGGATGCGCGGTTGCGTGGCGAGCCACTCGCTGATGTCGCCACCGCAGAGAGCGAGGCGTTGGGCGACTTGTTCACGGACGGCGGGCGTCTCGTCATCCAGCAGCCGGATCAGGGCGTCAAGCTCCTCGGGTGCGGGTGGAGCTGCGTTCGTCGCGGGATTCAAAATGAAGTCGATGAGTGGGAAAAATGGTGCGCGATACTGGTTCGAACCAGTGACCCCCTCCGTGTCAGGGAGCTGGCTTTAAAGGGTTTTTGTTGAATCTACGCGGAAAATCGTTGGTTTCTTTGAGTTTTGCGGATGATTGTAAATAAAGGGATTCATAGGATTGGCGGTTGATTCAGCACAGTTCATTTAGCACGGGCGGTGAATGGCGAGGAAACCACGATCGAAAGCGGCACCGGGAGGATTCTTGCGGGGAAAAATGTTTTGGCTTCGATACACGGTTGGTGAGGAGCAGGTGCGGCGGCCACTAAATACCGCCGACCGATTGGAGGCAATCAAAAGGGCTGAGGAAGTCAGAGGGCGACCGTTGGTATCCCCAAAAACCGGGAAGACGGTTGGAGGGAAAACCGAACTTGAGCGGCGGCTGGAAAAATACATGGCCGAAAAACTGGTTCTTCGGCGTCAAAGCATGACGATTTTGAGGCGATTTTCTGAGAGATTGGTCGAAAAAACCTTAAAACCGGCCTATATCGGTAGGAGTCCATGGAATTAGGATCTTTGGCTCTTGAGCGGACGTTGCAAGGGCTGGGGACCGCTGGATCAAGCTGGATTTCGTGGCGTTTTCCGATCAGGGCTATACTTTCCCGTCATGCATTGACGACGAAGAGCCCAAAAAATTCCCTGACGGAGCTTTCATCCATCGTGTCGATCACGTACCCTTCGGCACCGATTTCCGCGACAGCGGCAGCGACCTTATCCGGTGAGCGGCTACCGACGATGACGCGCGCGCCGTTTGTTTTAGCAAGATGAGCGATGGCGAGACCCATGCCCGAGGTGCCGCCGATGATAATTGCAGTTTGATTGGTTAGTTCAGAGTTCATAAAGAGGTTAAGGGGAATTTATTCAAAGCTGAGTGACGCGCAAACGAAGAAAGCGCTTGGGAGTGTTAGGCGGCGGGGTGTAGGTGACGGTGGCGGTGGTGAGGAGCGGGAGGGTGGTGGCGGTGGGGCTTGGTCAATGCACTCCACTCCGCCGTGCTATTTCGCGGCGGCGAAGGAGGCGCGGATGAAATCGCCTCGCGTGGCGCGGCCGTCGCCGGAGGGCAGCGTGGCGGTGACGCCGGCGGCACGGGCGATTCTTTCCCAGCGAGCGGCGAGTGGGGCGTCGAGGATTATGGCGAGGTCGGCGGCGTGGTTGAGCCAGCCTTCGGAGTGTTGGCCTTCGATTCGTTTCCCGACAAGGCTGCCGGCCGGGCGCGGTGCGAGGCCGTGGAGGCCGCCGAGCGAGGCCCACCATTGCACGGCGGCGAAGTCGGCGTGCCCGGGCAATACGTCGCCCACGTAAATGGTCGCGGCGCCGTCGGCGTGGAGGCGGCGTTGGAGCGCCGACACGTTTATGCTGCGCACATCTGGCGTCTTGCCCTGCTGCAGCGCGAGGTGCGCGGCGTGGCCAGCGGCCTGGCCGAGCGAACTCCAGACCGGCTCGAGACGCAGCGCACAGAAGCCGATGTGCGATGCGCTCACGGGCACGGGTGCGAGGAGGTTGCGCACGTCTTTCGGCACGATCGTGCCATAGGGTACCTGATACGGGGCGGTGCCGGGATTGCCTTCCGTCTGGCGTGTGCCGCCAAAGCGCGAGCCTTCATGCCGCGTGCCGTGACTGCTGTGGCCGTAGTCGCCCATCGCAATGGCGTCGCGATGAAACACGGTGCGCGAGTCCCCCTCGGCAAACTGCGTGTCGAGCTGCGTGTAGAGGCGGAGCCCCATCATGCGCCGCGCCTCGCGCACGTAGAGTTGCGGCGGAATGTGTCCGGACTCGACGAATTCGTCTTTGCACCAGCCCCACGCGCGGGCGGTTTCGCGAAATGCGGCGGGCACATCGGGATCATTTTGCGCGAAGTAAATCAGGCCGACGTTCCAGCATAAGTGCTCGTCGTAGATCTGCCGGCGCACGGCGTCGTCGCCCTCTGGCCACATTAGCTGATCGCCGGGCAGAGAGAGGCGGACGAGCCCGCGGGAGACATCGTTGATGTCGCTCTTGTGGTTTGGGAGGACGGGAATCTGCGCTTTCACGATGTTGTCGGTGTCGCCATAGCCGCCGAACGCGCGCTTGATCTTGCCGGCGCGAATCAGGTCGAGGAGTGGCAGGAAATCCTCGCGGCGGTAGCCGTTGGGTGCGGCGATCGGAACGCGGATGGCCGGGTCGTCGGTCATGATGAGGCGAAAATTATAGCCCTGCAAATCGCCGCTGCTGTCCTCGGGCGCGGCGGACTCGCCAAACTCCTCGCGGCTCTCGACGCCGACGCGATACGCGATGTGGGCGGCGGCGATAAGATCGCCCTCATAGCTGCCGTCGATGAAGATTTCCCCCTCGTAAACGTGTTCTTTGCCGTCGGCGTCGCGAAAATGGGCAGCCCGCACCCAACGGTCACCCGCCGGTCCGCGGGTATTCGCACCAACGCGTGTCCATTGGGTTTTCACCGTGATCTTAGGGTGCTCGGCGAGCATCTGTTGGTAGAGGAGCAGATTGACCTTCGGCTCGGCGTGCGTGCCGCGGAAGCAGTCTTTCACTTGTGGCGAGTCTGCGCCGTAGGTCTTCGCATAGTAGGCGAGCGTGCGTTGGGTGAGATCGTGGTAGGTGCCGGTGATCGACTCGAAGGCATGGAAGTCCGGGTGCGAGAGCCCGTTGGTGGTCATGCCGCCGATGCGGATCGTGGGCTCGGCGAGGAGCACGGTGTGGCCGCCTTTCGCCGCGGCGAGGGCGGCGGCGATGCCACCGGGCGTGGCACCGTAGATGACTACGTCGGCGGACTCGGCGTGGGAAATCGGGACGAGAGCGACGGTGAGCAGAGCGGAAAGCAGAACGGAGGTGCTAGGAATTTGCTTTTGGAGTGAAGGCCGTTGAAAGATCCGGTGGCCGGACTGGAGGAGGGGAAAAAGGGGCGCGAAAGAAGTGAAAAGTGCCGAGTGAGCAGAGAAGAAAAACGCGACGAAACAGCTTTGTGGCGGACGCCGTTGCTGGTTTTGGCAGTCAAATTCATTCGCCGCGAACGTAGTTCTCAAGACCGCATTGCCAAGATTGTTCTTTTGGTGGCGGTTTTTCGGAACCGGAAAACAGGCGGGACGCCACTCTCCTTGCGGATTCCGGGGACAGTTCAACCATTCGAGATCCGGTTCGTCGTCGGGAATCCATTCCTTGATCGCCTGCCAGGGTGGTTCGACTGGCTCCATGGTCTCGATATCGAAAGCCGGCGGAGGCGGCGGGCGAGTTTTATGGCGAGGTCACGCGAAGCCGCAGGAAGCGTTCGTTGGTGCCGGGCGGCGACGTGTCGGTGTAGGTGACGGAGGTGCCGACGCTACCGGGGTTGGTGGCGAGGGTGATCCAAGTGGATAGGCCGCTGCTCGCTTCGATGATGTAATTGAGATCGGCACGGGCGCGGAAGAACGTGAAGCTGTTTGCATTCAAAGTGGGCTGGGCAGTGGGTGATGAAGTGGTGGGATTCGAGCCAAGAGCGTATTCGAGGAAAAGGTAGATGCCATCCCCATCTGTATCACTGGCGTTGGGGGCGTTGTAAGGAAGACCGGAAGTGATTTTCCATTGCTGAAAGGCGTTGAATGGCGTGAAGGCGACATCGCGGAAGTAGTTCGCGTTGTGGAAAGTGAGATTGGGGAAAAGGTTGGGAGTATCGTTGAAGACACCGTTCGCGCCATCCGCCACGGTGGTGAGCGAGCCGTTAGATACGGCATTGGCGAGGCCTTGATCAGATTATGGATAGGCGGTGTTAGAGTTGGCGGATACGACGTAGGTGGTGTTCGCGGCAAGAATGACGGGATTGGTGAGAGTGGCTTGTTGCCAGCCGCTCGTGCTTTCTCCGGTGAATATCGCGGTGGCGAGGAGAGTGCCAGCAGCGGACCAGAGGCGACCTGTGTGGCTGCCGCTTTCCGCATTCGGGCGGTAGTAGCGGATGGCGGTGATCGCTCCGGGCTGGTTGACGCGAAATTTCATGCCGAGTTCGTAATCGGAATCTGCGCCGGTGGATGCGGGCGTTTGATTGGTGAAGACGCCGGGACTGCTGATATCCTGGCTGGGACCGGTGGCGTAGATGCAGTAGGTGACGGTGTTGGTGCCGGTGAGATTGACGGAGGTAGGCCATGCGCCAAAGGGATAATAGGCGAAGCGAAGACTGCCGCCGGTATCCATGTGGACGCTGGCGTTCTGATCGTTTGACCAAATGCCGATCCAATAACTTCCGCTGCCAGTGATGGGAAGAGCAGTGGTAAGGGGGAAGGTCTGCCAACCTGCGGCGACGTTGGTGAGGGTGGCACTCTCGGCGAGCAAGGAGCTGGCCGCACCGTTGACGTCTGAATAAATCGCACAGCGGTAGCTGCCAGCGATAGCGCCGACCTTGGCGTGAATTTCTAGCAGAGCGCCAGCATTGGTGGCGGTGAAGCGGCTCGCGTTGATGAAACTTCCGGTGGCGTCGGTAATGAAATCGGTGCCGTTGTTGCCCTCGCTTTTGTTGCCGATGAATGCGGGGAGCGAGTAGTCGAGCGGGATGGAGTTGATCCACTGGGTGAGCACGTCGATGTAATCGGTATCGATCATGTTCCGAGCGAGCGGCGGCATTTGGTTTGCGCCTAACAGACGATCCCGGTGATGGAGCATCGACTTGCTGGGGTCGCCGGGGATGATGATTTTTGGGTTGATGATGCCGAGTTCACCGGATGTCACATCGCCACGGATGAGGCCTTGGTATGTGAGCGGCGTCTCAAGCCGCGCATCGAAATTTGCCTTCACGCCGCCGGGGCGGTGACAGTGGGAACAGTTAGAAGCGATGTATGAGCGGACGCGCAGCTCGGGAGTGGCGGCGGTGTCATGGATATTCGCGCTCTTGGGTAGGGACGGGATGTTCGCTTGGGTCGGCGGATTGGTGAAAAGGCCGATTTGGGCGAGAGCGCGGAGTTGATTATCGGTGGTGCCGGGAGCGGGATAGGTGAAATTTCCATTGAGCTGGCAGGTGCGAGCGCCGAGCACGTTGTTCGCATTGTTGTTATGGCAGACGATGCAGTCTTGGCGGCTGGGGTAGGCCCATGTCTGGCTGCGCGTTCCGGTGGCAGTGGTGATCGTGACGGCTTCGTTCAGGCCGGCGGGCAGCAGATCGGCATCCGAGTGATCAGCGCGCCATTTGTAGGTGAGGCCGTAGTAGCTGTCATCGTTGGCGTGGACGAGGAAACGGGTTTCTAGCCGCTTGCGGATAGCTGGGTTGGTGTCGTTGGTCGGTAGCTCGAAGTGTTTCACAAATACCGTGCCGATCGGGAAATCCCATGAGCCGTTATCGGAGAAATCGACGGTTTCACCCGCAGTGTATGGCGCGCCATTGTTAGGAACAGACATCCAACGGGATTTCACGGCGTTGTCCGACCAGAGTGGAGCATTGACGGTGTATGGAATGAGTGAGGACGAGGGAGTGAGCGTGGCAAGATTTGAAAACGCTCCTGTCTGAGAGAGCAGCGCGGGCGGATCGACGCTGGTGTTGGCCTTGGTGAGTTTGTAAATTTTCACGCCGGGGCCGGCGCAGCACATCAGGATCTCGTTGTTGGTATCGAGCCCGAAAGTGGACATGCCGGTGGTCTCTCCGCCGCCGTGGGGGATGGTGCACAGTTCAAATACCTGCGGTGCCGAGGTGCCATCATAGGTGAGTGCGCGGATGCGGGCGGTGCCGTTATCTCCAAACAAATACTTGCCCTCCAGATACGCTGCAAACTGTGTGCCGCGATAAACATAACCGCCGATCACGCAGGTGTAGCCATTGTCATGTGAGTAGTCGAATACCGGTGGTTTATCCACGCCGATGATCGGATTCGGTTTGGTGTGTGCGCCGCCGACGGCGCCTTCCATGTAGCCCCATTGATAGTTCCCGCCTTTTTCTACCACGTTCACTTCCTCTCGTGTGGACTGGCCGACGTCGCCGAGCCAGATGCGGTTAGAAACGGCGTCGTAAGTCATTCGGTGCGGATTGCGAAAACCGAGGGCGTAGAATTCCTCTAACACACCTGCGTTGGTATCGATCCACGGGTTATCATTGGGGATGAGGTAGTTCTGCGTGTAGCTGGCGGGCCAACCGGCGGGCGGTGCGGTGCTATTCTGCGGCTGGCGGCGGATCGCGTGACTGCGGGCAGGGTCTTTATCCACATCGATGCGGAGAACTCCGGAAAACAACCCGAAGTTGTTTTTCCCACCGTGGTTGTAGGGATCGTTGTTTCCTCCCTCGTCGCCGCAGCTCATGTAGAGGAAACCATCCGCGCCGAAACACAGTGCGCCACCCGCGTGCCAAAGGTGGCGATCAAACTGATTGATGAGGACTAGCTCGGAGTTGCGATCCGCAGTCGTCGCGCCATCCGGCACGGTGAAACGTGAGAGTCGGTTGTAACTGCCCACCGTATCCGAGGGTGCATTGAAATCGTAGTTTGGCGAGGGTGAGTAAGAGTAGAAAACGTAGATGTAATGCTTGTTTGGCGAATTCGCCACACCATATTGCGGATGAAATACGAGGCCCATCATGCCGCTGCCAACGTTGCCCTGAGTGACGGCGGATAGATCGAGGAAAACCGACTTGGTGGCGGTGGCGGCATTGTCCACGAAGGAATGGATCACACCTTTTTGCGTAGCGACGAGCAGCTTGTTTGTATCGGGCAGCGGGACGATGATGGTGGGATCATCGAAGCTCAGATTTGGAAACGCATCTGCAAACGACCAGCCGGTGGTGCTGGCTTCCACTTGCGGTAAGGTGTTGTTCAAGAACGCTCCAGCCACCGGTCTTTGCGCCAATCCGTATGCCTGCGCATGGGCGGTTTCCAATGAACTGAAGAGCAGAAAGCAGATGATGAATTGAGATAAAAATTGCTTCATGGTTGGAGGACGCGAAGGCGGAGAAAACGTTTCGTGGTGCCGGGCGGAGGAGTGTCGGTGTAGGTGACGGTGGTGCCGACGCTGCCGGGGTTGGTGGCGAGGGTGGTCCAGATGTTGAGGCTGGAGCTGGATTCGATGTAGTAATTTAGCTCAGACTGGCTGCGGTAGAAGGAGAAGCTGGGGCGGGCGTAGAGCGGTAGCGGGGTGATGCTGGGGATAGTGGGATTGCCGTTTAGGGCGTATTCGAGGAGGTTTGAAATGCCGTCTTTATCGAAATCCGTGTTGTTTGCCGGGACTCTGTAGCGGGCGGCCCAAGCGGCGAAGCTATCGTTCACCGTGATCGAAACATTGCTGGCGGTCGTCACGGCACCATCGTAAGCAGTTAGACGAATGACGTAACTTCCCGGAAGACTGAAATTGGCGGTGGTGTTTAGAGCACTGGAATTTCCGAATGTGACGCTGCCGGGGCCGCTCTCGTAATTCCATAAATTCGTTAGAGCTGCGGGAATCCCATCGTCGCTGGCGGTGCCGGTGAGATTGGCGGTGGCGGGCAGGGTGATCGTCTGTGTGGTGCCGACGTTGCAAGTGGGTGCAGCGTTGGCAGTGGCGGTGCCGGTGGCATTGAGGGAGTAGGTAAATGTGCCGGTTCCGGTGAGATTTACGCTCGTGGGAAAATTTCCAAATGGATAGGCGGCGAAACGGATGGTGCCAGAATTCAAGGCGGAGATGCGGGCGGCGTTATCGTTCGACCAAATAGCGAGCCAGTAATAGCTGACAGTGGTGACGTTGATGGGGCTGGTAAGGGGGAAATCTTTCCAGCCGAGGGTGGTGCCGCTGCCAGTATTGGCTCCAGTGAGATTGCCAGAGGAGGCGAGCAGCGTTTGGGCATTGCCATTGTTATCCGAGTAAATGGCGCACTTGTAGCTGCCGGTGATGGGCAGGATTTTCGCTTTGATGGTGGTGACGCTCATGCTGCTGGCTGCTGGAAATCGACATGCGTTGATGTAGGCACCGCTGGAATCCGTCATAGTGTCTTCGCTGTTGCCTTCATTCGTGCTGCCGAAGGCGACGCTGCTGAGCGTGCCGACCGTGAGAACGGCGGCAGTGGAGATGGCTTGGGCATTTTGATTGTCCGTGGCCACGGCGGTGAGCGTGTAGGTGCCAGCGGCGAGGTTATTCCATGAAAAATGATAGGGTGCGGTGGTATCTTCACCGAGTTTGGTGGGGACGTTGTAGAATTCCACCTTGGCAATGCTGCCGTTCGCATCGCTGGCGGTCGCCGCGAGCAGGATGCTGGAGCCGGTGGCCACGCTCGATATGGCGGCGGGGCTGGTGAGGGAAACGACGGGCGGCGAGTTTTCTGCGGTGCTGAAGAGGCGGACACGCCCGGCGGCATTGCGGCTCAGGGTGATGGCGTAGTCGCCACCGGGGAGTCTGCGGGAGGTCCAGCCGGGGGCGGTGGTGCTGGTGGTGAGTAGGCTGGCCACGCCGCCGACGGTGACATCGGTGGGCTGATAGGTAAGGCGGAAATACTCGGTGCCGCTGGTGGTGAGGACATCGTAGGCCACCTCGAAGGGAGCGTAGGAGACGTTTTTCAGAACATCGTAGCTGTAAAGAATGCGGTTTTGGCCGGCGGGTGCCCATTCTGGCATGCCTTTGAAGGCTTGGTAAAACATCCGTGGACACTCGCCGAAACAATCGCCCCACCAGGTGGCGATGCTGAGGTTAAATGGACTCTCCGTAGGTCGCCCGGCGGGGGTGCTGCAGTAGGTAACAAAATTCAACGCACGGTAGGCTTTTTCCTGATAAGCGGCATCCCCAGAAACGCGGAACCACTGGGCGCACTCAGCGGCATAGCGGGCCGTTTGGTAGTCCATTTTAAAGTTAAAATCATCCTGCTCGCCGACGATATTGGCACCGTAGTAGGTGGCGGGCTCGGGGGGGATGGTGCGATCAACGAACCACGTTTCGGTCCAAGCGATTAGGGCGGGGAGATGGGTGTTAAAATTGGGATCGAAGCCCGGGAAATCCAGCATGTAGAGAGCCACGTTGCTCTTCGGGGTGTTGCTGCGGCTTTGGTTGGATTTGATGGCAGTATCCGGGTGGCCATCGGCCCAGCAGCCGGTGAGCATGGGGAAATTCAGCAGGAAATTCCTGCACTTGGTGCGGGCGGCTTCGTAATCAAAGTTTTTGCTGGGGTTGACGTTTGCGTTGATGAGGTGGGTGAAAAGCTCGTAACAGCCGATGAAATTCGCCCCATACTCGCTGGTGATTTCTCCGGTATCCATCACCACCGTAAATGGCCAGACGGACTGGGTGGCGCTGCCTACCCGAGCTTTGGCGGCGAGGGTATTTGCGGTGTTGATCGCAGCGGTGAGGTATTTTTGCTCACCGCTGTATTGCCACATACGGAAGTAGGCGAGGCCCATGTCCCCGGCGTAACCGGGCATGATCTCGTGCGGTTTGAATTTATTGAGAGGACTGCTGTTAGTGCTGAATCCACGGATAAGCACTTCCCCGGCATTTCCAGCGGTGTAGGGCATGTTTGGCCAGATGAAATTCGCCGGGCTGATGCCATTGGTGAGGCTGTGATCCATCAACGCTTTGGCCAGTGCGAGCGGCGCGGCATCGCCCGAATAAGCGTAGTAGAGGCGGGCGGACTCGAACCAATTTGGCACGGTTTCCGAAATCGGGTTCATCCAGTTGTCCGGGGTGATGGCGGGATTCGTGGTGCTAAAGCCGCTGTGGAGGAAATATTGTGGGTAGGTGGGGTTCCCCGGTGTAGGGAAACTGCCGGTTTTGATGAAATTCCAGCGCGGCGTTAGAAATGCGTGATAGGCATTTCCGGCGGGGACATGCCACGGCACGATCTTGCCGAGCGCGTCCACTTTTACCTCGTTGCCGAGCAGCGTGATGGGCGGCGAGGGGAGGGTGAAATAGGTATTCGCCGGAATGGAGACGCTGAAGGCATTGCTAGTGTGCCGGGCGTTAAATAGCTATTCATAAAGAACTTTTCCCGCGCTCTTTACCGAGGGCGTCTTTGGCCGTCTGGATTTTCCGGAGGATTTCCTG
>Ga0209512_1004323_pt1 | contig 12514 bp, 11 predicted proteins | sample frozenSSSSmetaG_FD_184142 | JGI IMG/M metagenome (GOLD analysis project Ga0209512, IMG submission 184142) | Glacier valley bacterial and archeal communities from Borup Fiord, Nunavut, Canada, to study Microbial Dark Matter (Phase II) -... | ecosystem: Environmental > Aquatic > Freshwater > Ice >... | reverse complement strand
ATTTGGGGCACTTTTATAAAAATTACTTCGGAGATCGGAAAACAGGTCGATGCCTTTCAGTTCAAGTCCTGCCACATAAATCCGGGGAAAGAATGCACCCAACGAAAGACCGGCGAGAACAAGTACACATATGATCAACGATTTATAAAGTTTGTTTTCGTCCATTCGCCTGAATTAATTCCCGACTAAAATAATACAAAAAAACCAAATGATTATTTACGAAATATATCCCTCCTAATTAACAGTAACTTCTGTCTGAGATTCACTTCAATCTAGTGGAATTTTCACATTGTTCAATACAATTGATTATAATAGCTGAATACCGGTTCATAAAGGTTGGCAAATCACAGTCCGTTTTGATCGAATACGAATAATAGTGTTGATTGAATATTATTCCTGCATTTAGCAAGTCATCCTTGCCTAGTACGGCAAGACACCCTTGCCTGATGCAGCAAGACATCCTTGCCTTAGGCAGCAAGACATCCTTGCCTTAGGCAGCAAGATACTCTTGCCTAATGCAGCAAGACACCCTTGCCTGATGCAGCAAGACATTCTTACCCAGTAAAACAATTAAAAGATGAAGGAGCTGAGAAACCCAATTTGTTGCTGTAAAGCTTAAACAACTATAAGCATTTTATTGAAATAACAGGTTCTTGGTAATTTTAACAAATGTCCATTTGTAAATTGTGTGACCAACTTTATTGTATAGGTACTTGCATTCAGAGAAGGGATTGCAATTATAAGAGATGAGGGTTTGTTTTGCGCAATAACCTGCGCTTTTACGGTGTCGCCCGATTCGTGGACGAAATACACGCCGCAATCGGGATGATCGCCTGCAATTTTGATATTGTTACCCCACACTTGCAACACGCCGCCAGGTGTCAGACGTTCGTTCACTTTGCCCGAAACACTGTCCTTCACCTCCAAAATTTGCAGCTGCGGAGCGATGGCACCTGTTTTTTCGGGGATTACCTTTGCTTCAGCATTGCGAATCAGGATGCCTTTGTTAAGGTTCACATTGACCTTGTGACGTCTGTGATCAAAGTTATCCACCCCTCCCTCGAACTTACCCGAGATCGAAAACGAGGTGTTGAATAAGGGGGTATTCACCGTTCCACCATCGTAAATAATGTTGGCAATCGATTCTTCAAAACCATTCAGCACGGCCACGATATCGGTTCGGGTGAGCAGCGATCCGCGCCAGAGCATGTTGGTGATGATGGCTTCCTTGTCGTAACTTCCCAAAGACTGCGTTTTTGCTGTGTAATCGTCGGCATTGCCGGTCAGCAAATTTCTGGTTAATGAATACTTTAACATCTTGATCTGGATTTAGATGGTTAGTAACTATTCACATCGCTAACAAATTTATTGGTTTATTTTAAACCGGCAACGGATATGTTATCAAACATGTTTATGTGTGTAGACGCACGGCCTCCATTATTACAAAAAAACCGTCCCTGAAACGAATTCGGAGACGGTTTTCACCTTAATTGAAGAAATGATGCGATCGGTTACGATTCGATAATCACGATCTTTTCGATTTTATCACCCTGACGGATGGCATCAATAACTTCCAAACCTTCGTAAACCTTACCAAAACAGGTATGTTTACGGTCGAGGTGACTGGTATTGGTACGGCTGTGACAAACAAAGAACTGCGATCCGCCGGTATCTTTACCTGCATGTGCCATCGACAAAACGCCACGATCGTGGTACTGATTGTCGCCATCCAATTCGCATTTAATTGTGTAGCCCGGTCCACCTGAACCTGTTCCTTTTGGGCATCCACCCTGAATTACAAAGTTCGGGATAACACGATGGAACGTAAGCCCGTCGTAGAAACCTTCTTTCGAAAGTTTTACAAAGTTGGCCACTGCTATCGGTGCATCCTTTTCGAAGAAATTAACCTTCATCACCCCTTTTTCTGTATGAATTTCAGCTTGAATCATAATTGTTACATTTTAAAAGGCCAAAGGTACAATCTTTCGATCAATTAGCGATAATTTTCACAATCGGACTAAATAAAAATCTGTTAATAGGTTATCTTTGTCAATCACTTCTTAAGCAATCAACCCTTGAATTAATTGGTTTCCGAATATGAATTATCTTAAAATACGTCATTTGTGCCTGTTGCTCCTGATCGGACTCACCTTTTCGTGTACCGTTTCGAAGCGCTATCGTTCGGCAATGACCTCTTTTGAGATTGGCGAGTACACCAAAAGCATTGCCTCCTTTCGGAAGGTGTATGTCCAGACGAAGGACCGGCAGAAAAAAGCGGAAATACAGTTTAAAATTGCAGAGGCTTATTACAAGATCGGCCAATACCGCTCTGCCGAAGGGTACTATAAAAGTGCTTTACTTCGAAATGCGGGTGGTGCAATCATCTGGTTGCATTATGCCGAAGTACTGCGTGCCAATGGAAAATATGACGAGGCCATCAAGAACTATAAAGCTTACCTCGATTCTGTTCCCAAAGATGAAATGGCACTCAACGGCATTGAATCGTCGCTGAAAACAAAAGAGTGGCTGAAAACGCCTACCCGTTATAAGATTGATAATCTCAAAGAGATTAATTCGATATCAAATGATTTTGCTGCCGCTTATGCCGGGGTACACGACAATGAGATTTTCTTCACCTCATCAAGAAAAGGGGCAACCGGTAAGAAGAAAAGTGCCATTACGGGGGAATACAATGCAGATATTTTCCGGAGCAGTTATAATCTCCAGAGAAACCGGTGGGATAAACCACAACTTGTTGATGAACAAAAGGTCGTCGATACTTTTGACGAAGAGGGAGCTGCATCCTTTAATACGACCGGGAACAAGATGTATTTTACGCGGTGTCCTTACGCCAAAACGGAAGAGCGAGGCGCTGAGATCTTTTCGGCCACGCAACTCTCTGGTTTATGGGGCGATCCTGTAAAAGTGAAGATTGGAACCGATAGCCTGATGGCTGCTCACCCTTCAGTATCAGCAGATGGAAATACGCTTTACTTTGTTTCGGACCGTATGGGCGGTTACGGAGGAAAAGATATCTGGTTTACCACGAAGAAAAAGGGAGAATCGTGGGAGAAACCGGAGAATGCAGGACCAGAGATCAATACTTCAGGTGACGAAATGTTCCCTTACACCCGCGCAAACGGGACACTGTATTTCTCTTCCAATGCGCATATCGGCATGGGAGGACTCGACCTGTTTATGGCTCACAAGGGAGAAGATGAAAAATGGATTGTTGAAAATATGAAGTCACCCATCAACTCAACCGGCGATGACTTCGCCATCTCATTTTACCAGGACGAAGAACGAGGGTTATTCAGCAGTAACCGCGAAGGGAGTCGCAAAGACGATATTTACAGCTTCGTACTGCCCCCAAAGACCTATGAGATTGAAGGGAATATATTTAACAAGGAAAACGGATCAAGAATTAACGATGCCACCGTGAAGTTGATTGGAACCGATGGTACAATGCTGAAGATGACAGCAGAAAATGGTAAGTTCAACTTTAAGTTAAAACCTGAAGTTGAATACATTGTGGCCGCTTATAAAAAAGGATTCCTGAATACGAAAACGGTTGCCTCCACAGTAGGAATCGACGAAGGGAAACAGTTTCAGGTGAGACTGGAATTGACACCTGCCGACTTGCCAATCAGTGTAGACAATATATATTACGAATTCGGCAAATGGGACCTGCTTCCCGAGTCTGTTGCAGCCCTCGACAGCCTGACCGAATTGCTCGTTCTTAACCCAACAACAGTGATTGAATTAATGGCACATTCCGATTGCCGTGGCGATGCAACTGCTAATTCAGAACTTTCACAGAAAAGAGCGCAGTCGGTAGTTTCGTACTTAATTGCAAAAGGTATACAGCCTGGAAGATTGGTTGCCAAAGGATACGGTGAAACTTCACCAAAAACGGTCACTAAAAAGATCGCCAAAGAATACCCTTTTCTGAAACAGGGACGAGAACTCACCTGCACATTTATTGAATCGCTTCCGGACGAAAAGGAAAGGGAAATTTGTCATCAGATCAATCGACGGACCGAATTCAGGGTTTTATCCTCAGATTACAAAGAGAAGTTCGAGAAGTAGGGTGTCCGAATGGAGTAAGCTGAAAAATAAGTCCAAGATAGCCACCGATTGCAAGATGTCATTTGCCAGAAGCATATTGCAAGTTGCCAGTTGCCAGTTGCCTAAAGCCAGCACGAAAGGATTTGAAGCAGGAAGAGGAAAAATCCACGAAATAATGCTAATTTCGCGCCACCTGAACCGGGGTATCCGGATAGATTTCAGGAATAATGCAAACCATTGATTATTAACATGGGTTCCGAAAACAGATATGACCTTAGAGGTGTTTCGGCTTCGAAAGAGGATGTTCACAACGCCATCAAAAACATTGACAAAGGGCTTTTCCCAAAAGCTTTTTGCAAAGTTGTGCCCGATTTTCTGGGTGGAGATCCCGAATACTGCAATATTATGCATGCCGATGGAGCAGGAACAAAATCGTCACTTGCTTACCTTTACTGGAAAGACACGGGTGATCTTTCGGTATGGAAAGGGATTGCACAGGATGCCATTGTGATGAATCTTGATGATTTGCTTTGTGTTGGTGCGATTGACAATATCCTTCTCTCCTCTACAATTGGAAGAAATAAAAACAAAATACCCGGCGAAGTGATCGCTGCCATCATTGAAGGGACAGAAGATCTTTGCGCGGAACTAAGAGAAACCGGAATAAATATTTGGCCCACAGGTGGCGAGACTGCCGATGTTGGCGACTTGGTGCGAACTATCATTGTCGATTCAACGGTAACCTGCCGAATGAAAAGATCGGAGGTTATTTCTGCTGATCAGATCAAGGCAGGCAATTGTATTATCGGACTATCATCCTCAGGAAAAGCTTCTTACGAAAAAGAATACAACGGTGGAATGGGAAGTAATGGTCTTACCTCGGCACGTCACGATGTTTTCGCAAAGTACCTGGCTGAAAAATATCCTGAGAGTTTTGACCCTTCAGTTCCAGAGACACTTGTCTTTTCAGGAAATTGCAAACTGACCGATCGTGTTGAAGGAACCGATCTGGATGCAGGAAAGCTGGTTCTTTCACCCACAAGAACTTATGCACCTGTTATTAAAAAGGTACTGGAGCAATTCAGGTCTTCCATCTCAGGAATGATTCATTGTTCAGGAGGAGCTCAGACTAAAGTGCTTCATTTTATTGAAAATGTACATGTTATAAAGGACAATCTTTTCCCTGTTCCACCCCTTTTCAAATTGATTCAGGATCAAAGCGGAACGTCATGGCAAGAGATGTACAAGGTTTTCAATATGGGACATCGGTTCGAAATATATGCCGATAAGGAAGTAGCCGATGGAATAATTGCCATCGCCAAATCATTTAATATTGATGCCCGGGTTATTGGACATGTCGAATTGTACAATGGTAAAAAGGTAACCATCCACTCCGAATTTGGCACCTTTGAGTATTAGCTACGCTATACTTTAGTTGCAGATTCAATTTCATTTTCCTTAACCAGTAAAAACACAATTAGATGGCAAATAATTCATTAATAGAAAAATACGAAGGGATTAAGATCCGCTTCGACGAAGTTAGCCAACAGATATCCGATCCGGATGTCATGAAAGATATGAAGCGGTATGTAAAACTAAACCAGGATTACAAACAGCTCGATTCACTTGTAAAATCGTTTAAAAGGTACCAGAATCTGTTGAAAAACTTTTCGGATGCCAAGGAAATACTTGAAACCGAAACAGATGAAGATTTACGCGATATGGCTCGTGAAGAGCTGGAAAACAGCGAAAATCTGATCAAAGCACACGAAGACGAGATCCGTTTTCTGCTTGTTCCTGCTGATCCGGAAGATAGTAAGAATGCAATTTTGGAGATTCGTGGTGGAACAGGTGGCGATGAAGCCGCCATTTTTGCAGGTGATTTATTTAGAATGTATTCTAAATTCTGCGATCGTAAGAACTGGAAACTTGAAGTAACCAGCTCAACAGAGGGAACGTCAGGTGGATATAAAGAAATTGTAGCCAAAGTAACCGGCGAGAATGTTTACGGAATCCTCAAATTCGAATCGGGTGTTCATCGTGTACAACGGGTTCCTCAAACCGAAACGCAGGGACGTATTCACACTTCGGCATCTACGGTTGCCATATTACCTGAAGCAGAAGAGTTTGACATTGATCTTCGTGAAACGGATATTCGTAAAGATACTTACTGCTCATCCGGTCCGGGTGGTCAGAGTGTAAATACCACCTATTCAGCCATCAGGTTAACCCATATTCCAACAGGAATTGTTGTTACCTGTCAGGATGAGAAATCACAGATAAAAAACTTGTCGAAGGCCATGGGCGAGCTCCGGACCAGGATCTATAATATGGAGTACCAAAAATACATGGACGATATTGCGTCGCGGAGGAAAACTATGGTGTCAACGGGTGACCGTTCTGCCAAAATCCGCACGTACAATTATCCGCAAGGTCGTATGACCGATCACCGGATTGGATACACTGTTTATAATCTTCCCGCCGTTATGGATGGTGATATTGAAGACATTATCGACAAGCTCAGGGTTGAAGAGAATACCGAGCGGTTGAAAGAAACGGAGCTTTAAGGTTTTAGAATATTAGGCTGAAGGTTTTAGGTTTAGGATCAGTAGGCGAATCAGGTCATAAAAAATAAACATATGAATAATCAACAACTTTTCGAAAACATACAGAAGAAAGGGTCGTTTCTTTGTGTCGGTCTCGACACTGATATCAAGAAAATACCTGCTTTTTTACTCGATACGACAGATCCGATGTTTGCATTTAACAAAGAGATCATTGATGCAACAGCTGAATATACAGTAGCATACAAACCAAATCTCGCATTTTACGAATCAGAAGGATTGGAAGGCTGGCGAAGTCTTGAAAAAACTGTTCATTACATTCGCGAAAACTATCCTGATATTTTTCTGATTGCTGATGCAAAACGGGGAGATATCGGGAATACTTCATCCATGTATGCCAGGGCATTTTTCGAAAAGATGAAATTTGATGCTGTTACTGTAGCTCCTTATATGGGGGAAGACTCTGTGAAGCCATTCCTGGGATACGAAGGGAAAAGAGTTGTACTACTGGCCTTAACCTCCAATAAAGGAGCATTTGACTTTCAATATATTGCTGATAATACAGGCGAAAAGCTCTTCGAAAAAGTAATTCGCACATCGATGAACTGGGGAAACGCAGAGAATATGATGTATGTAGTCGGAGCAACTAAAGCTGAAGAACTGGCTGATATCCGAAAAATAATTCCAGACCATTTTCTGTTGGTCCCCGGTGTAGGTGCACAGGGTGGAAGCTTGGAGGAAGTTGTCAAATATGGAATGAACGCTCAGTGCGGACTTCTCGTAAACTCCTCAAGAGCTATCATTTATGCTTCAAATGGTGCTGATTTTGCATCGAAAGCTGCTGAAAGTGCCAAAGAAACCAGAGATGAAATGTTTGGTTTGCTCAGGAGTAACAACTTTCGAATTTAGTGTTAAAATATTTTAAAAAGTCTAAATTTCGGCTTTCGAACCAATAAATAGTTTATATTTGTTTATTATTCACTTAACAGGACAAGATATGAGATTAATCGCCCTGATTGCACTTTTAGGTTTTACTGTGTCGCTCACAGCTAAAACACCGGGAGGCAATTCTCCGCTAATGGCAGAAAAATCAAAAACTTACCCTTACCTGGCATATTTGCCAGACGGATACAGCAAGGCAAACGCAAAGGTTTGGCCTCTAATAATTTACCTTCACGGCAGCTCATGCAAAGGCAATAATCTTGAAAGATTAAAAAAATACGGCCCGCCGTTTTATCTCGAAAGAGGAATGAACGTTGATGCTATTGTAATTTCCCCGCAATGTCCGTCAAATAAAAACTGGACAGCCGGAGCATGGTTCGAATCGTTTTACAAAGAGCTGAAGGACAAGTACAATATCGATCCTTCACGCGTTTATCTTACAGGAATGAGCCTTGGTGGTTTTGGTACCTGGGACATCGCATCACGTTACCCTGATTACTTTGCTGCAATTGTACCACTTTGTGGCGGTGGACAAACAAGGATGGTGGAGACTTTAAAAGATATTCCAACCTGGGTATTCCATGGTGAAGTAGACAGAAAAGTAAGTCTCAAACGTTCAACACAAATGGTCGATGCATTACAGGAATTAGGTTCAAGGCCAAAATTCTCGGTGCTTAAAGGACAAGGACATGGGATCCAAAAAGTCTATTCCGATCAGACTATTTACAAATGGTTACTCAGCCAGCATAAACAAGCATACGATAAGTTTATGGAAATAACTTCATTATGGAATCCAAAAATTGATTCAGTAAATTCGGTTGTGAGTGAAACAGAGAAAAAAGATCTGCTTGTAAAAACATTGCCATTACAGCAACCTGATAATTCTGAGGGAAAATCAGGAGCAAAATCATTTCTTAACAATTTATTCAACAAAAAACCAGCTTATAAACAATCAACATTGTATTAACAGCTGATTCATTAATATTTAAAACCCCGAAAAGCAATTTGTTTTTCGGGGTTTTTGTTGTGCCACACTTACTCAAAATTTCATAAAATTCTTAACCATTTGGTTAAATCAAAAAATTGTTTTTTCTTTGTCACATCATTAACCAGATGGTTAAACCAAAAGGATAATACAATGGACAAAACGACAGAGGAAAAAATTTACGAAGCAGCACGGCGAATATTCATTCTTAAAGGAATGGAAGGCGCTCGTATGCAGGAGATTGCTGACGAAGCCGGCATGAACAAAGCGTTACTGCACTACTATTTCAGAAGCAAAGAGAATCTTTTTAAGGCTGTATTCAAGGATACCTTTTCCAAATTCTTTGTAAAAGTAAAAGACACGCTTTCATCTGAAGCTTCTGCCAAAGAAAAGCTGATCGAATTTATTGACAACTATATTGATCTGATTCAGTCCAATCCCTATGTTCCTCAATTCATTATTAGCGAGATCAACCGTGATCCTAAAGTATTAAAAAATCTCATGTTTGAATCGGGAATTGAACCGCAAAAGATACTCGATTTGCTTTTAAATGAAGTTCATTCAGGTAATTTGTCAAAACTCGATCCCCGGCATATTGTTATTAGTTTATTGGGAATGCTTGTATTTCCTTTTGTCGCACGACCATTATTGCAAATGGTTTATTTCAATGATGATAGAGAAGCCTACGATCAGTTTCTTAACGAACGAAAGGAAATTGTTAAAAATATGATTTTTAAATTTATAGAAGCATGAGAAAATTAGTTTCAGTTTTATTTTTCGTCTTTACTGTTTTATTGTCATATGGTCAGGAACTTAGTTTAGACAGTTGTCAGTCAATGGTGAGAAGAAACCACCCTTTATTGAGGCAAGCCGGAATTATTGACCAGATTTCGGAACTTCGGCAACAAAATATCCAGGTTTTAAACCTGCCACAGTTTGATCTTACAGCAAGAGCTTCGTGGCAATCGGATGTAACCAAATTGGCTTTAAGCATGCCAGGATTTGCCGGTCCCGAACCACTTTCCAAAGATCAGTACAAAGCTTATGTCGATATCCGTCAAAAACTATTCGATGGTGGTGTAGCCAAAAAGAGAGGAGAACTTGAAGAAGCTGACCGTTTGGTGTCGAAACAACAAAACGAAACGGAGTTATATAAAATCAAAGAAACTGTTAATTCTCTTTATTTCAATGCGCTAATAATTCAGGAAAACTTACAGATTATTGATTTGAAAAGGGAAACGCTGGAAGAAAGAATAAAAACAGTCAGTTCTGCCGTAAATAATGGGGTATCGCTTCCAAATGAGCTTGACCAACTCAGGGCTGAAAACCTATTGACGGACCAACAGAAGACCGAACTCAAATCAACCCAGCATACAACCCTGGCACTGCTTGAAATTGTTACCGGTTCCATCATCTCAGAACAAACAACGTTTTTGAAACCAACACGTTCAACGATTGATATCAACAATGATCTTAAACGACCCGAGATCATGCTGTTTACCTTACAGAAATCGAAACTTGATAAAAGTGTAGAAGTTCTGACGAATTCACGAAAACCGTTTGTGTATGCATTTGGACAGGCCGGGTATGGTCGCCCAGGATTAAATATGCTCGATAACAACTTTGCCGACTGGTATATGGTCGGAGCTGGATTATCGTGGAACATCTGGGACTGGCATAAATCAAGTCGCGAAAGATCAACAGTGAAGCTTCAGAAAGACATCATTGAAACGAATCTTGACAATTTTAATCGTTCCGTGAAAATGTCACTCAGCCAGGAAGAAAACAACATTTTAAAACTTAAGAATCTGATAAATAGTGACGAACAACTTGTTGTTATCAAAGACCAGATTACAAAACGATCGGCCGTTGCGCTCGAAAACGGAGCGATCACATCTGCCGATTACATCCGCGATCTGAATGCCGCGCTTCAGGCCAAAGCAAACCTCGAAACCCGAAAGGTTCAGTTAGTACAGGCATCGGTGAACTACCAGACAATTAAAGGAGAATAGACATCTAAAAAAATCAGATATGAAGCAGATCACATCCTTCAAAAATATTTTAAAATCACAAACCAACTATAAAATGAGAACACTTTTATTTTTATCGCTGATCCTCGTGCTCGGCGCTTGCTCAAACAATAAAACCAAGTCGGATGCCTTTGGAAATTTCGAAACAGACGAGGTAATTGTCTCCTCAGAAAATAGCGGAAAAATTTTATTGACCGCTTTTAACGAAGGAGAAAAGGTGAATAAAGGAGTCGTTATGGCCATCACAGACACAGCTAATCTTGCGCTTCAGCGCAGCCAGCTTCTGGCTCAGAAGGAATCGGTATTGGCTCAAAAGGCAGGATTATTTGCATCGATTGCAGTTTCAGATCAGCAAATTACCAATGTTCAGAAAGACCAGGTTCGAATCAAAAAAATGCTTGCCGAAGGCGCTGCAACCCCAAAGCAAATGGATGACATTGACGGTCAGATTGCCTTAACGGGAAAACAGAAAAAAGCCTACGCCGCACAAATATCAGCCATCGAAAAAAGCGCTGAAGCTGTTGATGCCCAGATTGCGGTATTAAATGACAGAATTACAACATCAGTTGTAAAAGCTCCTATCTCAGGAATTATACTTGAAAAATATGCCGAAACGGGTGAACTTGCAGCACCAGGAAAGTCACTTTACAAACTCGCGAATATGGATACATTGATCCTCCGGGTTTACGTGAGCGGACCACAACTTACACAAGTCAAAGTCGGAAGCCAGGTTAAAGTGATGATTGATGGAATTGATGGAATCAAAGAAAGTACCGGAACTTTAGCATGGATTTCGTCTGAGGCTGAATTCACCCCAAAAATTATTCAAACACGCGAAGAACGTGTCAAACTCGTATATGCTGCGAAAGTGCGCGTTCCCAACGATGGTTCGCTAAAACTGGGGATGCCAGGCGAAATAAAATTTTAACTTCGGCTCCTGATGATTGAAGTCAAAAATATTCACAAAAAGTTCAGTGACGTTGTTGCGCTTGAGAAGGTCTCCCTTACGGTGGAACAAGGGGAGCTCTTCGGATTGATTGGTCCTGACGGAGCTGGAAAAACAACGCTGATGCGCATTCTGATGTCGCTTCTGCTTCCTGATGATGGTTCAGCCACCATGAACGGACTTGATGTAGTGGCAGATTATAAGAAGGTAAGGTTGATCACCGGATATATGCCCGGAAGGTTTTCGCTTTATCCCGATCTGACCGTCGAAGAGAATCTTAAATTCTTTGCAACAGTTTTCGGTACGACCATTCAGGAAAATTACTACCTGATTAAGGATATTTACCAGCAAATCGAACCATTTAAAACCCGTCGGGCAGGCAAACTCTCGGGAGGAATGAAGCAGAAACTGGCGCTATCGTGTGCACTGATTCATAAACCGGAAATACTGATTCTCGATGAGCCTACAACAGGTGTCGATGCTGTTTCGCGAAAGGAATTTTGGGAAATGCTGAAACGACTGAAAGAGATGGGGATAACAATTCTTGTTTCAACGCCCTATATGGACGAAGCTTCGTTGTGCGATCGGATTGCATTGATTCAGCAAGGAAGCCTGATGTCAGTCGCAACACCGCAGGCTATGACTAAATCATTTTCTGAAGATTTATGGACCGTCCGTACCCGGAAGATTTACAACACCTCGAAGTTCCTCGAAAAACTACCATCAATGATCTCAGTCAATAGTTTTGGTCAGGTTTTGCACCTGGTAACACCTAAGGGAACTTATACTTCAGACTCCATTCATCAGTTTTTGATAAAAAATGGTGAAGTTGAAATTGCCATTGAACCGGCTGAAGCAACAATCGAAGACGTATTTATCTTTCTGATGAACAAACCAAAAGAGAAATCATGATAACAAAAGAACCGGTTATTACCGTAAAAAATATGGTGAAGAAATTCGGAAATTTTGTTGCCAACGA
>Ga0209512_1004322_pt1 | contig 12519 bp, 9 predicted proteins | sample frozenSSSSmetaG_FD_184142 | JGI IMG/M metagenome (GOLD analysis project Ga0209512, IMG submission 184142) | Glacier valley bacterial and archeal communities from Borup Fiord, Nunavut, Canada, to study Microbial Dark Matter (Phase II) -... | ecosystem: Environmental > Aquatic > Freshwater > Ice >... | reverse complement strand
TAACTGTGTATGAATTGTTACCGTTTTCGATGTAGCATTCTTACCAATAATGCTGCACTTATTGTTACCGTTTTTGCTGCACTCTTAATTGCCAAAAATGCTGCATTATTATTTACCGATTACACCCTTCTTATTAGTACCTGTCAATAAACTGATGTGCTTCGAATATAAACACTACAATTGATATTTGTACAGACTATGACATTTCTGACACGGTTTATAACAATTTTGATAAATAAATATACTCTTATAATCAGGCACGAGAATTTTTATATAGTGAGCTTGAACGTAGCTGACGTAGATAATTTAAGCATGTAATTTCAAGAGATGGAAACACTTCTTGGAAAAATGAATCTTCAGTGTCACCTTCAATATTGAAGTACACGTATTTGTCATTATAAAGGTAATAGTATTTATCTTGTGTTGTACCTGATTTGAACTTGCGAATAATTTGCCAAACCTTTACGTTTAAATTAGTAATGTCCCATTTATAAAGATTTCTATGCAAAAATATTATCTTACCTAAAGAATCGTGTTGAACCATTGTATTACCTTCAAAATGATTAGAAATAAATAAACCACAGGAAGCAACTTCGGTAGAAATCATATAATACGGTGTATTAAAAGCAAGCCAAGCAAATTTGAATGTGTCCTTATCTCCATGAAGCAATTTGTAATAGTATTTGCCCATAATGTTAAAATACACTGTTAAATTTAATTCCTTCCAACACTTAGCCTTATGAATAAGAATCTGTCCACTTTCTTGCTCAGGCGACTTGAAATATTTGATTCCTAAAATATTCCAAATTGGATTTTCAATAGATGTTTCCCAATAATCCGGCCAAAAAATCGTACCAGTTTTAATATAATTTAAATCATCAAACAAAAAGGATGGATCTGATACGCATATGTTGTCAGAATCTATGAAGAGAACTTCTTCGAAAGCACTATATAACACAGCTAATGGTTTAATAATCATACCTTCCACCTTAGATTCGACATAATCCGCAATATTTTTACAACACAAGTTTTCAATTTCTGAGAATTTATTCATCATCTCAGCAGATAGTTCTTCATTAAAATACCAAATTTCAATTGGCAGTTTGCATCCTGACTCTCTTAGGACATTTACAGCAACCCAGCAGCATGTAAAATATTTGAGTCCTCCGGCACAAAATACAATCCCTCTTCCTTTGAAATCATTAGGGTACTCAGAAATTTGAGGAATATAATCTTTAAGATGACTTTTCAAAGCATATTCTTCAAACGTGGTAATTGTCGCTGTAGATGTACGGATGCCATTAGACTGAAAGATGCTTTCCATTTAAATTATTTTAACCAAAGTAATACTAAAAATTTATATTGGGATGTTCATGGTTGAAATAAAAATAAGCACTAAAATATCAGCTGATTAATTTATAGCTGTAATTGTATTTAATCAGTATGGAACACTAGCAAGTAATTTGGCACCAGTAAATAGATAACTAAATAGCTACTAATCATAAAATCTAAAATTATAAATTATATCATATAAATACTGATATATTTGAATAAACTTAAACAATGAATCTTCGCTCTTTTCCTGTCGATCGTCAATTTGATATGAAGGATTGTGGTCCTGCCTGTCTCAAATCTATCTCAAAATATTATGGTAAGTATTATTCATTACAATTACTGAGAGATAAGTGTGGAATAACAAGAGAAGGGGTATCAGTTTTAGATTTAAGTTATGCCGCCGAATACATAGGGCTTCGTAGTTTAAGCGTAAAATCTACTTTTTCAGATCTTATGTTAAAAATTCCAATGCCTTGTATAATACATTGGAGGAAGAGCCATTTCGTTGTTGTTTATAGAATCTCAAAAAAATATGTTTATGTCTCCGATCCAGCTAAAGGTTTAATAACTTACTCACATAGTGAGTTCATAAAAGGATGGTGTAACCTTGAACAGAACTTAGGCCATGTACTTGTTCTTGAACCGCAAGCTGATTTTAAACAGCGAGAAGCGAGTGAAAAATTAGAACGCAGAAAAACGTTTCAGAATGTCCTAGCGTACTTTACTCCTTATAAAAAAAGCTTTCTTAATTTATTTGTAGTAATGCTCGTTGTTACTGCGCTACAAGCAGTAATGCCATTTATTTCAAAATCTGTAATTGATGTAGGAATTCATACGAGCGACATTAATTTCATAAATATAGTTTTAATTGGAAATGTTATTATAATCCTCGGAATTACGCTATGCAATGCTGTTCGAGATTGGATTCTCCAACATGCAACATCCCGAATAAACATCGCCCTGATATCGGATTATTTGATAAAATTGATGAAACTGCCGATTAATTTTTTCGAAACCAAAACGACTGGAGATATTCTACAACGGGCCAACGACCATGAAAGAATTCGAAGTTTTATTATGAATAATACACTCAATATTGTTTTTTCAAGTCTAACATTTCTGGTATTTGGCATTATATTGTTTTCTTTTAATATTTTAGTATTTGCAACTTATTTTGGTTTTGGGGTCTTATATGTTGGATGGATAATGTTTTTTCTTAAGTTCAGGGAAAAACTAGATTGGGAGTATTTTGAACTTATAGCCAGTAACCAAAGTTATTGGGTTGAAACAATAGAGGGTATTCAAGATATAAAGATTAATAATTATGAAAAAACGAAACGCTGGAAGTGGGAAAATATCCAGGCCCGTTTGCATAAAGTAAACCTTCGAATGCTTAGTATAAATAATTTTCAAGGTTCTGGGGCATATCTTATCAATAGCTTACAAATGATGATAATTACATTTATATGCGCAAAAGGTGTAATTAGAGGAGAAATTACATTTGGAGTTATGATATCTACCCAATTTATTACCGGAATTTTGAATGGGCCGCTAACGCAGCTAATTCAGTTTATGGTAGCTGGTCAAGGTGCAAAAATTAGTTTCTTAAGATTAAATGAAATTCATCAATTAGAAGATGAAGACGAATTTATGGGAACGAATTCTTTCCAAATGCCACATTCAAAAGAGATCTCTATAAATAACTTATCTTTTAGATATACAAATTCCTCACCGGTCATTTTAAAACATATCTATCTGACTATTCCGGAAGGAAAAGTGACTGCTATTGTAGGTGACAGTGGCAGTGGGAAGTCTACATTACTAAAATTATTGCTACGACTTTATTCCCCGACATTAGGAGAAATTAACATTGGAGGGATGAACATAAATAATATTACTCTTAAAGAATGGCGAACTAAATGTGGAGCTGTATTACAAGATGGTAAAATTTTTAGTGATACAATTTTAAATAATATTATACTTGGTGAAGAGGAAATTGATAATCAAAGATTAAAGCATGCGGTAGAAACAGCTAACATAGCTTCAGAAATTGAAAAATTACCTCAAGGATACCAGACAATTATGGGAGAACGGGGACGTGGTTTAAGCGGTGGTCAAAAACAACGAGTGTTAATAGCTAGGGCACTATACAAAAATCCAGAGTTTTTGTTTTTTGATGAAGCGACCAACTCTTTAGACACAATTAACGAGCAGAAGATTGTTAGTGCATTGGAAAACGTTTTTAAAGGTAAGACGGTTGTTATAATTGCACATAGATTAAGTACCATTAGAAAAGCAGATCAAATTATTGTTATGAAAGATGGTCAAATTACTGAAACAGGAAATCATGATTCGCTAGTAAAGGCGAAAGGACATTATTATGAGCTTGTAAAAGCACAGGTAGATCTAGTTGAAACGGTTAAAGTTTCTACCCTAACTTAATATATGAAAAAAAAAGAAATAGAAAGAAGTGAGGAAGTACAAGATATTGTAGAGAAAATGCCCACTAAGTTCGGAATGATTGTTACAATTTTAATTATATCATTAATTGGTATTGCAGTGGCTTTCAGCACAATTATAAGCTATCCTGATGTAGTCGCTGGTGAAATTGTCATTAATACTATAAATGCTCCAATAAAGTTAATTACAAATGCTTCAGGAAGAATTAGGCTTTTTCCATTAAACGCATCAAAAATTGCGAAAAAAGGTGACTATTTAGCAATTATTCAAAATTCAGCTACACTAAATGATGTCGTTGGACTTAACAAGCTCTTAAATATGGTGGATTTGTCAGATGAAAAAATGGCAGAAAGCATAGCTAAATTTCCAAAAAATCTTTCGTTAGGAGAATTAAATAGTTCATATTTCGAATTTCTTAATAAAGCAAATGAGTACTTACATAAAGAACAAAAATATTTATATAGTGAAGAAAGTGACTTATTAAAAAAGAGTTTGGCCGAACAGGAAATCATTTTGAGCAACTATAAATCTAAACTAGAATTAAATAAAGAAAATCTTAAAATTGTTCAAAAATTTTTAAAACGCGACTCTCTGCTTTTTACTAAAAAAGTATTAACGGAAAATGATCTAGATAGGTCTAAAATCAATTATCTCACAATAAGCGAAAACCAACAGAACATAAATAATGATATTTCTACTATTATACAAAAAATCAAAGAGACGAAAAATAACCTTAAAAGAAACAATATCAGTACATCAGAAAAAAGTGACCAATTAATGATGGAAATAATTTCATCATTTAATAATTTAAAAGATAACATTAAATCTTGGGAACAAAAATATGTATTAAAAGCCCCAGCACAGGGGGAGGTCCAACTCTTGAAGTTTATACAAGACGATGAATATATACAGATAGGGGAAGCCCTTTTTGCGGTAGCTCCCAAGCAAGATAAATTGTTCGGACAAATGTTACTTCCATCAAATGGCGCTGGCAAAGCAAAAATCGGACAACGTGTTAATATAAAGTTGACTAACTATCCCTATATGGAGTATGGTAGTATCAACGGTATTGTCTCATCAATTGGACTGGCAACGACAATGACAAAAAATGTGCGGAATGAACTTATTGAAACATACTTAGTTACTGTTCGCTTGCCCAAACAACTAGTAACTAACTATGGGGCTAAACTTAAATTCGGTTACCAAAACAAAGGTACAGGAGAAATTATTACAAAAGAACGTAAACTATACGAAAGACTTTTCGATAACTTAAAATATACTGCAGCCGACAAAACAAATTAGTTCGTATTTTAAATAAATTCATTTATATTTAGAAATTAGATAACCCCTTATAAACCTTCAAAAGAAATGAAAAAACTTAATTTCGATGAGATTTCCTCGTCAATGTTTGTCCTTAATGATCCAGAACAATTAAGAAGTATTGTTGGTGGAACAGATCCAATTGTAAATATCACGGGCGGGTATATTGTTAATGGCTCCAATGGAGCAACATTTACTAATTACAACGGTGATTCTTTGTTTCTTCCAGGTGTAAAAGTTACAAGCTCGGACCAATGGGATGATGCTCACTACCAATTAAATGGCACAATCCACCTAGATCCAGAAGGGGGTGCAGATGTTGGTACCCTAATTCATGAGTATGGACATTATTTACAACAACAAATACTTGGAGACGCGGGTTATTATAACCAAGTAGCAATTCCAAGTGTGTATAGTGCCGCTACAAATTCATATGATGTGCATAATGCTCAAGCCTATGAGGTTACAGCTACTTATTTAGGTAATAATTTTGTAAAGAATTCAAATCCAGGATTTTATTATAATGTTGTTTATAAATAATCCCCTATATAGAAAGGCTCTCAACGCATCAGCACAAGCGCTGTTGGGAGCCTTTATTTTTTTTTTTGCAATAACGCCGACGTTTGCTAATACACCTTTTGTAGATACTGAAATCACCATCAGGGTTGGAAGAGACAGTATTAGTGGAACTTTTCTACCTGCAGAGGAGCCTGATGGTTCAGTTCTGGTTATCTTGGTCAGTTCAGTTAAAGGGAATGACAGGAATATTTCAAATAAGAGCAAAATAGCAATTAATTTCAAAGCTTTAGCTGAAGGATTAAGTAAATGTGGGATATCGTCTTTTAGATTCGATAATAGAGGCATTGGAAAATCGTCCGGTGAAAATGAGTCAGCCACATTGTATACTCATGCAGACGATTTAAAATCAGTATATAATTATTTTAAACATAATAAGAGATTTAAAAATTTTAAAATAGGAATTATTGGGCATAGCGAAGGTGGAGCTTCCTCGGAAGTCTTGGCTGCAAAGACGGATGATATTTCTTTTCTTATTCTATTATCAGCACAGGGGAATAGTGGCTGGCAATTTTTTGATTATCAGCTACGACGATACTATGAAATTCTGGGCAATAATCTTAATGAACATTCGCTTGCTGATTCTTTATATAAGCAAAATGCAGCGCTTCAAAAGCGACTTTTTGACATTTTGGCTACTGATGAAAATTATGTTGTCATTAGAAAAAATTTACGCGAGTTTATTAACAAAAGAATTGCCCAAGAAAGTAATTCATCAATTGAACTAGAAAAACTCTATCAGGAATGGCAAAGCGCTCAACAAATAGCACTAAGGAAATTCAATCCCTCGCTATATCTTTTTAGGATAAAATGTCCAGTGTTAGCTTTAAATGGAGATAGGGACGACTCCGTCGATGGGCTCGAGAACCTCAAAAAAATTGAGAAAGAATTAGAGTCAACTAACAAATCTACTGTTGATATCCAGCTGTTACCAAATGTAAATCACTACTATCGTACACTAAGAAATGAGAAGGTTTGGAATCTTAATGATAAAAATGAACTTTTCTCATCTAATGCATTAGATAAAATATGTCAATGGGTTAGAAGTTTGTACCCATGAGTGTATATAAAACCATTTTATTTGATGTTCATCAACATCCTAGCCATTATAATTCATCATTGAAACTAGCAAGACTGCTCAAAAATGATGGACATAAAGTTTTATTTCTAGGCACTGAAAGATTCAAAGAAATCGTTTGTGAGGCCGGTTTTGCCATCATAAATCAAGAAAGTATGTCGGTTGAAAATAGCATACAAAATCCAGATCCTAAAAATATTTCCTTTATAAAAAAATTATTTTACTTTAGTTTTTTCAATTCACAGTACTATCTATCTTGGAAGTTAGCAATCAACGCGCATCATCAGCTTCTTAATTCCCTAAATATAGATGTCGTATTTTTAGACGAAGATATTAACCATCGCTGGCTTTGGTATAAAAACACTTCAGCCAAAGTAATTGTATTTTCTTCTAAACCATATACAGGATCTGATTCTGTAATTCCTCCATTCACATCTTATAGGATGCCATGTAATACGTTGTTAGATCGCTTAATTACCTTTTGTCATTGGAAAAGCGTTTCCTTTACACACCATTTGTCAAATTTTTTGTTAGAATTGAAAACTTTTGGGCGAAATTACTTTACATTTTCTAAAATGCATGCGAATGAAATTAGTTATCCCTTTGTTAAAAATCTAGATACGCAGCATGTGTTCAAGTGGGTTTTTAGGGACTATAACAAAATCATATTAATGCCTGAAGAACTGGAATTCCCAAGAAAGCTACCGACTAACATACAATATGTAGGACAATACGCAGATATAGACCGAGCACCAAAAGTAAAGGATTTAAGGTATATTTCTGTTCTAAATCAATATGAGTTAACAAAAAATGATTCTACGTCCCTAATTTACTGTTCTCTGGGAACTTTGACTTATATGGATTTGAAGGCAAGTGTAAAATTTTTTAGGAAATTGGTTTCGGCCGCTTCAAAACTACCTCAATTCACTTTCATATTATCAATTGGACAATTCCTTTCATCGTACAAACTATTACCATTGCCAACCAATGTTTTTATTTTTCCAAAAATTTCTCAAGCCCATATATTGCCAAAATGCGATCTTATGATTAACCATGGAGGAATGAATTCGATTATGGAATGTATTAGACATGGAGTCCCGCAACTCGTTTATCCATTATCTTTAAAGTGGGATCAAAATGGAAATTCGGCTAGGGTTCAATACCATAAGCTAGGTTTACGAGGTAAGCTCAGAAATGAATTGGTTAATGATATTATAGCTAAGATAAATTTTATTGTTAAAAATAAGAACTTCTATAAGGAGAAATTAACTAAACTTAATGAAGCCATAGATAAGAGATACACCGATAAGGAGGTTATTAGTATCATTAATTCTTTAATGTAATTGCATACTTGTTTATAAAATGCATTTGAATAATATTAGAAAGAAGTTTATTTCAAAAAAAGAGTTTAGTTCTGGTCTATCTTGTCTTGCCTCCATGATCAAGTACTATGACGGAGATAAAATACATGCTTATCAAATGGGCCTATTACGAAAGAGAAATCTAGTTTCTTGTAAGACAGTTCTGCAATTTTGTTCAGCTGCAAGGGTTTTAGAATTCTCGGGGGACAGATATGAAGCGAATATGGATGAACTTTGTTCCGCAGAGTTCCCCATAATTATACCTGTAACACCTGAACAGGACAAACTAGAGTTTATTATTTGTTATGGATATAAGACTAGGTTCATTGTAGGAGATCCAATTGTCGGGATTATTGAATATACGGATGCTGAAATGTCTTCAGTTTGGCAAAATGAATTTATCAAAATTGTTCCTTCAAGCATTTTTAAAACTACGAAACAGATAAATCGTGAAAAACTGAAGCTTTTAAAAGCGCACGCTGAGATAGATTTCAAGGGATATTTAACAGCTCTATCAACATTAGTACTCAGCTTGGTTATAGGAATATTATCATTACATTATTTTTCTCAACCAGATTTGATGTCATTCGCAGATAGTCCAAAAAAATGGAATTTCTTTCTTTGTTTGATAATTATAGCTTTGTTGTCAGCTTATGTCTTTAAGCGATTAGTTAATAAAAGCATCTTAAGATTATCCAATAACGTTATTGACAGTCTAAAAAAAATATTAATTACGAAAAGCAATAGTGATTGGGCATTTAATGTTTTTAATGTTGATTATATGATCAATGACATACGACAACTTCAATTCGATATCTCAACTTTTCTTTTATATATTTTAATCAAGTTACCACTTAGTATTGCTACTAGTTTCTATATATATCAGTTAAATCATGTCATGTTTTATGTATTAGTTGTGTTTTCAACTTTTTATATTTCAATTACTATCTGGAAATCTAAAAAATTGGAGGATTTATCGTTAATAAAATCGAGATTTTATTTTTTATCATCCAGGTTAAGACAAGGACTGCAAGATCTGAAGATTTTGAAATCATTTACTCCTTCAAAAAGTATATTAACAAATGTCAACTCTCATATTACAGATCAACAGTCACAGAAATCTGTTTTTAATGAGTATTTATTAAATAAAGAATTGCATACTATCCTGTTTTTCTTGGGATTCGCAATCTGTTTTCAGCTTCAAGTTTTAGATATATTGAACTTCAAAGCCTATTTAGCATGCGTCTTCAGTTTATTAATCGTTCTAGAATCCAGTCATGTAATTATAAAATTTTTTTCTATCAATGATTATCTTGAAAGGTTATACAGCTCATTACATGATAATACCCAATTGAATATCAACTATACCACACCAAAGAAAATAGAATTTGTTTCCATAAATATTAGGGATGGAATTTTCGCATTTCCTGAACAAAAAATTATTTTTAAAGATTTAAACTTATCATTTAAACGCAATACACTTACATTAGTTAGGGGCAAATCCAGCTCGGGGAAAACCACACTCATCGAGATCTTAATAGGTAATTTAAAATTAAACTATGGAAACATCTTTTTAAACGATGCTGGCGAACTCTATGATAGTGATAATGTAGAGACATCTGTAGTTCCTGCCACTAAAGAATTTGTTAGTGGTAATATTATCTATAACATTGGTTTCACCAATTCTTTTGAATCCGTAGCTGCAATTATTCAGTTCTGTATCAAATTAGGCTTCCATAATTTTTTCACCTCTTTAAACGATGGCTATTTAACTCAGCTAACGGAAAAAAATAACTTTCATGTCCCTGGAAGTATCCAAACACTAATATTATTTGCGAGGGCTTTGTACCAAAAGCCACAAATACTTATAGTTGAGAGCATCGTATATATTGGTTTAGGTGAAATTGAACAGATTATTAATAATCTATTTAAATCACTTAAGAAAGAGATGTGTATAATAGTTTTTACGAGTGAAAATTATTCAATTGATTTCGTAGAATGTGAATATAAACTTGAGAATAAAACCGCAACAAAAAGTATGTAGTTATAATCAAAATAGCATTACTAAGCATTTTTTCTCACTCAATTATAAAAGTACTTTCGACAAAGGCGCATAAGCTTCCGATGCTGAAAATTTACGTCGTACAAAACTAAGAGCATTATATTGCAACCTTTGTCTCATATGTTTATTCTGACTCAGTTGACTAATATGTAGCAGGAAATCTTCAGGATTGTTTGCAATAATAAATGCGGGATGTGATTCCAAATTAAGTCCCCTAGCACCGTGAGGGGTAGTAATTAATGGTTTTCCATACGAAAGCGCTTCAATGCTTTTAATTTTCAATCCGGATCCAAATCTCACTGGATTTATTATAATATCTATTGACTCGTACATTTCCTCTAAATTATTTACATATCCATTAAGCTTAACACCTTCAAGATTTTTTTTATGATCCAATCTAGTTGACACATTACCAAAAACATTAAACTGCACACTCTCCTTATGTGGAAAATATTGCCATACGCTATCTATAAAATAGTTGAGCCCATCGACATTTGGAGTGTACTCGCTACCCAAAAATCCAATGGAGGTAACATTATCGTTGATTGCAGTTGGAATGGGTTTGGCTGAAAGTGGAACATATAAGCTCTTACCTGAAGATAAATGACCTACCATATTTAGATGATCTGTCTCACATATGAATAGAACGTAATCATAACATTCAAATATTTGAATTTCAATATTCTGATCTAAAATATATCCCCAATTAGCTGCATTGAAATTATTAAAGGAGCGAACTCTTTCATGAATGATGTCGTGAGCATCAAGAATTTTTACAGTATTTAGAGGTATCCACTTCAACAGATATGATAAGTGTATAAATTGAAATATGGATGAGTGAAACGTATTAATTGAAAAAACCTTTTTTACCAAATTAACGTATTCTGGTTCATCTAATTGTGAATTTAAATCTAATGCAAATAATTGAGTATTAAATGATTTACAAAAATCATTTACTTGCATATTCACTAAACCTAAATAGATAATATGAAGTTTACATTTAGGTGCCAAATATGAAATCATATCTCTGATTCTCATTCTATGACCAGCCCCTTCGTTATAAAAATCAACATCAGTTATGATAACTATATTTTTCATAAAATAAAATTAAAGTTCACTGTTGTTACGTACATCATAAAAAAAATTAAATCTTATTATTGATGGGTTAAATATAAGCTCGAACTTTGCGAAGATAATTATATATTTGATTTACTCAAAATTACATAATGGTAAACTGTTTAATTCATCAAATAACCGGTCCTAAAGCTAATCAATTCATTAATGGCTGCCTAAACTCTTGGGACAAACTCAAATCAAATGGCTTCATTCGCGTCATTTGGACTGACGAATCCATTGAACAATTTTTAATAACCAATTATAGTTTTGCTCTTGACGCCTTCAAAAAAGCCAGAAACCACGGAGAAGCTGCCGATATCGCTCGCTATCTAATACTACATTTCTTTGGTGGATATTATGTAGATTGGGATATTGAACTTATACGACCGGATCTCTTTTTACAATTACATAGTGAATTCCCAAATGGTTATTTATTAATTGATCCCAAAACAGATGCGCTCTCTTCTGAACACTTTTCTTGCCTAAAGAATGAAGAGTATTTGCTCAAGCTCTGCGAAGACATAGTTTTTACCTATGAACGAGGTGAAAGAGACCTAATGGATACTCAGCATTTCTCTGGCCCTGATAGAATGCGTGTTGCTCTTAAAAGGCACCCTATTTGTAAACAGCAAATCATACCAATTAAAGATGTCTTTGAATATGACTTTTGGGAAATCAGAAAAATGGATGGGCGTTCTCCTACAAAACCTATGATTCATTATTGGCTCCATACTTGGATGTAAGGCCTCAACTAGAGCAGATAGGCCTAAGGTAGCAAATGATAGGGATAGGGTATGAGACTTGATTAAGGATTTGAAAAAAGTACCTAGCTTTTTAATTCAATTGCGATTGAGGCCAAAAGTGTGGTTCGGCTTGGTCTATCCCTTAACTATTATAATCGAATTTATATATTTCTATTAAGCTATTTTGCAGGTTCATCCATTACCCGAAACTCAACTTTAGATTGCGCGGTTTAAAGGGAGGACTATAATACTCCCCAATATTAGGTCGATAGTTTAAGGTTATAAAAAAGGCCGTAAATTTAGACAGGATGAAAAAAGTAAGCAGAAAGAAATTCAGCGCAGAATTCAAAGCGAAAGTATCCATAGAGGCATTAAAAGAGCAGAAGACACTTGCAGAACTCGCGGTTCAGTATGATCTTCATCCTACACAGATTTCCCTTTGGAAGAAGCAATTTGTTGATAACAGCT
>Ga0209512_1004321_pt1 | contig 12519 bp, 15 predicted proteins | sample frozenSSSSmetaG_FD_184142 | JGI IMG/M metagenome (GOLD analysis project Ga0209512, IMG submission 184142) | Glacier valley bacterial and archeal communities from Borup Fiord, Nunavut, Canada, to study Microbial Dark Matter (Phase II) -... | ecosystem: Environmental > Aquatic > Freshwater > Ice >... | reverse complement strand
TCCAATTGGGCCGATAAAACTCGGTAACGGCTTTCACTTTCTTCGAGCACTTTGCGGGCCAATACCGATTGCGTGATTTCCACGCAGAGCACAATGACCCCAGAGGTTGCCCCATCGGCTTCGTAGTGCGGATCATAGACTAAGTCAATGTAGGTTTGTTCTAATCGCCCATTCCGTTCAAGCGTAGCCGGTAATTCATGGGCTACAAAGCGTTCACCCGTTGTGTAGACCCTCTGTAATAACGCTTCGTAGCCTTGGTCTCGGGCTTCCGGTAAAGCCTCGAATAACGGTTTATTTATGACCTGTTCCCGGTTTCTCCCCCAGAAAGTAAGGACCCGTTCATTGGCCAGGGTAATGACAAACTCCGGGCCACTGAACAGAGCCATGGCTAGGGGAGCCTGCTCGACTATACTGCGAAAGCGGGCTTCACTGGTCTCCAACTTTTTGCGGTTCATGACTGCTTGGGTTGTTTCCGCACAGATCACTAACACACCGGCCGGTTGACATGACTCATCCTTGACCGCGCTGTAGCCAAAGGTCCAGTACACATCCTCTAATTTTCCGTTGCGGTTGATCGGAATTAGCTGGTCTTCGTTCCAGACAGCCTCACCACCGCCCAACACTTGGTCGATTGATGGTTTGATAGTCGGCCATATTTCGGGCCAGCAATCGGCCCCTTTTTGACCGAGCGCGGTTGGATGCTTCCCGTCATTACCTAAGCTGGGCCGGTAAGCATCGTTGTAAAATTGAATTAGCTCAGGACCCCACCACAAAAACATGGGGGATTTCGCATTGAGAATGATACTCAGCGTAGCACATAGACTTTGCGGCCACCGGTCAGGCGTATTCAATGAAGTAGTTGACCAGTCAAACTGACGAGTCAGTTCACCTAATTCCCCACCCCCCGCCAAAAAAAGATATGGATTGACCGTTGTAGCTGGTTCCAATGTGATGAAAAGTAATAACGTTAAGCAGATTAACCCATCAAGTTGACTTAGGTTAACCAAGCGTAAAAACTAACCGATTTTTACCTCGGATATTACTCGGTTTTTAATTAGATAATTCTGAAAATAATCCCTTAACACAATACTCATATATATAACCCGGCTCCGAAAAGTCCAAAAACAGGGGACCAAAGAAGGGGGGATAACCGCGCTGATTAGCCCCCCTTTTTTTGCCTGGCTTGGCTTACTCGGCAACGGCTTCTTCCCGCTCCTGTACCTGGCGGACGAACTCGGGGCTGGGCTTGAAGGTGGGAATCACGTGGGGGGCGACCAGAATCGTCGTGTTCCGTGTGATGTCACGGGCTACTTTTCCCGCCCTATGTTTGATATTGAAGCTCCCGAACTGGCGGATGTAGATGGGTTCGCCTTGGGTCAGGGATTCCCGCACGACCTCAAAAAAGGATTCAATTACGGCCTGGCTGATAGCGGGGTCAAGCTGGGTCCGGGCGGTGACCCGTTTCATTACGTCTTGCTTTGTCATGTCCGTCTGACTGCTTTTTTGGTGCTTATTGAGCTACAGTACCCTCACTAAGCAAGCGGTAAAGGAATATGGTCTTGATAGGCTTTTATTGCTTGCTCCGTGTCGAACAGGTTGGTCTGCCCGGGTATTAACTCGACGTTTACATTAACGCAGGGTGATCCTGCATGCTCACCAGTGGGCTTTAGACCGTACACAGCCCGGTTGATTACCAACTCATGGGTTTCTACACGATTGCGTATGACCAGCGTGTTAGCCAAGCTCCCATCCAAGATGATTTGCATGATGATCCCCTGAAAGTAAGGAAACTCGTTCAGCGGACCGAAGGGCTGATCGACCCAAACCGTATCACCAACCATAAAGGGAACATCAGCAGGTCTTAACGTAAGTTTCATAAGGTTATCAGTGAGTGCTACGGGCCTAAAGGTAACTTATGTACGCGGATGTTTGAGCGTAAATATTTGAATATGAATAGGTTATACTCTCTCGTACGTTTAGGGGTGCTTTGTGCCTGAAAAAAACCTGCGTTTACATGCCCAGGCTCATGCCCCGGCTCCGCTTTTGCTGCTGGCTCTGCTCTATCTTGAGGGCTTGCTTTTGCTCCTCGGCCAACGCTAGTTTCTGGGCCTGCTCCTGCTCCCGGTCCAGCCGCAGCTGCTCCACCTGCCGTAAAATTTGCTGCTGCCGGGCGTGTTCGACGTCGCGCAGCTCCACCGTCATGGCTGCCCGCTCTTGGATCGTGCCGTTGCTCATCGTGTTTTGATAGCCGAACGTGTCTTCCAATGACCGTTGGTAGCTCATTTGCTGGTCAAAGACCGATTCGCTGCGCTCCTTGAAGGCGACCCGGTTGAACTGGCCGAACTGATGGCCGTGGCTTTCGCTCTTGCCCTGGCCACGGTGGTTAGTCAGGGGGCTTAACAAGCGTTGGTTCTGGCTGTCCCTGCGGCTCACGATGATCTGAACGTGCATCTGGTGGCCCGTCTTGGCCTCGCCCCGCTTGTGCTGGCCCTGCTGCACGGCCGGATCACTCCACTTGTAGCCCCGGTTATACTCGACCTTGCCGTACCACTTCACATCGTCGGCCCCTAATCCCTTCTGGAAGTTGGCCGCGTACTCGGCCATCACGCTGCGGGCGTACGCCTTGAGCCGCTGGGGGTCGTCGCCAATGTGTTGCAACTCCTGCTGGGAGGGGCTGATATTGACCAGGTAGAATTTAGCCTCCTGCTGTTTGAGCTTGGCCGTGTTCCCGTCGATGCCCTGCCGGACCTCGTAGGGGCGTAAATCCTCGCGCTGCTGGTTGAACCACAACTCGGCCTTGTGGTCAGCCTTCAGATTATTCTCTTTCTCCAGGTACTCAACGAGCTGGCCACAGCTCCCGGCGTTGCTGCCCGTGCTGCTGCGGCTGATGTTGACGTGGGGCATAGTTGGAAAGGGGAACGGGTTACAAGTTTTCAATTTGGCTGCGACAGTGGTCCTGCAAGTCTTTGACGGCCCGGCCCTGGGTGAGCGTGTTCAGGGCGTCGCGCTGCTGAATGTAGGTGTCCATAATGGCCCGAAACTTCGCTTTTAAGGCGCTCTTTCCTTCGCGGTGAGTATTTACCCCACTTTGGTACGATTGTGTCTCTACGAGCAGTTTATGAAGCCCCTGGGCCATGATCTGTTGATGCTGGAATAATTCCTGCTGGGATTTGAGCAAATTTTCGCTCTCCTGAGTGCGTTTGCGCTGGCTATCGAGGTAAAAGCCGTGGATGTAGTTGTCCGCATCGACGTTGAAGAACTGGTCCACCTGGCTAATCAGATAGCTCAGGCTCCGTTGCAGCTCCCGCCCGTCGGCCATCATCGGCGTTAAGGCTTCCTTCTCCTGGGTCTTGATAAACGAAATGATCCGGTTGATGCCCTGGCCCAGCTCTTTCTTGAGCAATTCATCGTTGAGATCGCCCGGATCCTTCTTGGATTTGTAAAAGTAGTCAACCATCTGGCCGAACAGCTCCTGCTTCGAGCGGCCCAGCTTTTCACTTAACTTGCTGAATTTCAGGTCAGTATCTCCGTCGAAGCGAACAGACTTATTAGCTTTTGACTCCATTTTTAAGCGTATGAATATACTAAAAAAACCCTTTAAACGATTGTAAAAGGGTTTTTTAGTCAAAAATATACTTTTTGCTTACTAAGAAAAACGAAAAACTTTTACTAACTAATTGACTATCAACGTAGTGACCTCGTAGAGCAAGCAAGAATTATCGCGCAGCGTAATTCCCGCTTGCTCTTTAAAAAGACTGCTTCGCGCTTTGTTTCGCGTCCGCTTTTCTTTGTTTTTTGCTTTTTTCCTCCCCGTTGTCTCTGTCCCCTTTCCAACCCTGTAGCTAGTCGGCCTTTTTTACTTTAGAAGCTGTACCTGTCAAATCACTTGGTGGCTGCCCCTTCCTCGTGCGCGTATGGCCGCGATCACGTGCGAGAACAAGTGCTTGTGTTTTTCAAATCTCTTGGTAAACACTTGAAAACGCGCGCGCGAGGGCATCGTTTTGTCCTATTTTTAGTAAAGTAATCGCCTGAATATCAGAAAATTAGCAATTTGCTTTCTTACTAAAGTACTACGTTTTTGTGTGGATAACTTTTAATAAACACAGGTTTGGTCGGTAATAAACACAGGTTTGGTCGGTGAAGTCAGCTAATAAACACAGGTTTGGTCGGTGAAATAGGGCTAAATCTACTTAATAAACACTCGTTTGGTCGGTAGAAAACAATTTTTATATACGTTAGTAGCGTATTAAATTAGTGTTTTTTATATTTGCCTGTAAATCAGGTTAGTCGTGGGTAAAGCAATAGAAATCTGGCAAGATAACGTGCTAACAGTCGCTCGCTATGAGATGACCGAAGCCGAGAAGAACTTGTTGTATATGGTGGTAGCCAGTGTTCGTAAGGACGATCCTGAGAACAAGATGTATCAGGTGTCTGTCAAGGACATGGCTGAAATTAGTGGCCAGATAGAACTGAAGTTTGACGCTTATAAACAAGCCGCCCGTAAGCTACTCACGCGCGTCCTTGAGACGACGTTACCTAACGGTAACTTCTTTCAGGCAACCTTCATCTCTTCAGCAGAATATAAAAAAGGGACCGGAATCATAGAGATTGAGCTTTCACGGAAAGTCCGCCCTTTCTACGTTGATCTTAATCAGAGGTTCACGAAAATGCAGCTCGTCGCAGCTATCTCGCTCAAATCAGCCTATGCTAAGCGGGTCTATGAGTTGCTCTGTATGTATAAAAATATGCCGGATAAGTCGTTTCGGCATAATGTATTAGAATTCAAGACCATGGTCGGTATCATTGACCCCAAGACCGGTAAAGACAGTTATCCAGACTGGACTAAATTCAAGAAAAACGTTCTGGATGTATCTGCGAAAGAGATCAACGGCCATACCGATATCACATTTACTTACAAGCCAATCTACGGAGACCGGCCTGGACGGGGCCGTAAGCCTGTGACCGAAGTAGAGTTCGAGGTTTTCTATCAGGCTAAAGTTGAACCAGTAGCCGTCAACACGGCGTCTCTGCACGAGCGGATGGTGAAACAGTTCAAGCTACGAACCGATCAGGCTGACGCGGTGCTGGCCACCCACACCGTCGAAACGATCAACCGGCAGCTCTACGATATCCAGACCAAAGCCGCAGCGGGCAGCGTCAAGAACGTAGGTAGTTACACGGCTAAGGTTTTTGGCTTAGAAACGAAAATAAAACCCAAGTAGGGTAAAGGCCGCATTTTACCAGATCGGGGCGTGGCGAGCCTGAAAACGAGCCAAAACACGCGAAACTCGCTATCTTACACTTACAAATACAGAAACCGATGGAAACCAAGAAACCAATCGAACCCATCCCCCCTTTACGGCGGGGGCAGGTGAATAGTTATTCACCTGCTGATATCAAGCGGTGGGGAGTTCAACGCTTCCTCGATGAGGTCTGTGAAAAGGAGCCGATTCAGATTCCAGACTTGGGCTTTACCGAAGAGGAAAATCAGCGAATGGACCAAATTCTCAAACAGGAACAAGCAGCTGCGGCCAATGGTCTTTGATACAAACCTGCTGATTGAGCATATCCGTCGCCAGGAGATGCTACCGGCCCGAGCAGTGATCCCGGTGATCGTGGTTGGTGAGTTAGAGGCTTTTGCCCTTAAAGCCGATTGGGGCTACCAGAAGGTCTCATTCATGCAGCAGTTATTTGAACGTTTTCCGGTCGTCGAAGTGATCCGGGAGATCACCACTTTCTATGCTCGGATTGACGCCTATAGCCAGGGCAATCTACAGGGACAACCTTTGCCTCTTGGCTTATCAGCTCGGAATATGGGCAAGAATGATATGTGGATTGCGGCCACTGCCCTGTATTTAGACTTGGAACTCCATACCACTGACAACGATTTCAACCACTTGCCGAACTTGGGACTGCGGCTGGTCAAACCGGCGCAGTAAACCATCTCCCGGACGTAAGCTGCGGGGCCAGTCGGGCGTACTAAGGAAATAGTCGTTGCCAAAAAGATTTCTTGCCCTGCTCAGGCATTCGGTTGGCAATGCCTTCGACCATCTTAGTCAGGTGGTCGATCTGGTTCTGGATGTCCACCGGAGCGGCTGGTAATTGAGGTTGGATAAGCTGGGTCTGCACCAAGCTGCGGATATCTTCATTGACATATTGGCCCATGGTCTTACCAGCTCGGCTGGCTCCTTTCTCAATGATAGCGCGGGTCTCTAAGTCAACTCCACGTACGGCCCATATGCCTACATCAGGGGCTCGGCGGGTTCTACCCCCTTTTCCCTTCGTTTTGGGGGGGTCTTGGTTAAGTGTTTGACTTAATTCGAGTTCTGTTAAACCGCTCTCTTCAGCCATTTGAGTTTTGTTAAACATTTTGTTAAACAGCTAAAGTACAGAAAGTTAGTGATTTGAGAAGTGTTTAACAGAATTTCAGTTATGTTTAACTTATCAATCGGCTTTACATAAGGTAGATTATACAACACTGGGATATATCATCTAGACCTCGCCTGCCACTTTTCCCACATATCTTTAGGCTTATCAGCGAACCACTCTGTATAACCGCAATTGCCACAGACAGCAGCATGCACGTCAAATTTTTTCGAGGCAGTAAAATTAAGCCATGTACCAACTTCTCTGGCAGGCGTCACCTTGAGTTGAAAAGGCATTGGTGATTCACTTATCTCAACGGGATACATCATTGATTGAGATTGGCATCTAGCGCACTGCATATGATTAATATTCTCCATAACTGACTAGTAAATAACAGGATAGATAAATTTCTTTACATAATGCCACTTATACAACAGAGCTTTCTGTAACTCGATTAATCCTTTTTACCAAGACGCGCACATTATGAATAAGACAGGACCGATAATAATTATAGAAGATGACCTGGATGATCAAATGCTATTGGAAATGGTATTTCAAAAGTTGGCCTACGCCAATGAGGTAATTTACTTTCTTGATGGACAAGAAGCCCTGGATTATCTTAATACCACGAATGATATACCGTTTTTGATCCTTTCGGATATCAATATGCCTAAATTAAATGGGCTGGAATTAAGAGAAAAGTTACACAATGATGCTCGATTAAATCTTAAATGTATTCCCTACCTGTTTTTTTCAACGGCGATTGATCAACAAGCAGTAATTAATGCGTATAGCTTATCGGTACAAGGTTTTTTTATCAAACAAGCAAGCATGACAGCCTTAGAAGATACGATCTCAACTATCGTACACTATTGGACGTTATGTGCCGCTCCTAATGATTTTTAAACGATGGGTAGTTTTGCAGAATCGTACATAAATCCTCATCCTGCCTGAGGTTGACCGGTTTGATTCAGGCAGTCCCCGTCTCTGGTACTGGTTGGGCCAGGTAACGGTAGACCGTCGCCCGGCTGATACCCAGCAGCTTCCCAATCTCCCCGGCTGTCTTTTGTCGGCTGTTGTACAGGGTACGCACGGCCTCTGCTTTAGCCAGCGTCTCCTTGCCCATCCCTTTAGGCCGACCACCCTGACGGCCCCGCGTACGGGCCGCCGTCAGACCCGCCCGCGTCCGTTCCCGGATCAGATCCCGCTCGAACTCGGCCAGCGATGCGAACAGGTTGAAGACCAGTCGCCCCTGCGCCGTGGTGGTGTCAATCGCATCGTTCAGGCTCCGAAAGCCCACCTCCCGTTCCTGGAAATCATTGACCAGCCCGATCAACTCCTTCAGCGAACGGCCCAGCCGGTCCAGCTTCCAGACCACCACCGTGTCGCCGGTACGCAATGAGTCGATCAGCAACCGGAGCTGGGGACGGTCTTTGCCCGAAGAAACCTTCTCCTGAAAGACCCGTTCGCAACCCGTCCGCTGCAGATCGTCGAGTTGAAGGTGTAACTGCTGATCCTGGGTCGAGACCCGGGCGTAGCCAATGAGCATAGTCGGTGGTCTGTCGCATAAAACTCAGTCGGGGAAAGATCGGTGCGACATTGATTAATGAGACCACAAGGTAAGACAGATTTACCTACCTTTTGGGGGATGAACCGGCGGCCGGGACGTGTCTCAACAAACGGACGTTTAGCTAAGACTAATTCTTAGCGGGTTTAACCATCAGAATCGTAATGAAATTTGTCTTAAGTTGTTATCTCATAAAGCAATGTCTCACCTCTGATTTCTCTGCTGACTTATTGAGACGAAGGAAAGAACCGGTTAATCGTCTGAGAATGGCTTGAACTTAAGTCCAGGCAAAGAAGGTACAGCCAACCTATGACGGTTTTTGTACCTTTTTTTAATTACACCCAACTACCGGCGAAACGTCCAGGTCAGCTCAACGGCATCAACTTGCTCCAGAGCCTCGAATAACTCAGCATCGTCGGCAAAGGCCAATTGACTTACGGTATAGCTTTCTATATGCACCGTAAATTCGTCGTCCTGAAATGACCAAGGAGTCATGCTAATGCTATTGTCGGTACGCTTAAACGCAAAATACGATGCTCCGCCCGGCCCCTTGCTGACTTCAATCTGCCGTTCTTCGATGGGTAAACAGCCCTCGACCAGCACCAGCGACAGCGCGTCGCAGAACTGCATAAACTCGTAGGCATACTGTTCTTCGGCTTTGGTGGTGCCGTAGCTTTTATCCCAGCGTTTGCGGTTGGCTTCCAGCTCAGCCATGATTCGGGTCAGTTCGGGATTTTCATCGGGTCCGTACTGGTAGAGGAAGGCCGTATGTGTGGACAGCAAGAGCGCGTTCCAGCGGCTTTTCTGCCTTGCCCCGCCGATCCGGGTGTTCATGTCGGGAGCGGTATACTGCCGGATGCGGAAATTAAGCGGTGCGCCCGCTTCGGTCAGGTGGTTGCGGCCTTCCCAGGCAGGCTGATGATCGTCGTGCGTGTCAATGGCGGTCAGGGTTTCGACCCAGCGCACAGGGCGGTTGTCGGTTTTCCACTGCAGCGCAATCTGCACGGCCAGCATGGCATGGGCCGGGTGATGAATAATCTGCCAGCCGGTTTCCATGGGGGACACAATCATGATCGATATATAATGGAAAAAGTCCGGTGGGCCGGTTTGGCCCTAACTATATAATCTGTACGGATCGACCTTTTGTTTTTTACCCTATTGACCGAAAGGGGGTTCTTGTTGCAAACGGGCGTATTTAGGGGGGTGGCCCACATTCGTACGAAATGTTCCATCGGGCCACTTCTGAAGAGTGGGTAGTTCTGCGGAAAAGTACATAATTAGTCATTTGGCCCTTCTAATCGAGTGAACTGCCCTAATGAAGGCAAGGGGGTTGTAAGGTCCAGTAAGCCGTACCTTTCTGAACCACAGCTCAATAGCTATAAATTACAGTTAAATATGAGGGGAATTAGGGCCAAAAAATGGGTCCAGAAATAATTCAGCCTGTCTCTTTATGACACTGACTTTTTGAACTGAGACGTGTCTACACACGCAATCAGGGGGTAAGTGACGAATTATGTACTTTTCCGCAGAACTACCCAAGAGTAAAATAACCCGAATAGCTATAACGGATAGTTTACGTTGATTCCTTTACTGGGTTTAGTGCCTCAATAATGGCTTATAAACTCATCATCTCCCGAGTTGATAGACAGTAAAGCAAACGAACGTTTTCTTTAGCTCACTCCGTAACATATTGATTATCTGTTGAAATGGGCTTTGATGGAACATTTCGTACGAATGTGGGCCACCCCCCTGTCTGGGTTATGAATGAAGAAAAGACAAAGGGAAACGGTATTGAAATAGTGCAAGTCGTGAAACATCATTGAACTATATTTGTAGTTTTCGACCCCCTTCCCCCTTTCCAACTTTTGGTGTTTTTGTTTTTTTCTGTTCTGTCCCTCTCCCTTTGTCTTGATCTGGTGTCAACCCGATGGGTTATCAACATCCCTAAAAGCCGTTTTTTTCTGCAACACAACTTTTGTGATATTTGTAATATTTGTTTTATTTGAGGCCCCTTTAACCTGTTGATATTCAATAAGTTAAAGGAACGAAAGGAAACGTTTGATAAGCGAAAGGAAACGTTTGATAAGCGAAAGGAAACGTTTGATAAGCGAAAGGAAACGTTTGATAAGCTGAAAGGAAACGTTTGATAAGCGAAAGGAAACGTTTATGTGGAACAGTTTATTTTACTTGTTACATTTGTCTCAAAGACTTGAAAATCAATGGAACCGACTGTACAAGTACGCCAGCACAATGCCATCACAAATGCCCGCTACGAGTATTCTGAGATGCAGCTTGACATATTTCTCTTCCTTCTTTCCAAACTGCGTAAGAACCAAGCGGACGGCATTTATGAGGTATCAGTAACTGAAATGGCAGGATTGACAGGCAAGAAATATAACTACCAACAGCTTCGGCTGGCCACTCAGGGGATGGGTAGTCGGATGTTCGAGGTTCCCGACGAGACCGACAAAAAGGGGCGCAAGGTGTGGCGGCAAATGTGGATGTTTAGCCGGATCGACTACGTGGAAGGGACCGGCATCATTGAGGTTGAATTTACGCCTACTATTCAACCTTACCTGTTCGACCTAAAAAGCACGTTTACCACATTCGAGTTGCTGGCGGCTCTACGGCTGGGCAGCAAACACGCCAAACGGGTTTATTCCCTGTGTAGCCAGTGGAAGGACAAAGGCACTACTCCAAAGTATGAAATAGAGGAGTTGAAACGGATGATCGGATTACTTGACGGAAAGGGCAACGAGGAGTATACGAAAGTGTCGATGTTCAAAAGTAGAGTGTTAGATATTGCCGTAAGGCAGATCAACGAATACACTGATTTGGAGATTGGCTACTCGCTGATCAAGAAAGGTCGCAGCTTCAAATACATCACCTTCACGGTAAAAACACAGCCATTGGACATGGCCCTACCGGTAGCCAGTGAGTCGATCAAACCGGGAGCGGCTCCGGCGGGTGTTGCCGACGGGCACTATCAAAATGCCCGGCTACTACTCGAAAAGTGGAATATCAAACGCGCTGATGTCGTCAACCAGATCATGAGTTCAGCCCATTTAATCCAGGAAGTCAATAAGTTTGCTTACGAACTGAGTACGGGCAAAGTCAAGGTTGAGAAAAACGTGGCGGGCTACCTACTGACTCGGCTCGGCTTAAAAGCACCAAAGGAAAAAGAAAATGCTTGAATTTCAGTGGGATAGTGCCAACATTAAACACGTCATCCATGATTATCCAGAGCGAGAAAACACCATTGAGGATGTAGAAAGTGTATTCACTGATCCTAACTTTCTGCCCGCGCCTGATCGGGTCGATAGCCGGGGCGAGCAGCAATATAATGGGGTGGGGCTGAGCAACCAAAACCGGTTGCTCTTCGTTGCTTTTTCACTCAGAAATGGCCAAATTCGGCCCATCAGTTGCCGACCGGCGGGCCGTAAATCAAGAAACCAGTATGCTCAGGACCAAAAAAAAACCGACCAAGAAGGCGGCCCCCAAGCTGGTAGCCGTGATTAAGAATGGGCATACCGATGCCGAACTCGATGAGATGGAGGAACGCTGGGTCAATCATCAGGGGCCGTACCTGACACTGGCCGAAGTGTTGGCGATTGAGGAGGCCAAACAATTGGGTAGACCAGAGAATGAGTCACAGCAGCCATAAATACCAGTTTTAAGTAGTTAAGTTTCCAGCGGTAGGTAAACGCTGAAAGTGGCTCCCTGGCCGGGCCTGCTGCTGGCAGTGATGGCCCCGCCGTGATTGGTGACCACCTTCTCACAAATCGCTAAACCAATGCCCGTACCGGCAAATTGATTCTTGCCATGTAGCCGCTGGAAAACCTCGAAGATACGGTCCACATAGCGGTCATCAAACCCAATTCCGTTGTCAGCGATCTCGATCCGGTAATAGGCAGAAGCCAAGCGAGTAGGCTTCACTGAAGGGGGCAAATCCTCAGCCGCTACCAGCACCGAACGGATGGCGATTTGTGGAATCCTATCCGGTTGGCGAAACTTCAGAGCGTTACTCAGTAGGTTTAGGAAGAGTTGACCCAGTTGCAAGGGGTTACCCGAAACCGTCGGCAGTGGCTCGATATTAACCTGAGCCCCTGTCTCGTCAATAACCAACTCTAAATCGGTTATCGCGCTGCTTACTATCTCTTGAAGCGGCACAAATACACCTATGTCGCGCTGAGTCGAAATGCGGGAGTAATTAAGCAGATCTCGAATCAACAGCGACATTCGATTAGCAGCCAACTGCATCCGCTCCAGATAGTCAACCCCACTGCCTAACTTCTCTTGGTACTGGCTCTTGAGAATGCCGCCGAATTGCTGAATCTTGCGTAGGGGTTCCTGCAAGTCATGAGAAGCGACATAGGCAAACTTTTGCAGGTTCTCATTCGAGCGTTCTAACTCCTGAACCGAGGCTTGCAATTGTTGAGTACGCTGTTGCACTTGCTGCTCCAATTGGGCCGATAAAACTCGGTAACGGCTTTCACTTTCTTCGAGCACTTTGCGGGCCAATACCGATTGCGTGATTTCCACGCAGAGCACAATGACCCCAGAGGTTGCCCCATCGGCTTCGTAGT